>Ga0209127_100225_pt1 | contig 20148 bp, 22 predicted proteins | sample LakSupMetagenome_FD_187469 | JGI IMG/M metagenome (GOLD analysis project Ga0209127, IMG submission 187469) | Freshwater microbial communities from Lake Superior, Canada - Sta WM archaea (SPAdes) (version 2) | ecosystem: Environmental > Aquatic > Freshwater > Lake | place: Lake Superior, Canada...
AATGATCAAACATGGCGTGTAAATGGCAGCATATGGGTTCGAACATGGTACCTTAGGTGCACCAGATGGTAATGGTATTATGCGTTAAATCCCCCTAACCACTTGGACAGAGTCCCTTTGCTTCGGGTACTAGACTGAGGCCACATTTTCAGTTATACGCAGTTGTTCTCCGACAAGCCTTGAACAAGCCTTGGCAGGTCCGGACCCGAGAAACTCCGGACAAGTTCGGATGACTCCCAAACGGAGCAGTACAGCACTCTGAACACGGCCCAATGAGCCACCGCCGTCTGGGGCAAGCCGCCCACAGCTAGGCGAGCTCACAGCTTGCTCTTGGCCTCTCCGACGACCTTCATCAGCGCCCTCCCGTTGCTGAGACAGACCTTCTTCCCCTCCGCCTTGGTCTCGAACCGGACCTCCTCCCAGCCATCCTTGATCTCCCCGGTCCGCCACACCGACGTGACCAGCTTATCCCCGGGAATAACAGGACTAGCAAACCGCGCCTGATACTCCTTGATGTTCTTCGGATCGCTACCTCCCAGATGCTTCAGCAGCAGATGCGCAGTCGAGTTGAACGAGTACAGTCCGTGGATGATCTCCCCGCCAAAGCCCATCTTCTTCCCAGGCTCGGGAGTGGCGTGGAGCGGGTTATAGTCTCCGTTCAACCGGTACAGCAGCGCCGTCTCGCGGTTCGTCTGGTCCTCGAAGACGACATCCGGCTGCTTGCCCTTGGGCGGTGGGTAGTTGACCGTGGCGGGGCCCTTGGGACCGCCCCAGTTGCCCTGGGCGACGAAGAAGGCCGAGCCCGTGACTCGGGAGTAGACCTCTCCTGAGGCGGCGTCGACGAGGTCGGTCTGGGTCTCGACGACGGAGCCAGGGCGGCCCTTGTCGTAGACGCCCAGGACCTTGGTGCGGATCTCGAACTTGCGGCCGGCGCTGGTCGGGGGCAGGGGCTTGAGGAACTGGACCAGCCGCTGGCCGTCGACGACGCGGGTGTAGTCGAACTCCGGGACGCCGGGGATGGCGGCGGCCTTCTCGGCGGCGTAGAAGTCAATTACCTCTTGGGATGTGCGCTTGAAGGCTGTCCAGTGAATGCTAATGTTAGTGTAACTCGCCTCGAGCAGTCACGGGTAAAAAGGCTAGGAGGGATCGAGGTCATTGCGTCCTGGAGTGCACGGCAGCGAGGAAGGAGGGAAAGGCTTACGCAGGATGACGGGGTAGGTGGGGAAGACGGAGAAGTTAGGATGCAGCTCGTAGAGGAAGTGAAGCTCGTCGGCGGTGCAGCCGATGGATCGGGCGAAGAGGAGGACGTCGCGCTTCAGCCACGAGACCTCGGCCGGAGGGTACTCGAAGCCGACACCTGGACCTGGTTTGGACATGATGTGCTTGTGCAATTGGCTTGACTTGAGAGAAGGTTAGAGGGCTATGGACTTGGAATAGGAGATCGGAGTCAGGGCGTAGGAAGGAGGTGTAGCAGGTATGGGAGGACGTCTCTAGCAGACCCTCGGGAAAGAGCTCCTCGCCGTCTTAAAAGTGCTGCTGCCGTCGCCATGGCGGCAAACGGGGTCGGTAAAGACGTGGGGTAAGGTCATCATCGGGAACCTAGCGCCTGGGATGCCGAGGTTCAGAATGTGGGGAAGCTACTTCGAGCATGGGCGACCCTGGTCGACTTAACCCAAAGTAGCAATGCTCCAAGACTGCAGCTGCCGTTGAATATCCCGTCTCCTCCCTCACTCAAACATGGGGAACTTGAAAGCACTTTACGTGGTGAGATAGGAAAGTGCAGGCTTACGTGTAGTAGGACGGTGCACTGGAGCTCTGTGCATGAATGGCAAAAACGCGGAAATACGAACAACCTCCCCCAAACATCACCCATTCCTCGACTTGTTATTCCCAGTTGGGTGGTGTTTTTGCTATCGCAGACTTATCATTTTTCTGCACTATTCAATATACTTCTTTGATACGCAAAGACTATTTTGTAGCACAATGTGCCGGCTCTGCCATATGACCCGGTGCTGGAGACGCTCCCCCAGCTGGCAGATGGTTGTCATCTGGAGGACTTCAGCCTAATGACGAGCTTGAAGCCCGACGGAGGTCTTTCCTAGAAGGAGCAGCAGTCGCTGTTACCGGGACCAGAGAACCCATCAATGACTCTGCGAGCTGAGGATGGTACGAGATGCTCTGGCTTTATTCGTACTTTTTGTGACCGTGGCGTTAATCAACAACTACAAGCACTAGACAGTCATCTCAGCTATGATATGATGGACTGTGACCTTGAGGACACGACGCAATCCCAGGCAACCGGCTCCGGCTCCGTCCCAGTACCGAGTCAAGGTTCTGAAAGCGCAGCATCGATGACAAGGTTTAAGGAAGTCAAACACGCCCTCCTGCCGCATGAAACGCAACCTGCTTTACCTCAAACTCTCGAGTACCTGAAGCCGATGACGGCCGAGATGCACGATAAACTTCCTTTAGAGTTCTACGACATGATGGATGTGCGAGACCAACTGGATCACGCCCTGCTCGATGAATGCGCAAAGCCGAACGCCATCACCAGCTGTAAAGACCGAGATGGACTTGTCCGACGGGCCGAAACATTGGTAGGAGAGGAAAGGAGCTTTCTGCGAAAATGGAGCTTGGAGCTCAAGAAGCGCGAACGGCTGTTGTTGTAGGATTTCTCAGCTTGGAGAGCCGAAGACGTCGAGTGCCTGCGGTCATGGGTTTGGCAGTACAAGCGACACCTGGGGCTGTACCGGATCAAGTCGCGGCACAGCGTGAAGAGATATGGCCGAGGGACAGATAACCACCGTTACAAAGCCGGACACGACGAGCATAACGGTCTCGGTGTCTGGTCTGGCAACGCCCAGGCCCAAGACGGAAACGATAGCCTAGACCCGGCCGATGATGCCCAGAGTTTATCTGATGCTGATGATGATGATGATGATGATGCTGATGCTGAAACCTCCCACGACGAGCAAGGCGGGTCTGAGGGCTGGGATGATGGCTCTGCGCCAGAGGCATCAGAGTCCGAAGCTTCAGCTTCTTCAGGTCATGAGAAGCAAGGTGGCGAGCAAGAGTCTAATACTAAAGGGAACGCGTCCCTAGAGGTGGCGTTAGAACCTTGCACCAACCACGAAACCGCCATCCCACTTCATCAACAAAAGGCGACTTGTCGTCTTATTGCTGTCACAGCCTCCGCTGCAACACCTGGTTCTCCAACAGAAGCAGTCGTGCCACCTGGCAAGGAGGAAACCCCCATCGGCAAGAAAAAGGTTCACTGTACTGGCGAGGACGAGAGCGTGACGAAAAAGACCAAGCTCTCTGACGGTGCCCCAAAGCAGCAAGTTCGCCAAACCATCTCGGATATGCACCCTGGGAAGAAGCAAGGAGAAGCCACGACAGGATTATCGGCCTACGCAAAGGTCGATACCGGTCCCGCGGAGCCGCCGGCTGACGCAGTAAGTCCTGACTCTGCGTTTTCGGAGGGTTCCGAAGAGGAAGGCTTTCCAAAGATGTACCATGACGAGCGAGTCGCGGAGATCTACCTCTTCCCTCTCACCTTCAACGACTTTGTGTATGACAAGGATCTGACTCTACAGAAGGCTGTTACGCAGGAGCAGCCGTCCGTGACTGGTGCCCTAGAGCAGATCTACCCATACACGGCGTGTGCTCTGACAGTTGACTACTACATGTTTGCTGAGGTTGACGAACCTGCGAGACGTCGACCACCCACTCCGCCCGCTTTCCCTGTGTATTTTGGCAATCCTCTGCAACCCATCTCGACTCCTGAGAACAAGAACGGTAGTGTGCGACCGTTCAAGTCGACGCATCCGGCCCGATCCGAAGAGAGCCAGGCAGAGATGCCGGAGGAACAGATGACGGAGGAACAGCTGACAGAGGAAGAGATCCAGGAGGCGAAAAGTGCGAGAGCTGCACGAGAGCTCCATGAGAAACTCAACCCCGGCTACAAGATCGATACACAAATGTACAGGAACAGATTCGCGTCCAGCAAAAACGCGACCACGGCGAAGTCTGCGCAGAGCCCTACTCGGGGCGCAGTGTTCGCCCATGCAAAGGCACGCGGTGTTTTGGACGCCCGTCCAAAACAACAAGAGAGGTATGCCACCATGGGGGACTTGTCGAGCGAGGTCACGGAGGAAGTCGAGGCTGACGATTACCCTAGAAGCCCTGACCAAGACGGAGCCTCATGGTTCAGCCTCCTTGAATACACAGTGGGAGACAAAGCGACAGAGGATAATCTGCTCGCAGCAATCAGGCTTTTCAAAAAGGCCGCGACCCAGGGTACCACAAGAATGGCGCAAGGTAGCAAAGCAATTCTGACCAGCCTTGGCTACGTATATGGCAGCAAGGCTTCCAGGGGATCCATTCTCACTCACAGTGCGGAAATAAAGACCGCTCGCGACCTTGTGGTGGAGGCCATCGAAGATTACTGGATGCCAAGCGGCGTCCCTCCCGATGTCCTTGCTTCAGCTCGGCGTGTCTTGGAGAAGGCCATGGAACTTGGACCGGCCCGTACACGGCCGGGGACTGCGGCCGTTGCACCCCAGGGGAACACCGATGCCGCCATGGAGAGTGAGGGTAGCCCCAACCCTCGTGCCGCTCGGAGCCAGTTTGGCACCGATAGAATCGTGGACGAGGAGCCCGGCCGCAAGAGGAACTGCAATCCAGCCGGCCCAGAGCTTGCAGACGTGCAGAAATACGAGAGACCAAGGATACACCGACATGAGACAGATGACGCACCGGATCTGAAACTCCTGAGGCAAGCCATCGACAAGTTTGATCAGTCTAACGAGAACCAAGAGACGGCGGAGGGCCAGATCTATGAGAAGGCCCTCGTGCAGGAGACGTTGTCAAGACTCTGGGCGTGGTTGAAGGCACTCGTGAGTGGGCGCGAACCGGGGATTGGTCCGCGGGTGATACAAGCAGCTCTCGCCGCTGTTTTGCACGTATACACGCCGAATCACCTTCTGGACGCCGACTTTCATGTTCTAGCCAGCGCCTTGCACAGATTTCTGACGATTCGCCGCGGGCAGCTACTACAGCGCAAAGAAAACCGACACGCGGATTTGATCATTGATGCCCTCAGGAAGACACTCCTATCACTGGTGGCAAATGCTTCTAGCCTGCTTTCTGCGCAGAGGGCCTCGGCCGCGATCTCCTGCCACCTAGACACTAAGCAAATGGACATGACACTGCAAGCCCTGAACCATGCGCGCTGCGAGAGCGAGCTCGACCCGAAAAGCGAACCCCAAGAATTCACATCAGCGCTGCGTGTCTTTGAGAGCGCGGAAGAGTCGGGTCTCTGCCAGGCGCTGGGTCCTCGTCGGGTCGTGCTCGTGGTCATCGCCATGCTCAAGCGAGTGATTGCCCTGCTCGCCTGGAAACGCAAACCGCGCGAGCGGCCCCCGGGTGGAAGACTACCTCGCCTGGCTTATCCGGCCGTCGATCTCATGACGGGTGCCAGGATCCTCCCGCCTCCGCTGCTTTATGAGTTTTCGAGCCGACATGCGACGGCGAGCGAGCTTGAGCGGCGGATCACCTCTAAGAGGATACTGGAAGGGCTTCATCAGGACGAGAAGCTTAGCCGTGTGCCTCCGCAGTGGTGGCTCCACGGTAAGGGGCCAGCTCCCGCTCAGCGGAACAAGAAAGTCGATGAGTCTACGCGGAAGAAGGATGGAGGTAGCGTCGGGCGTGGGGGAGTCGATCGACCCGCCAGCCAACCTTCCAAGACCGTGCATAGTCCCGTCGCTAGCGGTAACGGACTCGACCAATCGACAGCCCAGCAGCTGGCGGTGAACGGAGCTGTTGTGCCAGGAGAAGACAGCTTGGAATCTTCGGTCGACATCAAATGGCCGGATACGGAGGTCGGAGGTAGTTCTCAACCCAGCAAAGAGCTCCCTCGGACGAAGAAGCCGATCTCGGGATTGCCAGTCGAACAGCAACATCAGTCGGAACAGAGCACCAGACCAGACTCAACTACAACACTGGTATCGGAGCCAGGACTGGGCAGCTCTGTCGCAACGCCGTCTTCGCCGTCACTGACAGCTAGCACGGCATCAGCCTCACCGTCCCCTTCAACTGCGGCATCTCCTCGATCACCCTCCCAATGCCTCTGGGCAGGAACACCGCAGAGAGCACCCCTGGAACCGCCGCCGCCGGGGTTCAGATCGCTGGGTGACTTCCTTTACAAGGCATTTGAGGCTGCGATAAAGACCGTGCAGGAGCGTCGTCGTCAAGAGGAGCAGGCACGCTGCGAGAGGGTCCTCATCCCAATGCCCGGGCTGCCGGATGGACTAAAGCGACGCTCACCATCAGCGAGGAAGCCGCGCGCCCCGCCACCACCACCAGTGTTTCCTGACCCGCGGGGCAAGATGGTCGGGTATTATAAGCACTGGTTGTCTCCGGGACGGTCGCCCTTGCGCATCGTCACTCTTGCGGACGAGCTGCCCAACCCGGAGATGCGCAGCAGGGGGTGGGGAGGCGGCAGTGAGACTTCGTCTACCGACGACGACGACGACGACTCCGACGACGACTCCGACGACTCCGACGACTCGGATGATGCACGGCGTATACGCGCATTGGGTGAAGCTAGGGGGTCAGACTGCGGGGACGTGGACATGCCCGACGCAGATATTAAGAGCTGGAACGGCTCGGGCGACCTCGTCTCCCCCGCACGCGACGAAGGACGAGATGATGACAACGACGACAATGAGCCGCGCGGTCTCGGGCTAGATAGGAACGACGATGAGTCGGGCGATATCGACTCGGACGGAAACGACGATTACGATTCGGGCGATAACTACTCAGACGAGAACGACGATGAAGAGTTGTGCTATCTTGGCTCGGACGATATCGACGATGATGATGAGTTGTGCTATCTCGGCTCAGACGAGGAGGAAGAGCGTCGACAACGGCAACAATCACCTCCTCTCAAACCAACGTTCAAACACTTCCGCGTGCAGAACAACAATACATTTTGGTGGCTGAACGGGTGCCATTTCAGGATGGAGGCTGAGGGGCCGGGGAGGACGGAGATGGAGCAGAGGGTCCTTGCGTGGGGAGAGGAGAGGAAGAAGGAGGAGGAGGAGGGTGAGGGCAAGGGGGATGGGCAGCGGTCGGGTGAGAAGCGCAAGTCTGACGAGGAGTTTGAGACTGATGTCAAGAGGGTGCGGCGCTGAGTGGGTGTGGCTGGGTCTGATGGCGTGAAGGAGTTGTTGGGGCATGACGGGAGGTTAGACAGAAGTTAGAAGAGTTGGAAGGATGCGCGGAGTTTGACGGATGCGCGACGGTTGGTTGGACTGGCGGATATTGCGGCAATAGGCTAGCAACGAGAACATGGAATTACGAGTCATGAGCAATGATATCAAAATTGGATAGCCTAGACCTAGCATTCGCGATGCATTACGCGCGCATTGACCAGCGCTTTTCCCAGTCCGGTCTACCAGTAACACCGCACTCCCGATCTTAGCCAAAGTCCACTGCCCACTCACTCCCTTCCATCCGTCTAAGTCTACGCAACATGCACAAACCCCCTCTTCTTCACCTGCCTCGCCTTATCCTCCTCCTCCTCCTCCTCCCACTTATCATCCACATAATCCTTCACATTCTTGTCCCGGATCTGCAGCCCGACCACCTTCAGCGCGGCGATGTTGTACCCCATCTCGTCCTTCTGCCTCCTCAGACTATCCCTCAGGCCCCGGCGTATCCCATCCAACATCGCCCTCATCGTCCTGCTGGCCACGATCTGCCTGTGGTGCGTCTTGAGCATGAAGAAGAGGATCCGGCAGGTCAGTGGGATATTCATGCTCCGCTGGGCGAAGATGTGCAGGAAAGTGAACAACAGGGGAACCATGCTGAAGGGGAGGACGAGAAGGGCGTCGTGGAGGGAGGAGGCCTTGATCCGCTGCAGGACGTTGAGGACGTGCTGCTCCGCGCTGATGCCCCCTAAAGCGAGGAAGATGGGGTTGCGTTGGGGCGGGGCCGTGTTGGGGTTCACGGCGAGGGCGGAGAGGTGCTCGCGCATGAGGTTCAGGTCGGCCATGGAGAGCTCGAGGGCCTCGGCGATGCGCTCGCCGGCCATGAGGGTCTCGGTCGTCTGGTGGGTGGCGGCGCCGATCTCGTTGTCGGCTTGGGCGTCGGCATCGGGGTCGGCGTCGAGGCTGGTGGTCAGGGTCTGCTCGTAGAGCTCCTCGAGCTCGCGCTCGCGCTCCTCCTCGAGGAAGATCTGCTCGTCGGTCTCGCGCCAGACGCGGATGGACTTGTCGTGGCTGGCCGAGACGAAGAAGGTGCCGGCGTGGGCGACGGCCAGCGCCCAGACCTCGCCGTGGTGGCCGTCTATGCGCTGGATCTGCTCGAACTTGTCGGCGTCCCAGTACTTGATGGCCTTGTCCTTGGAGGCGGAGAAGAAGTGGTGCCCGTTGCCGTCCGAGTTGTGCGGGACGAAGGCGACCTGCAGGATCGAGTCGGTGTGCCCGAACAGGGCCTTGTGGCAGTCGCCGAAGTCGAGCCCCCAGATGCGGATGTTCTTGTCGGCGGACGAGGTGACGATGAGTTTTGAGTCGTAGGAGATGGACATGGAGAGCACCGGGAGCTTGTGCCCGTAGAGGTTGAGGTAGAGCTTGAGGGTGTCGACGAAGAAGACCTTGACCGTGTTGTCGAGGAGGGCGACGGCGAGGAGCCGCGCGTCCGGGGAGAAGCGGAGGGACAGGATGTCGTCTGCCACCTTGAGGATGCGCGATTGCACGAGCTTGAGTTTCGGGGTGGTGCGGGTTGTGCCGAGGACGGGCTCTTGGACGATCTTGAAGTCCCAGAACTTGGCCGTCTTGTCGGCGCTGCCGGACACGACGGAGCGGCCGTCCGGGTGGACTTGCAGCGACCAGATGGCGCCTTCGTGGGCGGCGACACTCTCGAGGAGGGTGGCCGAGGCGACGTCGAAGAGCTCCAGCTCGCCGGACTTGGTGCCCACAACGACGACCTTGTCACCCGGGAGGAAAGAGCAGCAGAGGGCGTAGCCGCACTCGAAGGTGCGGATGCATGCTCGGGTCTTGATGTTCCAGATCTTGAGGCTGCCGTTGGAGGCCGAGGCGAGCATCTTGTCGTCGGAGCTGATCGAGACGGCGCGGATGTCGGTGCGGTGGCCGGGCAGCTCGACCGCCACGCCTCGTTGATAGTCGGGCACGTCGTCCTTTTTCGTTTTGGACGACTTTTCTCTTGTTTGTATGCTGTACAGTTCGAGGAGGTTGTTGGTTGTCCCGACGAGTAGCTGCAGCTCCTTGGACCCTGAGCTAGAAGCCCAGTCGACGGACCTGACCTTGCCTGTTGTCCTGACGATGACGTGCTGCACAAAGACATCGGACACGTCTGCGCTGGACACATCGTCCTCCCCGTCAGCCGCCTCTGGCTCGGCGTCAGCCTTGCCTCCCTTGGCGGTGGCCAGCTTCTCCCGTCTCCTCCTCCGCTTCCGTGCCAGGCTCTTTTTTACTTCGGCCTCTGTCCGTATCCTCCAGATCTCGACCGCTTTTTCCACACCGTGTACCGCGAAATAGTCCCGTCGCGGGTGGAATATCACCTCAACCGCCCGATCCTTGCTCTGCCGGTGTAGCGTCCCTCGGTCGTGGAGGAAGGTCGTGTTCGAGATGTCGACCTGGTGCGTCGATGAGAAGAGCGACGCCGTGTCCAGCGCCCACACCTTAAGCTCGCCGTCGTTTCCTGCCGTAACGCATCCACTGGAATCTGGCGAGACACCCAATGCCCAGCACTCGCCGTTTGTTTGGGCGACGTGCGTCTCGATGCAATGTCTCGACGACAGATCCCACAGCTTTATTAACGAGTCCTTGCCGGTTGTGAGCAGGAACCCCTCGCCCGACTCGTCGAGCGCCATCTCCTCGGCGTCCTCGCCATCCTGCGACCGGGATTCGGCTTCCACGAATCTTACGCCAGTAACCTGGTCCTTGTGACCTCGTAGCTTGTACTGGCCGACTTCGGCCACCAGATCCCAGATGACCACGTCGGTGTCCCTGGAACCACTGGCGAGCCGCGTGCCGGTCTTGTCGAATACCAGCACTGTGATCGCCGACTTGTGGCCGTTGAAGTTCACGATAACCGTCGAGATCTTGCTGTCCCAGAGGCGGATGCTGCCATCTTCGTAGCCGACCGCGAAAACGTCCGGGTCGGTCCTGCTCTGGGCGATGGCGGTCACTTGCGCGCGGCAGTTCTCGTCCCTCCACTTGCTGAGTAGCTCGCCCTTCTTTATGTCCCAACACAGTACTTCTTCATTCGCGGCGACGATGGCTTGGCCCGCGCCTGTGCCTGCGCTTCGCTTGCCGGACCATACGATGTTGGAGGAGCTCGATGCGACGATGCCGAAGGACTGTGAATGCTCGTACTTCCTGCGATTTACTTGTCAGATATGGTTTCTAGTCACGGACGATGGTCAGGCTTCTTACAAGTAGGATTTGACCATCTTGACGCCTACACAATGCAAACTCAACTGTCCCTGGGGTCTCTTGTCGCAGCAGAGGATGTTCAGCACCTCTGTCCCGAACTGGAACTTTTTTCGAAGCGATAAGCGATAAGGTAAGGTACGTGCTGAAGAAGTCCCACCAAGATCCATGGGATGTCAAGCTTCCAATTGAGCGGGGAGGTCATGTGACGGGCTTGGCGCCTGGTTCAACGTCAGCCCCTTTGGAGCTCCGGCATCACCGTCGCCAGACAAGCTGCCCCACCAACATCCAGGCACCGCACAGCGCCGCAACAGGCACAACGCACGACAGGAGACAGCACTGCAGCAAAGACCACAGTCGCCGCCATGCTGCTCCTCGACTACCAGAACGTGCTGATCCAATCGGTGCTGACCGAGCGCTTCTCAGGGTAAGTCGCAGTTGCCAATCGCTTCCCCCAGGATTCATTCCAGCCCAAGCTAACAAGAGTGAACCGCTAGAGCCCCTCCGGTGTCCATCGACCAGACCGTGTCCGACTTTGACGGCGTCATCTTCCACATCTCCACCCCCGAAACCAAGACCAAGATCCTCGTATCCATCCAAATACGATGCTTCGGCGACCTCGTCCGCTACGGCGCCGAGGACGTGCTCAGGCGCGAGTACGGCCAATACGTCACCTCGCCCGAGCCCGGCTACGACTTCTCGGTGCTGGTCGACCTGGAGAACCTACCAGCCGATAAAGGTGCGGACATACACACGCGAAGAACCTTCGGAGCTGAACAAGGATGATTGTCACTAACAAAACTGCAACGTCAAGAGGCCCGCGACGAGCTGATCAACCAGATCGCCCTGCTCAAGCGCAACGCCATGGCCGCGCCGTTCGAGCAGGCCTACGAGGAGCACTACCAGCTCCGCGAGGCGGCGTCCAAGTTCACGTCGGAGGAGGCGCCGCAGGGCGTGCGCGAGGGCGGCGAGGTCAAGATCATCCAGTACCGCGAGGAGGAGGCCATCTACATCAAGGCCAGCCACGACCGGGTCACGGTCATATTCAGCACCGTCTTCCGGGAGGAGACAGACAGGGTGTTCGGCAAGGTGTTCATCCAGGAGTTCGTCGACGCGAGGCGCCGCGCGATCCAGAACGCGCCGCAGGTGCTGTTCCGGAACGATCCGCCGCTCGAGCTGCAGGGCGTGCGCGGGGTGAAGAATACGGGGACGGGGGAGATCGGATATGTGACCTTTGGTGAGTCTACGGGATATCTTTTTGGAGCTGTGTGGCAGTGGCATGCAAAGTGTGGACTGACTGGAGTTAGTGCTCTTCCCCCGCCATCTGACGCCGCAGCGGATGCCGGATGTGATCTCGCACATCCAGACGTTCAGGGATTACTTCCACTACCACATCAAGGCGTCCAAGGCGTACATCCACTCGAGGATGCGGAGACGGACCGCGGACTTCCTGCAAGGTGAGTGGACTCCCGTTGCAGTGAAGGGCGAGCTGAAGAGACTAAACACAATCACAGTTTTGCGGCGGGCTCGGCCAGACAGCGAGGAGCACAAGGAGCGCAAGACGGCGAGTGGCAGGACGTTTAGGGCTGCGGCATGAACATAGTATCCTGGGAATAGCGGAGATCAACCATGCCGCATCCTCATATCTTTACCCTCGCCATAGTGCGCGGCCGGGGTTTCAATCGATTAGCACTGTCCAATTGCCATTGAGCCATCCTCAGTTCAGTCAACCATTTCTCTTTGAAGTGACCAGGACGTTTCACTCACTTGCTCTACGGCATATACACCATATTCCGACATGTGTAATCGACAAGACGCTTGCAGTGAGGAAGCTCAAGTTTATTATGCACTCTCGTGGAAGTAACAATGGGCAATACCAGGCCTGTCTTGCTCCTCTGGATTGGCTCCTTGTCTATGGCGAGAATGTCACACCTTGCCCTCCAGGTCTCCCGTCTTCTCTTTCACACCGTCACAAACCCAACCCACACTTTGCCATATTCTCCCACTGTCGCATCTCGGCTAAACCGTTCTTGAGCTCCATCTTTCATGCCACGACACGATTCTGACAAACCACACCCAGTACTCCACCTTGAAGTAGGTTCCGCTCGCTGCAGCGCTGTATGGGATTCTGTTGGACCCCAGTGCCTCTCTTGAAGCTCCCCACGTTTCCCATCCTTCTCGTTTTCTGCTTGCATGATTCATTCCCCAACTTTGTCCTGTACGTATTGCGTCGTCTAGCATTCGTCCCTCCCTAAGCTCATCAGTTACTTCCTTCGGCTTCCACTTTACTGATCGTTTGTCAAGTTGCTTAACGGGACTTACACCCGGAGAGTGTTCACACTCATCTCCATTTTCTCGATCTTATTAATGTCACCCACAATCTCCCAGAGCCTTCTTCAGCTTCAGGGCTTGGATATGCGTTCTCCATTCTCTCTCTTTCTGTCTCCTCTCCAACTCCAACTCTCCATCTGGCTCAAACTCTTCCTCAAACTTCAGCTCCGCCTTCGATATCAACGCGCTATGCAACTTATCTTGGTAAGTACCCCAATCCTCCCCCGGACTCAAATAGCCCCTTCCAGTCCAACACCCTCCACTTCAAGCTCCACTGCTTCCCAAACGCACCTCCCCTGTCCCTCCAGCGCGACAGTTTGAAGCTCCCAATGGAATTCAGGCTGCTCCTGCCCTTAACTTAGCCTACCTTACGTACTGCAAGCCCTGACCTGGCTCGAGCTCTATCTTGCCCTAGCCCTAGGGCTATTCCAACGCTATTTATACCTCGGACTTCGTTTCCCAGTTCCAAACTCTCCTTCTTACTCTTCCGCATTTTCGAACCCTGGCCCCAATCTCATTCCAAGATATATATAGCTCAAACACTCATCCAGTATTACATACACTCTTCCTGCTCCACTCAACAACCGCTTCAACCGTGGACATTTCCCATCTGCCTCACCCTTCTTCCTTCGTCTTTCAGATATCCCGCTCTCGCACGTCTATCGGAGATGCAAAGCCATCCTAAATCTAGGGACTCTTATTCTTGAGCACGTTCCGTGTTCTTCTCTGACGCGGACATGCGCAAAGATCGGCTAGACCCCAGTTGGTTTACTCTACAGCAATGGCCGGAACGGCTCGGGTCTCTGCGCCACCTCCCGGCTGATTACCTGCTGGTGTGTAAGTATATCACGTGATTCCACTATTTTCATCTACCAGGACCTTGCAGTGCGGCAAAAAGGGCCGTCGGGTCGACGAGTGCCGTAGTAGGCGGAGGCCCCGCCAATCTGAGGTATATACTTCAATTTTACTAAAATACAAGCATAGCTTTCCGATTATTGTCGGTATCAGGAAGCCGCCCTCATTCAGTTGAAGCAGAGGCCGTTACTCGCAAATGGCAGAGCGTTGGAACAACACTTCTACTTCACATGCTCACATCGAGTCGACCATACTCTGAATGCAAAAAGCGAGAAATGCTATCAGATCTGACCATGCGCTCCCGACCCTACTTACAATAACTTCCGCACGATAACCAGAGTCCTAAGCACGATACAGAAAGCCGTGAGAACCGTTACGAATGACCTCCAGGTCATCACCTTACACTACACAAACATCCCGCGCATATACGACAAATCAAGACAAGAGGGACGACTTGGCCTTTCGTAGGGACACACCAACAGAGTAGCCATACAAGGCAGCTTGGTTCTGGAGGAGCGCAAGCGGCGACTAGAGTTTGCGACAACGCCATGGACTCTGTGAACCCTGTTTGGTATAGATCGCTTGAAGTCCATAGCCATAAACTGGCGCCCCGGAGGAAGAGTCCGACGCTTCCTTTTTAGAAGCTTGAGAACGATGGATTGATGCTTTTCGGAAACGTGACAGAGCCCGAAGCGACCGGAAACTCAACCGCTTGCCACCTAGTCATGCGGCACGATCGACAACGGCGACAGCCAGGGACAACATAAACCGTCGGTCAAAGCTCATGGAATATGACGAGGACTGTACCTCCAAGGGCAGCGCATGCTTCCTGAGGGTCGAGGACGACACTGCCAGAACCCAACAGCTTGTTGAGTCCAGTTCAAGTCCATGGACGTTGGGATTTACGCCAATATACTTAAGGTCAAGTCCGTTGCCAAAGGGACTTCCCACGTTTGATCAGAACTCGGTTTCACGACGAGGTCATCGTCGAGCGTCTGCAAGCCGAGTTCGGGAAGAACGACACCAAGAAGATGTGTCACTGGTTGAGCCCTTAGCACAACTACGAGAAGATCGTTGAGATCCGAGACGACAGAGGTTCTGAGACTCTGACTGCTTGGTAAGATCCCACGGCAAAAAGAACCCAGGCTCCGGTTCAGCGGTACGCGAGTCGCAGAACCGGTCGATTTTGAGGTTGCTAAGTATAGAGGTGAAGAGCCATGGAAGTTCAATAATCTGTGGGCATTGGGTTCATGTCGTCCAGCCGAGCTCGCATGCTGTAGGCGGCAATCGCATTACGTCAAGCCTTCGACCACCGGGGTGTAAAAGTCGATGCAGACGCCCTTTTACGGAATCTGTTTCACGCTGGGATTCGCGGCCCTGGCTATACAGCAGATGTCTGGAATGGGGGGACACGTTGGCTCCGAAAATAGCCTCCGGCTTGAGTTCAACTGGGTGAGGAAGGCGGATACCATCACGCGAGGTATTGTGTTTGAGTACTCCGACAACTTCAGTCAGCTTGCCGCCCACTCTTGGCAGCAACTCGCCCTTCTCTTGTTTTGCCGAGCCGGGAGACCAGGTTGAGCTTACGGAACCTGATACCATCGCACCCTGGAGGCTGAATGGCAAGAAGCATTTGGGAAGGTTGAGAAGGTTCCCAACGCTGAGGTCGATGACGCCGACCTGTCCCCGACGCACGACCGGCCGAGTTCTGGGGGCCAGGGAGATGAATAGGAACCGGCTCCCGGGCGCAGCACGCAACATTTCAGCAACGACGGCGAGAAAGGCAAGACAAGGAGAACGCACACGAGTGTGAGGGCAGTGAGGCCGGCAAAGGCAACAGGACCGTGCGGGAGAATACACAGGCGACGAGAAGCGACCGGAAGTGGCAGGTTGCTTCATGGGCGACGTGCCCGCCTCTCTACACTTGGCTAAACGCCTAGTCGCAGCTGCCGACGCCATTGGCGATGAATCGAGTATCAGAGAAACGATGCTCACGCAGACTGCCCTCGACGTTGATCCCGTGGCCAAGCACGCATCACTTCCCTATCCGACACCTTGGCCAAGGTCCAACATGCCCCCGACAATTCCGAAGATGGCGATTGCTCCGATGACGACGAGGCTAGTGAGGTTGGTGTACCTATATATGGCTCAGAGTACTTAAGTACAAGCAAGGCGGAGACTATTCGGGAGTCTTGCCCAATCTCAACTGCCAGTATTTCCCAAGGACCCGATTTCGGGTTATAGCCCAGCAGTGGACAGACAACAAAACCCTTAGCGGCAACAAGTTTGAGCATTGTTATACCTGGTGTCTGGTAGACTGACAGTTCAACGCCCTGGAGATTGAGCTTTTTCGACTCCCTTCTTGAGCAACGCACGCAACATCACTACTCCAACCCTAGACGACAATCGCCATCTCAACCAGGAGGGGCGACTTTCCCTTGGCCCACAGCTGATCGATTACCGTCCGAACCTAGGCCCCGCCGAGATTCTGGCTATCAATTAGCCGCCTGGCGCGGTCGGGACATACCATTCATGGTCTTGTCTCGGCATCTCAGTCCCTAGATATGCCAATAACTAATGTGCCACGAAGAGATGGCGCAGAGCACTTCGCGTCTTGGGTCGGGAGTCTCAAGGACAATCCCATGGATATTGCAGCTATCGCGACGCTTTGACCAACAATCCTATGGTGGATGCAGCTGTCGTGATATTGTTCGTTCTGACAGAAGCCACGAACAGGAGTCCGGGATTTGTGACCAGTCTAAGACGGCTCTGCGTCGCGACGACTAGACATAAAAAGGGCCTTATCATGATCGGCGACAACCCCCCAGTCTATAAGAAAGAAACTTAGGATTCTTCCGGGACGGCCCTGATCGTACGCTAGGCTGACGTGCGACAAACCCTGCGTTGATTCTACACGGATCGCGCTCTTGGTCAAAGACAAGGACATCACACATAGGCCCTGTGCCAGACACAGAGACCTTATGCACAATGTGCGCACTGATTACTACTACTCTTCGCCGAAGATTTCCCGAGTGTATCTCCGTATATATTGGAAGCTGCCTATTCATGATCAACTCGCTAACACAAAGATACTGACGCTAATATGCCCTCTGTCTTCCTAGAGGTCATCTACACATCACTGTCGATACTGCCTTTCGTGCGAGATACTACCATAGCAGTATGGCTGGATACGCGTTGGGCAGGGCCGGGATGTCTGGTGTCTAGGATGCTGATCGACGAATTGATCCAATCCACCGCCGCCGGCAGCTGACTTAACATTGACAACCACAGACGGCGGGCCATTCCACTATTCCAGCATTCCAGTGTGCGTGGAGTTCAAGAATGCCTTGTAGTGTCGGCGACATCGTTGTTGGCGAATATGCATCGTCGCTGTAGGCTAAGGTGTTGGAAGTAAAACCTGTGCCGGGAGGGCAAAAGGTCACCAGTCAAACTGCTTCTGTGATACACACACATATGGCTTTCTGACAAGCAATCATCCACGAGCTGGACCGATTGTTCAAGGCTGACCGTGTTGAGAATTGCTCACCACCTCTCTTGGGTGGTTCTCTTTCGGAGCGTGTGTGTCCCTTCCCAAGCCCATCAACCAGTCTCGAGAACCCAGCTTCCTAGCTCAAGGGGTCATCTTTGTAAGGCACCTTGGAGAAATTCCTCTGATAGAGGTCTTTTCCAATTCTGAACAGCCAACGGAAACAACTGATAAACAAAAGCTTTTGAACATCAAGTGTTCTTATTACTTTCTTATCGCTACAATCATGAGTGTACGAGCACGGCCGCCACACCCGGGCACCGATATGGCAAGCTAGCACGTCCTTTTTCTTCGTCATCCGGGATACCTAACGTGGGAGTTCCTCCTTACCCTCCTGCGGGTTGATACAGGGCCTTCTGAGCCAGACAAAGCTTGGTGTTCACCACGCCACCTTCCTGTTAGCATGTCAGATTATCAGAGTCTGTATCAAAAATCATGTCAACAGCTCATGAATTGTCCCGGCTAAGTCAACCGTTGCATCCGGAACCAACACCCGGCGACTCACCCAACTTACATGTCAACTGTCGGCGTACACCCTTCACCACCGGCACTCGGCAAGGAAGCAATGTCAGTATGTAGATCAGAGTGTAACTACTGTCGGGGTCAAGGATAACGCATAACTGCATCGGCGGGCCGCGACTTTTCAAGGCATACCAGCCCGGGAGGAAGATACAGAATGTCTTCGCCAGCCTAATACGCCAAAACCGTCAGCGCCAATGGCACTCTCTTCGTAGCTTAAGCTCGGCGACCGGATCTTTCTCACCGCCTCGGGGAATGGAACAAACTGCACCCAAGGTCAAGTACAAAGGGACGAGCCATCTTGTGCATGTTGAATTACGCGGAGAGACCTACGGTATGTTTTGCCTACCTCGAAAAAGACCAGAGACGAAGCTCATGCTCACAAGACTATGGTAGGAGCATGAGGATAAGATTAAGGCACGAGGTGTCCCCCATCACAGTATGTGCCAGTTACCCTTGCAGCCAGAGCTGAAGGCGACCATTCGCACCAGTGACGCGGTTACGCTGTAAAGCATGGTGCTATTGCCGGCATCAGCGGGGTGCAACAAAATCTATCAGCCCCTTCCGAAATCCTGTTACTGCCCTCCTCCCGCCGTACGACCACGTTCGCTTTCATCGCGACTTTATCCCACTTGATATTGACATGCAAGCAGTTGGTCAGCATCACTTACCGTGAGGACTACACTGCGGCAGCGACGTTGTCTGCCGGTAAGAGGCGGCACATGCCAGGAAGCGACAGGCGAAGCAGGCTGAGATGAAGAATGTGGCCGCCAATGAAGCAAAGAGACGGGAGAAGGAGAAGAACGCAGACGCTGCCGTGGGCTGTGGCCAGTCCAGCACTGAGTATACGGCGACAAAGGCAGAGAAGAGGATACGCAAGACAAGAAGAAGAACAACCGTCGAGCGCGGGCAGCCAAGGAGTCGTGCCGGGGCAGCACAGTAACTAAGGCCTCGACCGGCGACATAGCGAGGCCTCGGAGCCCAAGCACTGCAACTTTGACCAGCGGTGCTTCAATGTCCAAGATATTCGCCGGCACGAATTGGTCTGAATGGCAAACCTAGGCGGATCCTGGTCAACGCTTTTTACAAAGCACAAGTCCTGCGGTACAACTTGGCCTTGGAAGAGATGGTACGACGAGGAGACCTACAGAGAGTCAAGCCGTTTGTCCTGGCTGGCGTAACGAGAAAGTTCGTCCGGGTGGCTGTCGACAAGGAAAGGAGCAACACCACGAAAGAAGAGGTCCCGTAATACAAGTGCGGCGGATAGCGAAGCGGAAGCGGAAGAGGAAAAGAAAGACAAGAGTTCGACTCACACTCCATTCGACCCAGTCGAGCTGGACATACGCTTGGACAGAATAAAGAGGCGAAAGGGGATAGGAGAAGGAGACCTCCGGTTCGCTAACCAGAACAGCGAAGAAGGATCACCGTCCGCACAGTCGACTGAGCACAAGGTTATGCGGCAGACTTTGTCATCATTGACTTCATCCTCGCGCGGGGCACCCGGCATTACGGCCAACATCCGGCATATATATGCCGATGACCGTTGTGCCAGCTGGCCCTTTGCAGAGGCTGTCGCAACCCAACGTCTTCCGGGGCGGAGCAGAGCAGAACACTTGAGGTGGGCACAGCACTACCGTACAGCCATCGGCAAGCCAAGGCACTAGGCTGTCAGAGCGTGTCGTATCCTACGGCCGCAGACAAGGGTAAGTCTGTGCGAACCTATGCTCAACTGTCCAACCGGGCCCTGTACACGCGGGAACGCGGTCCCAGCTGAAACCGAGGCACCGCTATCCCTGGAGACACACACCTAAAACCCTCACTTTGGCGAGTCTGCAACTCTCTGCAACTATTACACCCTCGGTAATATCGGCACCACTTGTCCATACCACGAAGAGCTGTATGAGATCGGGGGGCCATCTTCTTCGCTCCTATTGCCGTCCAGATGCGGTCTCTCATGACGACAGTTGCAACTCCGGTCAAGAAACTGGCTGACACCACGGTGAGGAAGCAAAATGCTATAGAAATACCAACGTCAAAATCACGGGTCTCAGGAACTTTGCTTAAGTTTCGACTACGCGAACATGGCAGGCCGCGTGTGGCTGTCGATGGTCGTCAGCAAGAACTATCATGGTGGAGCTTCGTGAATATCAAAGCATATACTTAGAAGATCACCATATTTGACCCGTTCTGCGAATTAGGCACCAATAAACGACGACGAGACGCCGGCTTTCGTGCCCGAACCCCGGGTGCAAACGGAACCTCGACCGGACTTCCCGCCACGAGGCAATGAGGATGTCAACTGGCGGCTTTCCTTTCCCCTGGCAAGGTCCATGGCTGGCGCGAGAGATCCATTGCATTTTGCAGGTGCGTTTCATACGACGTTCGGGCAATAACCTGATGGAGCTCTTCAACCTTGAGGGTTCTATCTTGCGGTAT
>Ga0209127_100226_pt1 | contig 20145 bp, 24 predicted proteins | sample LakSupMetagenome_FD_187469 | JGI IMG/M metagenome (GOLD analysis project Ga0209127, IMG submission 187469) | Freshwater microbial communities from Lake Superior, Canada - Sta WM archaea (SPAdes) (version 2) | ecosystem: Environmental > Aquatic > Freshwater > Lake | place: Lake Superior, Canada...
AACTGTCTTGTGCAGGTACAAGGACAGGTACAAGGAGCGCGCAGCAGTACATAACAGTGGTGTGCCCCCGAGGCAAGACATGTAGTATAGCAGAAAATCAAGCATGCTAGTCTGCACCATTCTCGACACGGTCGCTGCCAGCCTGCTGGCGCGTAGGTTCATCTCATCCATATGTCTAAGCCCATCCTCAAGCCTACTTCCTCACGACAGCAAGGCCCTTAGGTCTCTCCCCCTAACGGCAGCCGCAGTAATTAAGACACTGACCACAGCTGTTGCACGCCTCTCTCTTCTCCTCTTGGCATACAAAACAAGTGAAACCGTTCTTGGACCCTTGGGTTCGGTAGAGACGGAGTAGACTATGTTAGAATACTCTAATTGCTACAGCGGGGAAAATGTTACGAGGTAGTGCTAGTTACTACTGACTTTGATGCTGCTGTAACCTAAGAGTAGAGATGCTAGAGAGCGTAAGGTTAGTAGAACGTAACGTCGAATTGAGGGGAGATGAGAGGAAAGGAACATAGGAGAGGAAGAATCGAAGTGACCGGCAAACAAAGTGTTATCAAGCACAGTGTTGAGCTGGAGGCCGGGCAAATGGTACTTGAAGCTTGAGGTTCTTGCTAAAGAAGCGTTTCTAAGCACCATTGTGGTAACCTTGGCAGGATGAAAAAGATGATATTGGCTAGGATACTGTAGTATCGGTGGTGGTAAAGGGACTGCTGACCGCATGTGATTTGCATCGAATACGACACTGAGCAATGACTTAGGACCGGTCTTCCCGACTCCTATTCTGGCTTGATAATCGCCGTGCCCAGGCTTGCTGACAGAATGCCGGATGTTCTATTTATAACCGGGGTATTTAGGACAGGTGGTGGAAGGTAGTGAGAGTAGTGCATCGAGGACAGTCTTCTATTACTTGTTGGACACGATCGTTTGCCAACATGCGTCTGTTGAAGGTGCTCGTAGCCACTCTAAACCTCATTCCAGGTCTTGTCGGCGGGACGACCGCCAACTTCGACTTTGAGGACGTCCAATTGACCGAGGATGTCATCACGCTCTTTCCAGACGTCGGTTTCGGCGATACAAGTATAGCCGCACGAGGACATGAGAGCGCCCGTTGCAAGATACGCCCAGGAGACATCGGCTGGCCAAGCCGCGCAGAATGGGCTGCGTTCAATAAGACGCTGGGGGGTAATCTTCTCCATCCGGTTCCCCCGGAGTCGGCCTGCTATCCGGGGCTGTATCACAATGAGACACAGTGCGACTTTCTTCTCGGTCCCGTCACCCAGACGCGTTTCTATCTGGACGACCCCCTGACTGTTTTAACAACTTGGCCCGAAGGTGACACTTGCCTGGCCGACCCTGATCCACAAGGAAACTGTACGCATGGAGGCTTTCCAGAGTATGTGGTGAACGCGACTACAGTCAGGGACATCCAGCTAGCTGTGAACTTTGCACGGAACAGAAATCTACGGCTCAACATCAAGAACACCGGTCATGACTTTGTCGGCCGTTCGACAGGATACGGCTCGTTAAGTGTCTGGACGCACTATCTCAAGGGCATCGACTTAATTTCGGGCTACAGTATTGGGGAGTACCAAGGGACCGCGGTGAAGATCGGCGGTGGAGTGGAAGCATTCGAGGGCTATAACTTGATGGCGGCTTCGAACATAACGTTTGTCGTTCCTGGGGCCTTCACTGTCGGCGCCGCAGGAGGCTGGCTGGCTGGTGGCGGTCACTCGGGTTTAACGTCCCTGCTTGGTCTCGGGTCAGATCAGCCGTTGTCCATCAACGTGGTCACAGCAGACGGTAAATTTGTTACCGCTGACGTGAACACAAAGGACGACCTATTTTTTGCTTTGCGTGGTGGCGGTGGCAGTAAGTAACTTTTTCTGACCCAGACAACCCCAGAACAGCTAACTAACAATTATCACCAGGTACCTTCGGTATCGTCACATCTGTGATCTCTAAGACGTATCCAGGCCCTCTAAATACTGCTTTCGCATCTGCGTCTCTTGCCACCGGTCCTACCAAGCCAGCTAACACCTCCAATGGAGTATTTCCGGTGGCGCCTCCTGTCGAAGTCGACGATACTGAATTATTCTGGAGGGCGTATGGCGTGATTCTTGCTTTTGGCAAGGAAATAACCGATGCAGGAGGCCTCGCTTTTGGCGACCTTACTCCGCTCGGCAACAACTCCTTCCTCCTGGCCAGCAGCTTCTCCATGCCAAACTTGACTGTCCCTCAAACGGAAGTGCTTCTCCATCCTGTCTTCGAGGCTCTTCGCTCTATCGGCATCAATATCACCGATCCTCCTGTCTCTACGTTCCCCTACGGATTCATAAGTAACGGCACAGGTGATTTTCCTAGCCATAATCTGTTCGCCAGTCGCCTCTTTCCGCGGGACAACTGGGCCGATGCGGCACTCTTCCAGGCCACGACCAAGGCCATCCGCGACACGGTTGAAGCAGGATTCATCTTCAACGGGATCAACTACTCTCCTACCGTTGCCATAGCGGGATATCCAGGTGACAACGCTGTTAATCCAGCCTTCCGAAAGACCCTCATGCACGCCACCGTCTTTGACCCATTCCCAGTCACGGCAAAGGATCCGGAGGACTTTCTCAGCCGCCACGACCGCCTGAACACCTACATGGACGAGATCCGCGCGGTGACGCCGGGCTCGGGGGCGTACATCAACGAGGCAGACGTACTGGAGCCGAACTGGCAGCAGAGCTTCTTTGGTAGCAACTACAAGAGGTTGCTTGCGATTAAGACAGCGGTGGACCCTTGGGGATTGTTCTGGGCCCCGACGACAGTTGGCTCTGAGGCGTGGCGCGTAATTACGAGGGATGGGCTTCCCACTCAGGATGGACCACTGTGCAGGACAGAATTTAGCTGACGGCCGTTTTGCTTGGCAACCAAGTAGTGGAATGTTGTAGTTCATTGCACTATCATTTGGTCCAATGTCTGGTTATGCTCCTGGGCTGAAGTTCGTAAAAAGGGAGATTGCAATGCTGTGATCTTTTTGCAGCGTTGTCTTGTTCGGAACGACGGAAACAGAAGGGCCCTGTTATTATCGACCGCAAGCAAGCCATTCGCCTAGTTTCCAGGCAGATCGTTGCTTGTGCTGTACCTAACGTGAGATGCGAATAGGTGTTCGCCTTACACCTCATCAACGGACACTCATGGCATTCGCCCGGGCGGTTTATTTTGAGCTGGGTCAGCGCGTCTCTGGCTATTTCCCCACCGCCGTGTCGCGAATTGCTCCCCAGTCAAAGCACGCGCCGGCTCAAAAGCCGACGACGCATCCCCTTCCCAAACTCGATCGACCCGCCTAAGAGAACTCTCCTCAAGAAGCCGTCCGGACTCATGCATGTCCTTGTCCCTCAATCGACCGGGCGGCGAAGGATTCCACGCCTTTTTGGCGGCGGGGAGTGATTGCGGCCGAGAGAGCCACTTTAGCATTGTGGCGATGTACCGGAGCAGGAAGAGGATCACCGGGATCCGGACGATAAGCTCTCGGATATCCTCCTCGACGCTGTCGGGCACGTGTACGTGGGTGCTGGCATCGCTGTTCACGGCGGTAGTCGCGTTCATGTCGGAGTCGTCTGCTGGCTTAGAGTCGGAGCCCGAGGGCTTTCCAGGCTGTTTTAACTCCTCCATGCGGATGTGGGCGTGTAAACCGCTGCCGGTGCGGCTCTGGAGCCGTCGCTCGAGGCTGCGGAGGAGCGCAGTGTCGGTGTCGTCTTGAGGCTCTGATTCCGGTTCTGAAGACTCATCCTGCTCTTGCTGTTGGACTTCGCTGAGTCTCCAGGTTCCCCGGGGCTGTCCCTGCTCGAGAATTGGTCCGCGGTGGTCGGTGACGCTAGTTGCATGGCTTGGGCCGATTGATTGGCTTGTGTGGCGAGGACGGGTAACCTCAACGTCTGCCAGACGGCCTGCAGTGTGCTCGCCAGTGAAGTTTGTCGAGGTGGCGGGACGAAGCTGGGCTGTACCGCCGGCTATAGTTTCTGGGCGGTTGCCTTGGGTGAATTTTGCAGGAGTCGGACCCGGGACCTCGAGGGGCGGATTCGCGCAGTTCTCCATCTGCATGGCCAGGTCAAGACCCTTGGCGACGTGGTCGAGTCGCTTCTTGAAGACGTCATTCTCGTTGAAGTCGATGTAGGTTAGAGTGGAGTTGTCTGTCTTGCTAAACTGGGACGAGAACTGGAGGAGATTATGTTTGAGCTGGCGCGTCTTGCTCCTGATCTTGCCCTCGACCTCGATGCGCATGAAGACGGGCCGCTGGCTGTGCTCGAAGGCAAAGGCAGTGTGGTACTCCTGGTTGTGGGCCTGGTCTGGATCCAGGTCGTTTTCGCTCAGCTCCCACTCCAGCGTGCGGAAGCCGTCGCGGCCCTTTGGCTTGCCGACGGTGCCCTTGAAGACCCAGCGCCCGACCCGCTGCTTGGACGTGAACGACTGGTGGCCCATGCCTCCGATCTCGACGCCCATGGCGCCAATGGTGGGGACAAAGTGGTTTGCCTTGGTCTCCGAGCGCAGCGTTTCGGCGCCGGTGAGAAAGCGGGGACCGTAATGATCCGTGATCTGGACCGCATAGTCGGAGGCGAGCAGCGCCGACTTGCGATATGTGCGCTTGCCGCGGCTAGGACCGACAAGGGCGTAGGACGACGTGTCTTCGCTCAAGGTGACGAAAACACTGGCACGGTCTAGCCAGTACCCGTGCGGCTGCTTGAAGCTGATGTCCATGTAGACGATTCCCGCCGGGCTCTTCTCACTCCCGAGAACACCCCATTGAGCTTTTTTCCAATGGTATTTGCAGTCGATATCGACCTTGCCGATGTTGGCGGACCCGACACAGAGATGCGATCCGCGTGCCGCTTCCTCCTCGAACTTCTCAAAGTCGTTCCAGCCATATCGTCGCACTCTGATAGTCGGGCCACGACTCTTCAATGCCGGCTGCGGTGCGGATATGACAGTCGTATCTCGCGCCATTGGGCGACAGTCCTTGAGGTCCTTTTTTCCCTGTTCAAAATTGTAACTAATTTGCGCGTGTCGACCGAGTGAAGCAGGGGCAGCTTGGCGCCTACGTTGAGGGAGATGCAGCAAGTCAATGGGAGACGTGATCGCTTGTTCTGGGCGACACTGTATTCGCGCTGCCACGAGTCCGGAGGCCTCTCAAGGAGACCGAACGCACAGCCACGATGCATGCATCACATAATGCGATTGGGCGCGATATCGACTCCAGTGGCTCTGTGAAACCACACCGGCTCCTCTCGGCTGCTGCATGAGTTTAGCTAGGTTCTGGAGGACCAAAAAAAGGAACGAGTGTTTCGAGTGTTTCGTCCGTACGATTCTTCTCGGAATATAAGCCAGCGACAATGGCTCCTATTATCACTGGGACCGTTCGTGGCGAACGAACAACTGCTTCCGACATTGAAAGGACCTCGACGCAACCGCCGTTTTTGCAGCAGAAAGACTTACCCTCCGGGCTTGCGCCGTCATCCGTTGTTCCGATCCATGACAACGGCCCAGGTGGCAATCAATTGCGGGGAAAACAGCATAGTCAGCGCGTACGAGTAGTAGATAAAGACACACGACTTCGTGTCCCAGGTCTCGACGGGGAGAGGCGAGACTACGTGTCTCCGTACTCCACCGATTCCGACAGCGATATCAGGGTTCGGCGTGACAATACCGTTGTGTTAAAGCTCGAGGAGGAGGCGATCGCAATCTTCATTAACCCTCTCAAACCCCAGGATGTTACTGTTCACATGTCGCTTCCGCTCCGAGACGACCTCGAGTGCGTCCTAGAGGACTTTTCGAGGATGCGCAGACTCGGACGCTTCAGAGAAGCCCTCGACCTCTTTGATGAGCAGCTAGCCCACTTCATCGACAACCGGTACGTCTTGGTCCAGTATGGCCTGTGCCTTTATGAGGCCGGCCATATAGCAAGACTTTCCGAGCTGGCAGATAAGCATCGCCCAAGCCGCCGGCCCAAGGACGCGCTGCAGCTGTGCTGGACCTTGCTGGTCTCTGTAGCTGATGTTGTGTTACCGGATATGGAACCGAACATGAGATTCGACGACATCGTTCCCACCATCGCAGCCATGTTGACCGGCAGCTGGCCAGGTCTCAGCTCGGTTGAGGTGAGAGACTAACGACTCCTCTTCCGAAAGGCCTAAACCGCGTTCCGCTAACACACATCGTCTGAAATAACAGGTCCAAATACTTGTCTTGATGTACAAGCACTCAGATACTTCGCTGTGGTTGCACAAGCTGCCAAGCGACTGGAGCAGCTTGTACAACCACCTTCTCGCCGAGGGAATGGTCTGGGAATTCAATGATGTCTTCCACCAGCTAATCACCTACCAGGAATCGCTCGATGGACAGCTGCCGATTGAAACATCACTGCGTCTGCTACTATTCCCGTACCAGGATCAACTCCAATCTTCCTTAGCGGACTCTTTCGACCGCCTGTGCAAGGACTGGGAAGAGGACATTCAGGATGAATCGACTTCGTTCGTCATCATGGACATTTTCACAACCATGGGACTGATGTACTCCTGGGCGCCAAACGGGTCAGATGGAAAAGCTCAAGCGTGCATGGCCGTTGCCGGCGAGCGCGCGGCAAAGCTCATTGCACAGGACGGTAACCACGCCATGTCTCGGCCGTATTTGCGATGGACCATGGCAAAACTCCTAACAACGATGTCAGAAGAGGCCATAAGGAAGAACCTGGTTTTCAGGGGCTTTGCAAGTGGCAAGTTGAAGTGGTTCCGCAACACCTTCCCCAATGACACTTTACCCGTCTACATCCCAGACCCCGACGAGCCGGACCAAGCTCCGCAATGGAAACCAATAACAACCAGAACTGAACGATACTCAGTACGGGGAGAAGTCCAGACAGTGTTACGAGCCGCTGAGGAGCTTGGAGACGTGGAAGTCCAGGCCGCATGTTTCCGCAGCATGTTGCTCTTCGGACTCGAGCCGCCTGACATCATGGTGGACAGACTCACCAGCATATGGACGTCGGCTGGGGACTTGACAAGGTTGCGCGAATTGCGTCTCTTTCGGTACATGCTGGTCCGCAGCGCTGCTGAACGGGAGCAGCTACGTCGAGATATCTTGTGCGGGGGCGAGCTGAAAGACCCTACGATGCGAGAGGCTCGATACAAGATCCTTGCAGCATTGACACAAGATGGCTACGAGAAGTGCACTTACCGGCAATTGGCTTTGGGGTTAGCACCGAGCCCAGAATTCGGCCCTTCACTGCGACTGCAACCCGGGGCCCATCCGGATGTCGGGAGCAGGATGAGGAACAGGTCGCGAAGTAGTCCTCCCGCAGACTACCACCGACATATGGATAACCGTTCGACAAGTCCTACTCAATTCTATGACAGGGTAAGCAGCTTGCAGGGAGGTGCTCGCCAACCGTCTGTGGAGCGATCATCGAGGCACGTCGTCGCCCGGCGCGTCCCCCTGCCGCCCGAGCGAGCACGCAGGGCTGCTCCCAGATATCATCTCACAGGCGGCCGCACCAACTCACTCTCCCCCAATAACACTTATCGCTACAGGGGCAACGGCAAAGGAGGCAACGCACACCCAGGACCGCAGAAGCAAGCAACGGTCGACGACTACGAAGGGAGTTCGGACGAATATGTCAGAGGTAGGCCGAAGGCTTCAGATACAGTTTCTGGTACGTCATTTCTAACTCCCTCGTCCACGGGCTCGATCACTGTCCAGGGCTGATCATTCTTTGCGCAGAACCTAGCAAGTCAAGATCTGGACAGCTTTTGTTGGAGTATGGAAGCAAAGTTCAAGAGGCTTCCGGCTCGGATGTAGAGAGTAACCGCGACAACAGTAGGAGCAGCAACTCCCGGTGGTCGGATAGCAGGAGATCCGACTCGCCAGAGCGGCTGACGAGCGAGCAACGCGAGGGGGTTTCATAATACGAACTTATGCCATTATACGCTTAGACAATTCAGAAGCTGTAGTCTTCGTGTCTGGATCGTAGTTTGACAGACAGATATCAGGATCTTAGCTTTGACCAGAGATATGGTCAACCAGTAGCCTGCCCAACCATATAGAGCGGTGTAGACTGTACCCTAGTGTGGCGATATGCTGTCAGCGTCTTGCAGTGATAGATGGCTTTTCGAGAGCTACTTGCATTCTCTACACGCGCGAGTCGCCGGTAACGTCGGTGCCATGCACGTAACAGCAAATCATCAATTTGAGAAATCTGAAACGACCGGGCAAAATTTATCATAATTATTAGGTGTCTAGTCCTCGACATCTTCACCGTGCATCCGCAAGCACAAAGCTGTTACCGCCCGTCACTTCCGTATCCCCGCTAAGAACTTCCTATTCGACAATCTACACGACTGAGACCTGCATAGCCCGGTGCCACAACGACATGGCTAGGGGTTCGCTGGAGAGGTTCTCCGGCCATACGACCTTTGCCAGCACAGCCCTAGCCTCTCCCCAAGTCTTGATGCTGGCCGTTCTGCTCCACTTCTTGATCGAGTGTAGAAACCATTCTTCCAACACTTCCAAGTGATTGATGCCCCCGTTTATTTCGAAGGAGCTGGTGGAAGCGATAGTTGCGCTCCTGGAGCCGGAAGACAATATCAGTGAGGAATGGATGGGCGATGCGGGCTTCACTGCATACCTCTGCCTGGCAAGTGCCATGGCCCCGACGAAAGTCCTCCAGAACCAAAAGTCTCGATCCAGCCCACCTTTTCCACCTAACCTCTGGCGGTCCCGGATGAGGTGGCGTTTGAGGACTTGGATGATCCGGCAGAGCATGCGGCCGGACATGGGTCGACCTGCGTTCCAGGTGCCGAGCACGCTATGCAGGTACAGCCCCATGGCGGTGCAGATCCCAGTCCACGAAGACATGAAGTTGGGCGTGGTCGGGCTGTCCTTTGTCGGTGTCCTCTCTGCTTTCCCTGAGAAGGAGAGCACGTGCAGGTCGACGATGGCAATGAATAACTTGCCCCCGCTGCCACCAGCAAAGAATTCTTCTGGATCATCCCATCCGGACCGCCTGCTGTCGACATAGCTGGTCATTTCCCGAAGGTTTTGGATGATGGACACAGCATCAATGGGTTCTGGCTTCCGCCCTCGGGGTGGTGGAGCGAGGAAGTGAGGGAACTTGGCGAGGGACTTAAGTCTGTTTTCGACCTCGTTCAGGTGAGATTTGTGCATCCGGGAGTGTGTTCCCGACACTCGGCTGTCTAACAGGGTCTCATGACTTCCGCTCGGTCTGGGGCTTGCAGTCCGAAGCTGTTTCCTGTCGAAGCGGCTCTTGTGTCCGTAGAGGAAGTTTTGGCTCCTTTCATCCATGGCAAGGAATGTGGTTAGTACATGCAAATATGTCGCCCTATCGAAGGAGCTTTCGGGGAGACGCGGTTAGCTTACAAAATGAAGTAGCGATCGGTAAGCTCACTGTCGACTTCATCGGCGCCAAGCCGACCCAGGCCATTTGGATCTACCATGTCGAGAATCGCCATAAGGCCGTTCATATGGATCTCCGCAGCAGGGAGATTGCCTAAACAGCACTGTGGTATGGATGTCAGCGTATTCTTCGGTGGGAACTTGTCTCTGTGTGGAAGCAAAGGTACTGACTTCTGCGAAGCCAAGTGTCACGACCTGACGCAGGGCAACTGCTGCGCTGACTGTACCCTGTTTCTCCACCCACTGGTTGACCATACGTATGCTCTCTAGCTTGTGGAAGAGAAAGGTGGGCTCGTAGGACTGGAGGCGGCCGGTATTCCACGAGTAATGGAGACCGGCGATGATCATTGTGCTACGTAGCGCATAGGGGTCGTGGACAACTGCATCAAGGCTAGGGCCACGGCGTCCGATCAGCACCTAGCAGCAGCTGGGACCGCTTCTGGACTTACCATGCTGCTTGCGTTTGTGAGAGCATGTAGTTATCGTTGCCACGAGTAACTACATGCGAGAGAGCGATTCAGCAGAGGTCCGAACACTGAGATCACGACTCTGACATTGGGGAGAAGGGACATAAATGAAACTCACAATAGTATAAGAGCTCCTGGGATCTGAGAGGCATCTGGACAGCAAGGGCATCGAAAGGGTCCCCTCCTGTACTGCGGGTCGGCTGGGCCACCGAGAATGCTAGGGACCCTTGTGGCGGCTCATAAGCTGCCCATGGTCGCTGCTGGCCGGGTAGAGACATCTTGCTTGATCGCCGATCCCGAAGGGTGGGCTGTGTGACAGCGTACTCGCATGCCCGTTTCCCAACAAGGCATTTGGAGCTGTGTGGTCCAAGACATAATGTCAACCACACCATCAAATGCTGAGCTACCCTAAGACCGCCGGGAACCGGATGACGTAACGTACCATGAAGGGCGCTTCTCGTCGCATCGAACATGTCGACGCCTACAGGTCGAACACCCTGTCCGGTTCCTGGTATGGTACTTCCGAATTCTGACCCCGTCGGCAGTAGGATTGCTCCATCCCGCCATGTTGTGTTGTTTTCGTCCTTTGGGACCGAGGCTAGCACATCGAGTGCATCTCTAGGTGCACGTACAAGTCCGGCCGTGCAGGGTTTCCCTTCTGAGCGAAATAAACGACGAGGTTGTGACTGACGGGAACCGAAAGGGCTGAGAGAACGAGGGTTTACCTAGGACTGCGTGAGTAATTCATAGCTTTAGGTCCAATCAGCGTTCTCACGTAAGCAGACTGCGCAAAAGGAGGGCACCATGTAAGATGGCGCTAAGCCTTTCCGGGCAGTATGTACGAAGCCATGGGTTACAAGCAAGGGACTTGGAACTTCACTTGCGGCGACAGCAACCTTTATTTATTGGATACGTACGAAGTATACGTCCCATCATTCCAAGCTATTGGGACAGAAACATCAAGGTGCGGTGCGGGATACCTCTGCGCAAGCCCCTTTCCTCCGGAGGCTCTGTCTGGGATACGCGGCCCTGGACCGCCGTCATCAATGCTGTTCAGAGATTTGGCACCATCACTGACTAGAGTCTAGTAAGAACATTCATCACGCCTCAAGATTAGAGCGTCAGAACGAGCTCCTTGAGCTTCTGAAAGTTAGGAGTTCCAAAGCCCGTCGTCGGATCCCATCCAGCCGTCGCATTCCACCTAGCACCGGGAACTTGCCCACCGCCCTTGGCATCGCAACCAGTCGTGTAACCACCCGTGATATCGATGAACGTGTCCTTCGCCACCCCATAGATCAGCGGATTCAGCCACCCCAACGCGGGCTTCCCGGCCCTCAACCGCGCGTCATTCAGCAACCCCACAATCCCCGCCCAGACGGGCGCCGAGGCACTGGTGCCGCCGCTGGCGTCCGGCTTCCCGTCGTAGATGACCTGGAAGTCCGGGTCGAGGCTGTGTGCCGAGACGTCGGGCATCGCGCGCCCGCCCCAGTTGGTGTACTTGCCGTAGTAGACGTACGTCTCGTTGCTGACGTGCGTCCCGACGTAGCCGTCCACCGCCGCCTTCTGCCAAGACGGTTGGGAAAAGTACCGGCTGAAGCCGCCCGAGCTGCCGTCCCAGGCAGTCTCCGGGTTGGAGTCGGAGGTGCCGCCTATGGCGGTCAGGTACGGGCACGAGGCCGGGAAGTCGGAGCCGAACTCGACGGTCTTGAAGTCGGCGGCCAGGCAGGCGCCGCCGAGACCGCTGTCGCCCGAGGAGAAGAGGGTGGTTATGCCGCGGAGGCCGAGGAGGCCGACGAGGTTGCAGGTGAGCTTGGCGTAGTCTAGGGGTACGCCCTGAGGATGATGTGTTAAGACAGGGGATATTCAAAGACGGAGGAAAAAGTCGGCACATACATCTTCCTGGTCTCCATATGAATTGGAGATAACCTGAGGGACCTCCTCGTTCTCTCTTGAAAGCAGATAGCGATAGTAGGGCACGTAGGGCTCGTTGTTATTGTCTGCTGGCGTGGGCTGGCCGAGGGTGGGAATGAAGGGACTACTTCAGGTCAGCACACGCCACCCATGCCAGGCTGGGAGCGACTCACGGCGATCCACCGGTGATGAACTCTGTGACAGGAAGCGGGTGTGCAACGCCAACGATGTTTTGCACGTCGAGATTCGCCTCACCATACCCGCCATGAGCCGGATCCTGGTCGTCAGTCCCGTTCGCAATCAGGACCTTGGTGAAGTTCTGGCTTGGGATGCCGTAGAACCGCTCGTACTCCGCCAAGTCGGAATAGAGCGCAGACTCGTTCAGGAAGCTGCCGAAGCCGATTCTGCTGCCCGACTTGGGGTCCGCTTGGTAGTCTCCGATGTGGTACATCTGGTTGAGGCACTTGGGCGTGATGGACGTCTGGCAGGACGGATCCACGGTCGTGTTGGATGCTGCGAAGGCGCGCCTCGTCTTAGTAGGTGCACGGGCGCGGGAAGCTGCGGGAGCACGCGGAGCTCGCACGCGGCCGAAGAATGTGCCCGGATCAACGAATGCAACAAGGCCTTGCAGATCATCGGGGATGGAATAGCGCAGTGTCCGAAGCTTTGTGACGCCGCTGTTGCGGTACAGCTGGTAGGAGGCATCCAGGACAGAGTTCACAGTCTCAATGTCGGCCGAGAAGTCGATAAAGGCACCGTCAATTCTGTAATCAGATATCCCGTTGCGCTTCAACCATTCCACGACCTTTGACGAAGCGTTTGCGGGGATGGGGTAAAGAGCCTCGACCTGCTCCCGGCTGAGCCATTTGCCATAGTTCGGGCTTCCGGGCGTCGACAAATCGAGGAGTTTCGCTTCCAGGCCTTCGAACTCTCTCTGGAGGGCGATTGTGAATCTTGCAGTCACAGACTCGGAGCCGACTGGTGGGCCAGCTTCGGTCCAACCGTGAGGCACGAACGACAGCTTCTCATGCACGCCGCCCAAGACACCCGGTATGACAACGAGCGCCGCACACACAAGTGCAACAACACCCAGACGAAAACTCATTGGAAGAATCAGTGCACTGCAAGCACCTAGTTATGTTCGATCTAGACTAGGTGGTCCTGGTCTCGGTTGATCTGGCCAAAGCTCCACCACTTCGTGCCGATTAATACTGAGCACCTCCATCGTCGTTATAAAAGGGACCCAGTGCGTCTTATACCTCGCGAGGCAACGTGGCAAGGAGTTTGCTAGGTGCATAGTATAAGTAATATCTGTGCCGAATAACGATTAACAGGGCTTCGTCGGCGTCATTTAGTGGTTGTTATCCGCCAAAATGCCTGCTGGATTGATTAGGACGGCATCAAGTCCAGGGGTTTATTGAGGGGTCAGTATCACCTACCACGACGTCGGTATACATCAGGCTCAATCCTCCTAATGACACAGCACTTTACCTCGTCGCTGGATTGGTCCCTCCTTGGGTTGTCGGCGGCAGATCGACCATGTCGCCAGAGGTTCGCAATGACGCGCCCCTTTGGCGTGCTGAGATCGATGCTACCATCGGACCAGCATGCTGATTGCCATTGTGGGTAATCTATGTTGGCATTATCGTGGTTGCTCATGTGTGCTCAACAACCGGCGTTCGAAGCAATGATAGCACAGAGATACCAATGTCACGAGTGTTGATGGAAGTTTGTAGGTTCGAACGAAAGGAGGTGAAGCGTGACATGTCAGTACCGCCGCGACCCGTAATGCAGCGAATCGCACCAATCAGCTTCCACTTGGACTGCACCTCAGTGGTAGGTCTCGCGGTCGAACCACGACAGGTCCTTGCAATGGTTGTTTGGGTTTTTGACTCACAGCCATCCCTAGGTATCGTGTAATGTTCAAATTACAAAGTAGTCGAGCTCCTTACCACATTTGTTGGCGTGTTGAGTCTCGCCATGCAATGCCAACGTCGCCCAGCCGGCATCGCTTTTTGGAATATCCGGCTAACCCCTCTTGGTCGGAGGATCAAGGACTAACAGATCCTTCGACAACCGCTCGAGACCGTCTAGTCTAGCAACCACAAGATTTGTCCGAGAGACATGCCAATTAATGTTTCCAAGTCGCGATATCCGGGAGTGCCACGCGGCTCTAGGTGCCGTAGTCTGTTGGTGACTGGGGAGTAACCCCCTCACCGGCGAATCATGCCTCGAGGTCTTGGCCTTATCGCCGCGCTTCGGTCGATACCGAGCCGAAGCCAGAGACTTGACTGATAACCAGGGCGTCGGGTCTTCCAGCGCGGTGGTAGCCGTCGGAGCAAGTCCCGGACGTGGATCGGCACCACCTGGCGGCCATAGATAAGTCGGAGGGATCTTGCTACGAGACTCTGCTCGACTTAGACCAGCTCGTTTACCACCTAAGTTTTGGCAAGGTCCAGGAACACCACTATGGCAGAAGAGATCAAGTCTACCCCGGAGACCGGTGCTGACCCGGAGAAGCGAGCCGCCGATGACATCGAGGTCGCGGCCGACACCGCCGACGACGGCGCCTCGTCCATCCACAAGGTATCCATCAAGGACGAGACGGGCGCCCTCGCCGTCCAAGCGCTCAGCCAGGGCGACGTCGATCCGGAGGCCTCTAGGCGCGTCCTGCGGAAGATCGACATGTATATCCTGCCCTTCCTTTGCTGCACCTACGCTCTGTGAGTCTGTCCCTCCCACTTGCTGGCCATGCCGGCCTGAAGCTTCGCGCCTGTGACGGCAACGACTTGATTCCAAACCCCCTTAACCCTAACCCTAACACATGGGTTGCCCCTGAAACCAGCTCCCACCTCTACACCACTCCTACGTCTTTTCCTTCACGACGACAGCGATACTAACACAAAAGATCAAGGCAATTCATCGACAAAACAAGTCTCGGTTACTCATCCGTCTACGGCATCATCCCGGACAACCACCTCGTCGGCCAGGACTACTCGTGGGTCTCCTCCATCTTCTACTTCGGCTACCTGTTCGCCGAGTACCCCGGCGTCGCCGTCTTACAGAGGTTCCCCGTGGCCAAGTTCCTGGGCGTCAACATCGTGCTCTGGGGCTGCATCCTGATGACCACGGCCGCGTGCTCGTCTTTCGCCGGCCTGGCCACCGTCCGGTTCCTGCTGGGCGCCACGGAGGCCACCATCTCCCCCGGCTTCGTGGCCGTGACGGGCATGTGGTGGACCAGACAGGAGCAGGCGGGGCGGTCGGCGCTGTGGATATCCTTCCTCGGCGTGGGCAGCTTCGTCGGCACGCTGGTGTCCTACGGCATCGGCCACATCGCCGGCAGCCTGAAGCCGTGGAAGTACATCTTCATCATCCTCGGCGCCGTGACGGTCGTGTGGGGCGTCGTCTTCACGCTATTTGTCCCGGACAGCCCGTCGCAGGTCAAGTGGCTGACTGAGGAGGAGAAGGTCGTCGCGGTGCAGCGCATCGTGACCAACAAGACGGGCACCAAGAGCAGGCGTTTCGTCAGGGCGCAGATCGTGGAGGCCGTGACGGATCCGAAGATCATCGTGCTGGGCCTCATCTCGTTCGTCAATGCTATCGCGTCTGGAGGGCTGGCGTTTTCGTCGCTGGTCATCCAGGGGTTCGGCTTTGATCCCCTCCAGACTACTCTCATGGGCTTGCCGCTGTCGGTCGTGCAGCTGGTGACCCAGCTCAGTGCCGGATTCTTGGCGGCCAAGATACCCAAGGCTCGGCTGCACATTGCTACCGTTGCCATGATCCCACCCGTAAGCTCCCGCACGTTTCCAGTCCTCCCGGCATTTATACTGACAGTTTGCACCAGATCGTCGGAACCGTCATAATCAACAAACTCGACATATCCAACCGCTGGGGCCGCCTCGTCGGCGTCTGGCTGCTCGGCTCGTACCCCGTCGGCTTCATGGTCATCCTCGGCCTGCTGTCGACCAACATCGCGGGCAGCACGAAGCGCTCCGTCGCGTCCGGGTGGGTCTTCGTCTGCTACTGCGTCGGGCAGATCGCGGGGCCGCAGTTCTTCAAGAGCAGCCAGGCGCCCGCGTACCGTAGCGGCATCGTGGCGATGCTGTGCGGGTTTGTGATCAACCTGGTGCTCAACCAGGTCCTGCGATTTCTGTATGTCAGGGAGAACGGGAAGAGGGACGGGCTTATTGCGGGGAAGAGCGAGGAGGAGCTGCTGCAGATGAAGAATGAGAGTGAATTGCAGGGATTTGAGGATGTTACGGATAAGCAGAACGTGAGTATCCCCCGATGGCACCGTTAGATGCGTGGCGTTGCTGACTGTTGACTCAGCTTATGTTCCGGTATGTCCTGTAGGGTTGTGGAGGACGGATTCGCTTGGAGGATGACGAATGGACTGGAGCGTATCCTGCGTTGATTCCAGTCCAGCAGCAAGAGTGTGTGTATAAACGTGTTATATGCTACAAAACCTCCCTTTGTGTGCCAGAGGGCACCTGTTCAGCTCTTAGGTGCCAGTAGCAGAGACGGTACGTCCTCGCGCTCAGCCATCAGAGAGATCTGACGAGGACGAGGAAGAATGCTTCAGCGTCAGCCGCGGGACACCTTCGTCGATCGAGGACAGAGTATCTTCCGGGTCAACACCACAACCGATCACCTCCCGGGTCACTTTATTTTCGTCAATGTACAGTTGTGCCTCCCGCTCGGACCGAAATTTCTTATATAACGAATGCTCAAAGCCGTCGACATGGTCTTTGGTTTCCCTGGTCGTAAACCATGCTGATCAGCTACATATACCCGGTCTCATGGCTAAAGGGGTCGGCGCTTACCTCCACGTCAGGTATATCCCAGGTCTCCTGCCCCTAGCGACGGCGTAGTAGCCCCCTTCAAATCGGGCTGCCGGAGCAATGCCGTCGTCGTCGGGCATGTAGAAGCGGAATTCGGGGCATCCGTTGGTAGCCATCCATTCCTTCGCCTCGTCAAACGTCTCGAAGCCTCTGTGCAGGCTGTTGCCGTATCCGTCCACGAGCGCGCCGGCTACTCCCCTGGGCGGCTTGTCAGTGGTTTTGCAGTTGATGAAACGGGGTAGCTTACCATGAGGAGACGATAGGGGCTCGCCTTCCGCGAACGACGCCGTAGAAGGTCTTTCTCTTGTGTGGAACCATTTGAAATTGGGGTATGTATCGACACAATGTTGCAAGACTGTGTTCTGGACTGATAATGGAAGCGTAGTCAAGGACTGGGGAACAAAGCAAGAGGAGACGGGCGGACACGCATTAGGGAGAGAAGCAACATATTTATGCTGCTTCTTACACACCTCAGCAACGAATCTTACTATTTCCAAGTTTGAGGTTGCAATTATTGCCAGACTCCAGCTATCGGTGGGCAAGGTACGAGAGTTGGTTGGCGGACGGCTTGCTTTCCCTGCGCCCAGATGCGGGAGGCCCGACACCATCTCCAGGCAGCCGGCTCCCACACCCACCCACCGAGCCGGGCGAAAGTGCAATAACCGCAAGGCTACGAACAGGGAGCAGAACTGCTTGAAGTCGATCGGATTATCTCAATGCGATGCTGTGACACCACACCGGAAGGTGCAAATAAGGAGAAGATCCCAGATGGGAGAGCCAGGGCAATAATGGACAGGAAGAGTATGATTATTTTCTGCGAGTCACAAACTGCTACGAAGATATCAAACCGGTATTTTAGGGCACCCTTGCGACCAATGTCAAGGCCCAGGTATCGCCGGTGTCGAATATGGTGCACAGCACACGTTCATCCCTCCCACAGATACTCCTGCCTCCTCCCCGGTATCAGCGGCCGCAGCGCCATGCCGTAGTCGCCCGCGTTCGGCGTCCGCAGTAGCGTGTGGATATGGAACTTGGCGGGATCCTCATTCGTTAGGAACACGCCCGAGTGGTGGTCGAACTCGACGATAACAACAGGGCTCTGGATCCTGTAGTAGAACGGGTCCGCGTCGCCGTAGCCGCCGATCCAGCTGAAGTACGTCTCCGGGAACCACGTCTTGTAGCTCTCGAGGCGGATGTCCCTGGCGGGCTGGGGCAGGTAGAGGAGGTACTGCTCGAGGATGGCGACGACGAGGAGCTGCTGCTCGGTCGTCATGGCCGACACGAGGATCCCCTCGTAGGGGACCACGCGGTTGTCCCGGTACGCGCCACAAAGGTGCCGCTGGTCGTCGTGGTTCCAGCGCCCGTGCGGCATGGCCGGGTCTTTCATCTGCTTGAAGGTCTGGGCGCGGGACTGCTGGTCCGGGGTGAGGCTCTGCATGAGTTGGAGGCCGAGCTTTTCTTCGGCTTCGAGGATGCGGGTACCCTTGTAGGGCCCGTCGTCGATGATGTTGGGCTCGGCGCCGGTGAACCAGGGGGAGACGACGATCTGGGTCTTGTAGAAGAAGATGTTGAGGCAGAGGTGATGGCCGTAGAAGGAGAAGCCCCAGGGCGTGGTTTCCGAGGGCTCGCCGAAGAGGACGAAGTTGTACGAGAACTCGTTCATGACTTTTGGGGACTCGACGAGCTCGCCGAGGAAGCCGTTGATGCGCATTGCGCCGACGGCCTTCTCGTAGCCCTCTGGGGAGAGGGTCGCCTTCAGAACCGCCATTACCTTGGACCGCAGGTCTTCGCTCAGCTCGTCGAGCCGGATGCCCTTGTCGCTGAGCAGGAACTCCGGGTTGGACCATGTCCGCCACTCGGGCGAGTCGATGTGTAGCTTGATCTTGGAACTCTGGGCCTCGTCCAGCGACGAGAGGACGGCATTTGTAGCTTCAACTATTTGCTGGATTGGGATGCCCTCGTCTTGGAGCTGGAACAAGCCCGGTTTCACGGTACCTGGGATCAGTGTCAGCTCATAGTTCATTGCGCTCCGACTGCCCTGGCATAACCCACCGTCGTTGGTCACCCCCTTGAACGGCTCCTTGAGCAGTTCGAGCCAATGCATGTACAGACCGTGCAGCCATGGCGGGATCCCGCCCTTCTTGAACGCCTCGGCATAGACGTGAGCGTCCTGTTCTTTCATGGTGGTGAACCTCGGGATGCTCAGGTCGGGCAGGAACTGGCGGTATTCGCCGCCATGCGCGGCTTGCGCTCTTTCTGATGTCATATTTTCAAGCTCCTCTGGTATTCACTGGTGATTGTTCGCCGGTGTGTAAACTCTCTACAAGATCAGTCCAACCACCAAGGCGCCTTGACAATTGCACACAATTGAACTGAACCGCAGTCGCGGCCGACGGAGCTAAGATATGCCAGGCAATCGGACTATCAGAAGACCCTGGGCGACCGACTTTGGCGCTCGGTCAGAGGGATCTAGACTTAAATGCTACGCCTCGCACGTGTAGACCTGGGGCAGGGCTGGATCAGAACCAGTCCGTCGCTAGCAGAAATAAACCCCGATCGTTCACAACCTGGGATGATCCGAGTCTGGTGTCAATCCATCGGCAGATCCGAAGTCGGCCAACAAGCTGGGAAAGGGTTTCCCCGCGTCTTGGAACTCTCTCCGCATTTACCCCACCACCACCTTAGCCGTACGTCCTACATGACGGGCTCTTCGCCTGGGGTGTGTCGACCTGTTACATCAACGCACAATTCGTCGTCATATAGAGCTCCGAAGCAGATCACGACCAGCCCTCCAACTGGAAGGGAAAGCTCTCGTCGAGCCCGCCGTCCAGCAGGTTGAGCGAACCCCAGTAATGGTGCGCCGGGAGCCACAGACCGTCCGTCTCCACATCCGGACCCGCCGGCGCTACCGAGGGCGGCGGGGCCGACAACGATGACGCCCCGACGCGCTCGAGGGCCCGCTTGATCATCCCCGCCGACTTGACGGCAATGACGCTCTCGTCCATGACCTCGAGGATCTCGACGGCCATCTCGACATAGCGGCTCAGCGGGCGCAGCTCGCAGCTGTTGTTAGTCGACTGAGCCATGTACAGGAGGATCATAGACGAGGCGAAGACGGTGTAGGTGGTGTTGTAGAACCAGGTGCGGAAGAAGTCGTTGTGCCGGTAGGTCTCGTAGATGATGTCGATGGTCCCCTTGGCCGAGTCGAGGCACTTCTGGATGCTCTGCTGTGCAGCTGGTGGGATTTCTCCCCGGCTCGCGGCCGTCAATAAGAATGAACCGAACAGCAGGATCCGGAGGTTGTGATATCCTGCGCAGGTTGCGGGTTAGTAGTTGTTAGCAAAACTTCCCAAGCGGCCGCCTTCTATCACATACTAATAGCCAAGACGAGCTTCTGCTTCTTGACATATTGAGGCTCTCTGGTACTCTTAAGCGACGTGTCCCGCCCCGACCCGCGCTGCGGCCTGATGGCT
>Ga0209127_100227_pt1 | contig 20132 bp, 9 predicted proteins | sample LakSupMetagenome_FD_187469 | JGI IMG/M metagenome (GOLD analysis project Ga0209127, IMG submission 187469) | Freshwater microbial communities from Lake Superior, Canada - Sta WM archaea (SPAdes) (version 2) | ecosystem: Environmental > Aquatic > Freshwater > Lake | place: Lake Superior, Canada...
GAGCTCACCCCACAGATTCTGGTTGTCGCTTCCCTACCTAACAAGTATCCGGGGTTGTTATGAGTTTGGTGGTCGAAGGAGATTCGAATCCTGTTCGTCGAAAAGCCTCCACAAACTTATAAGTCTATCACTTTGCAAGTGCGCTGGCCACCTTGGTAGGCAGAAACAGCTTGATCCCAACAGTGCAGATACTCTGTTTCTAGTTTAAGAGGTAGCGCGGCGACGAGTGGCGTAGCAACCCCTGATGGGTGTGAGTAAGGTACGTAATGTACTGTATGGTAAGCTTGCTCGAATCCGGCAGGCGAGAAAGGTCCAACGGCGAGGTGTCTCGGCGCGACAAGGGGTCAGGCGAGCTCGAAAAGATCAAGAGGGAGCGTTATTCCTGTATATGGCGCCTTGATGTAAACTGCTTTAGCCAAAGCAATACATGACGCACATGTCCCCCTGGAAGCAGCAGAAAGCTTCACGTGGCTGGTACGGGGAGTTTGGGATAGTATCGAGGTAAGGTAAGGTACCTCTAGGAATCAAAGGCTATCCTGTGAAGAGGGCCTGACTGAAAGCAGTTCAGATTTATTCTGTGGTCTAAATGGAAGAGTTAGGATAGACCGGTGCAGTGTATTTAGTCACGATCACCTGTCGAGGAGGCCAGGACCGACCGTTGCCCCTTTCCAAGTTACCATTCAAAGGGGTCGACATGGGACTCCGAGACCCCTTTCCAGGAACCCAAATCCTCTTGCCGAGTTACACCCATTATATCCAAGATCCAGCGTGAGATGCCTCCGTGACGGACTCGGGGATACCACTAGCACCCTCCTCCACCCAAATGACTAATGGTTGTAGTATAACCCAATCGAGACACAGCCTTGAAATCCAGCACATATGCTCCTTAAACATGCGTCCACGCCAATAATAGCACGCTCCTAGCTTTAGTCCAGACTGGTGATCGTCTTGGGTAAAGAAAGCATGGATCGGGCCGTGTAAGATAGAAGCTGCCAGTAGTAAGCCTGCAGCCCGGCACTGTCTGCGTGGAAACTCAGCAATGCGGTGCGATGTGACATTGGGGGCGTTCCTGAATCGGATGTCATGGTCGAGCGTCAAGTCACTTGGACCTGAGGTCCTTAGGCCGAGGAATAGCCACCAAAATTGGTGCACGGGCCACTTGGCAGTCACAGCCTTCTCCTAACGGCAGCCTGCGCAACCTGGCTTGCAAAGAAAGAGCTACCCTGACGAGCAGCGTGGTTTTGGCCAATCAAACCCATCCCAGAGCCTCCCTAAGACCCACAAGTTGCTTCCCCAAGTGACAAGGCCCGTGTCGATTTTCCCTTTCAACCTCACACGTACCAGCAGTGGAAAAAGGCCAACGTCGAACCACACATATCATCCGAAGCTTTCTCCAACCCTTTGGGAATTGGTAATTGATCACCACCCTCCGACAGTTCGACCTCTGGCCCTCCGCACCTCTTCCCCAACAACCATCAGCAGCGGGCGATATCACATCAGCCGAGGTGAGGTCGCGCCCGACACGATTCACAATCGACAGATCTTCTCGCGGTCCCCGCCATTTGCCATTCCTAGCCCCGAGCCCTGACCTCGTCCGCGTGTCGCGACCTTGACCAGCGCGCGAGCCCGGAAGTTTCTGCTCTGTCCCGCATCCCCCGAGGACAGCAGCATCAGACTTCCCAAGACTCCCTGGCCCGTGCCCCCGACCCAGTCTTGCTCCATGGTCTCTCAATCCAGAGCGGGAACGTTTTCGCCAAACCCGACCCTTCAGACTGTCCACTCCGGGATCAGCCACTCTCCACACCCGGCCCAAGCTGGTGCAAGCCCCAGCACCAGCAGCCCCACAGGCTCGAGTTCCTTGACCAAGATAGTTGTCGCTCAGGTCTATCTGCTGCTGAGCACAATCAAGGACGAGAAGGACGAGAAGTGGCAGCAACTGCGCAAGGCAAGTCGAATCCATCCCGAGCCAGCCTCGCCCCCTGCCTTACCGCCTCCCTCCTCCTCCCTCCCTACCTTGTCGGCCCCTCGCTAACTCTTGCACGCCCTACTACAGCTCATCGATGACAACGGCATGGAAGCCTACACCAAATACTTCACCCGGCTGGTCTCGGGAAATGCCTCCCAGATATTTCCTGGCCTCAGCCGGCCGGCCATGAACCCGGGAAACACGTATCCGATGCTAGTCGGCGAGATGCGCAAGCTCTCCACGGACCCCGAGCAGGCGAGGCGAATAGCAGAGTCCATCGAGACGGGCAACGAGGACATCTTCCGCGACTTTGATCTCTCAACTTTCATGGAGCATTTCCGGCTCGATGCTCTCGAGAAGACCATCCTCGCTCTTGCCTTCAAGCTGGGGTCGCGGTCTGATCTGAAGACCAAAGGTAAGCAAGCATCGGCAAATTCAAAGAGTTCCCCCCCTGTGAAACAGCGGTACTGATGACGCGCGTCATAGCGGATGCGATTCTCTCGACCAACTTCCCGACCTTCGTCAATATCCTCCGACGCCTGGATGGCGACCACGCTGACATGAACCCCGACTTCGTTGCCGAGATCATCGACCGCTTCATCCAGCTCCATCCGCCCAACTTCAATGCTGCTGCGAAGGCTGAGCTCAGGCACAACGTACAAGCACGCTACGCCCCGACAGACCAGGCACCGCCATCTCAAGTCCTCGCCGCGTTGGATCTGATGCGCGTTCTCGGGGATAGGCCCCCCAACGCTCTCGCGCTGTATATCCATCGCACGGGTCCCGACTTTACCGTCAGCGAAACGAAATGCGCCGGCTACCTGGAGAACCGGCCTGGCAACATTTCGCTCAGCGAGGAGCAAGTCTCTGTTGCGTTGATGTACACAACCATTAGCCAGACCCAGCGGCACAACCCGTCCATCCTAGTAGCCGCCTTGAGGCATACTCTTCCCAAGCAATTCCAGTGGCAGGACGTCGTCACATACTTTGACGTCCGCGACCTGCGCATCTCGTCCAGCCAGTTCCTCCGCCTCTACAACGCACTATTACCGGTCGCGCAGGATCCCGGCGCTCGGTTGGACATCCAGCGTCTCTGGGGCGGGGAATGGGACAACCCCGAGACGCAACTCTCCTTCGTCTGCGCCTTCACCTCGCTTACGCCGGATCAGCTGGATGCAAGCACCATTCCGGGACTGGTGCCTACTGTCACGCTAGACCAATACGCGCAGGCCACGGCGGCCGCCCGGGAGAGAGCTGCATATCTTGTCAGGCACCCGCTGGTGTCCATGGCTGCTTTGACGGCCGTTTTCAACGTCGCTCTGCATTCCCAGCACGCGTCACAAAGCATCGAGGCAAAGCGGCTGTTCCAGGACGTCGTGCTCCCCAACCTGGACATATTCGTGGTCTCTTGCTTCGGCGTACCCAAGCCTTGGCCGACGATGGCGGTGGAGACGTTCAATACCCTCGTGGACAACTTCCTCTTGAAGCAAGCAGACCACCATGACTTTGTGCTCGAAACCCTCTGGAGCAAAGACAAGGACTGGGTGAAGCAGAAACTTGTCGATGTACATGTCGGCAGACCTATGGACCTCCCGCTGATCCTGGAACATGCCGTCCACCATGGATGGCTGGACGAGCTTGTGTACCTTCCAAACGGGTTCGGACTCGACCTGGCCGCCCTGGCGCATGCGCAAGGCTTCCTTGATCTACAGCAATGGGCGCGTCGAAAGGCCGAGATGGGACATGATCTGACTGGTCCGCTGCTGCAGTTCCTGATGATCAAGTCGACGTTGGAGTTGGATTATCAGAACCAGAACCCGCCGGAAGGGCAGTTGCCTATCAAGGCGCAGACTGCCCTGCAGGTCCGCACCGTATCATCCTTGCTCGACATTCTGCAGGAGTATTTGCCGGGACCGACGCAGAGTGCTGAGCTGACCTTCTTGCAGCGGCGTTGCATCAGCGCGTATCCCCGACTTGTGAACTACGGCGAGGGCTTTGACGACATCATCGACGCCAATGGCAGGGACGGGAACGCCCTTCCCCCGGCCGCGAACGCCAAGATGGAAGAACACTACAAGAAGATGTACGGCGACGAGATAGAGGTCCGCAACGTGGTCGATATCCTTCAAAGGTACAAGAAGTCGCGGGATCCCCTCGATCAGGATGTCTTTGCCAGCATGATACAGGGCCTCCTTGACGAATATTCCCATTACATCGACTATCCGCTCGAGGCTCTGGCGACCACGGCGGTCCTCTTTGGAGGCATCATCTCCCACAAGCTCGTTTCGAACCTGCCGCTGAAGGTCGGCCTCGGCATGATCCTCGAATCTGTCCGGGACCACCAGCCCCACGAGTCGATGTACAAGTTTGGGCTGCAGGCCCTCATGCAGCTCTTCTCGCGTCTGCATGAATGGCCGGGCTATTGCAAGCTGCTGACGCAAATCCCGGGTCTGCTGGGCACCGAGGCTTACAAGAAGGCCGAGGAAGTCGTCCGCGCGGACGAGGACGATCGGGCTCGTTCGCTGCGCAATGGAACCGGTGCTGCGGGCCACTCTTCCGGTCTTGGTCCGGACGCTCTCACCAACGGCAAGCTAGAGGACGGGGCCGGTTCCGAAACGCATTTGCCGCCGTTCAGCTCCATCCACGTCGACCCTCCGCCGGCCGGCGTCCTGTACGAAGAACCCGGCGAGGAAGCCCAAGGGAAGATACAGTTCATACTGAACAATCTCACGGATAGCACGTTGCAGTCCATGTTTCAAGATCTCAAGACGATGCTGGAGGAGAAGCACCAGCAGTGGTTTGCGAGCCACCTGGTAGAGGAGCGAGCCAAGATGCAGAGGAACTACCACGAGGTCTATCTTCAGCTGGTCAAGCAGTTCGAAGACAAGGCTCTGTGGGCCGAGATCCTTCGTGAGACCTACATCAGCGTCCAGAGGATGCTGAACTCGGAGTTGACGATGCAGAACTCTACCGAGCGGTTACACCTCAAGAACCTGGCCGAGTGGCTCGGTCTTCTGACTCTTGCCAGGGACAAGCCCATCCGGCACCGAAACATCGCCTTTAAAGATCTCCTGACTGAAGCGTACGACACCAAGCGGCTGATGGTGGTGATCCCGTTCGTGTGCAAGGTTCTTGCGCAGGGCGGCAAGTCCAACGTCTTCCGGCCGCCGAATCCCTGGCTGATGGACATCATCCACCTGCTTATTGAGCTCTACCACAACGCCGAGCTCAAGCTGAACCTCAAGTTCGAGATCGAAGTGCTCTGTAAGGGACTGCAGCTCGACCACAAGAGTATCGAGCCGACCGGAGAGATCCTGAACCGGGTTGTTCCTGTAGAAGACGCAGGAGACCTCACGGCCCCAGACGGCTTGGAGTCGTTTGAGAACATGTCGCTCAACGGCATGGCCCCGGCGATGTCTAACACGCTTTCGCTGCACGCCGTTGCCCCGTCTATTCCGGACCTCGGACCGAGCCTCACTCTGCCGCCCACCGAGGTCGTGGGCGCGTCACGTCTCCGCGAGATTGTCCTGGCAGCTGTCACGCGTGCCCTCCAGGACATCATCCAGCCCGTTGTCGAGAGGAGCGTCACCATCGCGGCGTTGGCAACGGCGCAGATGATCAAGAAGGACTTTTGCACCGAGGGGGACGAGAACAGGATGCGGACGTCTGCCATCAACATGGTCAAGTCCACTGCAGGAAGCCTGGCGCTCGTGACGTCGAAGGAGCCAATCCGGGCCAACTTCACCAACTACTTGCGCAACCTGGCCAACGAGCTGCCGAACGGCCTGCCCGAGGGTGTCATCATTATGTGCGTCAACTCCAACCTCGACCTGGCTTCGGGCGTCATCGAGAAGCACGCCGAAGAGCGGGCTGTGCCGGAGATCGAGGCCTTGCTCGAGGATGAGTTCGAGAACCGCCGCCGGCACAGGATGGAACGCGGCGACCAACCGTACATCGACCACAACCTGAGCCGGTGGGCCATGACCATCCCGCAGCCCTACAAACTGACGCTTGGCATGGGCGGCTTGAACCCCGAACAACTCGCCATCTACGAGGGCTTCACGCTCCAACCTAGGGCTTCTCTCGCCAGCGGCACGCCATCGCACGTCCCCTCGTCTTCGGACGCCACGCGCTCACTGGCGAACGAGGTGCTGCAGGACCAGTACAGCACTCTGCCCAGCATCCCCACGCCGGCCGAGACGCCGTCGCTGCCTCATCACACGCCCCAGACCGCCCAGCTGCAGCATTACCCCCAAGCGCAGGCAGCCATGGCCAACGGCCGCCAGCCCGCCGTGCTCGACGTACGGGTTGTCGCGGAGCGCTTCCAAAAGCTGCTGCACGAGCTTAGCCGTATGGCGGCGGAGGCCAGGGAGGAGCACTTCAAGGCCCTACCCCGGCCGCACCCGATACTCGATATCGTCGACGCCATCGTGCAGCTTGGCATCAAGACCCAGGTGAACTCGGAGGATTTCATCGGCTGGGCTGGAGAGCAGATCATGCAGATGTTGCTGGGCCAGAGCGAAGATACTCTGGTCATCGAAACCTTGGTGCATGTGCTCGATACGCTGCGCAGGATCGCAGGCCCTATGATGGCCAGCAAGATCCGGGCCTTGTTCCACCAGCAGCCCGGCCACGTCTTCCTTCACATCCCTCTGCTCGCCGCTCTACTCGACTCTGACTTGATTGAGTGGAGGAACATCGACATTGCCATGGCCAAGGCACTGGAGATGCGGAAGGACGGGGCGCTGCAGTTCTTCGAGAAACTCGTGGACCTCGCACTCCTCGGCGAAACCCCCATTGCCCTGTATGTCGACTTTGTGCGGAGTCTCGAAGCCGCCTGGACCTGGATCGCCGAGGATCCAGATGTCCCAGGCGGCGCTGACTTCAAGGCCAAGCTGCTCTCGTCACCAACGGAACCCCGGCCCAATCTGACACCGGAAGAGGAGCTCGACCTCCAGCAGGAGCAGATGGACTATGTCTTCGACGAGTGGATCCAGCTCTGCAATAATCCCAATGCAACCGACAAGTCTGCTGCCATCTTTGTCGAGCAGATGACCTCGCGTCGTCTTATCACCGGTAAGGACGACGTCCTAGTCTTCATCCGCCACGCCATGGACAAGTCTGTCGACAAGTGTGACCAGGTCTTCATGACTGCAAGCGAAAGAATCAACGGCAGGACTCTGGGGCCGGACGACTACAAGCTTGTCGCGACGGAAGCCTATCAAGGGGTTGATGCGCTGGTGAAGTTGATCGTGATCCTCCTCAAGGCGAACGGGAGCGCCGCCGATGCCAACCATTCATCACGCGCCGACTTCCTGAACTCGGTTCTCGCCCTGGTCGTGCTTATCCTCAGCCACCATCAGGCAAAGCGCGGCGAAAACTTCAACCAGAAAGCCTTCTTCCGGTTCTTCTCGGTCCTGCTCCACGAGATCGATGCGGCGTCCGAGCACTTCACCGAACTCGACCGCAGCGAGATGCTTTTGCGCTTCGCGTCGCGGCTGCTCGACGTTGGGCCGGCGTACTTCCCCGCCTTCCTGTACGCGTGGGTCAGCCTCGTATCCCACCGCGTGCTCGTCCCTGGTCTCCTGCGCATGCGGGACAAGGCTGGCTGGGACGCGTATACCAAGCTGCTCAAGCAGGTGCTCAACTTCTTCAGCGACCAGTACAAGCTGCTGGACGGGGCGCGCTTCACCAGAGACCTGTACATGATTGTCCTCAAGCTCTTGGGAGTGCTGTCCCACGACTTCACGGATTACGTCGCAGCGAACCACCTCGAGCTGTGCCAGAGCATCCCGCCACACTGCGCCCAGCTTCTGAACATCGTCCTTGTTGCGACGCCTGAGTCCGCGGCCAAGATGCCTGACCCGCTCGAGGTCGGGCTGTCTGTCGAGCTCATGAGCGAGGCCCGCGACATACCGGCATCCTCGTACGACTCTTCGGCTTACCTGCGGGAGGCTGGTCTTCTCGATCTCTTGAACCAAACGCTCGAGCATGGACCGACCGAGGACGCCGTCGCCCAGATCACGCACGCGATCAACAAGCCGGACGGCGAGACGACGACCTTTGGCTTGGTCCCGGCCAAGGCGAACGTGAAGCTCATCTACGCTGTCACGACCTACGTCGGCACTTTTGCAGCTGCTCGGGCCGCGTCGCAGGGCCACAACAGCAACCCCTTCGTCGCGGGATCGTCCGACATCAAGACGCTCTTCATGCTCATCCTCGAGTCGGGTGCCGAAGCCCGCCACTACCTCCTCAGCAGCATGATCAACCAGCTGAGGTACGCGAACCCGCTCACCTTCTACTTCAGCCAGGCGCTGCTCGACATCTTCGGGCACGACCTCGAGGACCCGGAGGAGTCGGAGATCCGCGAGCAGATGGTGCGCATCTTCCTGGAGAGGCTGGTTGCGCTCTGGGCGCAGCCTTGGGGCCTGCTGGTTACTGTTATGGAGCTGCTGCGGAACGAGAGGATCAACTTCTTCGAACTGCCGTGGATCAAGTCCAACCCTCTGGTAAGTTGTGCTTTTTCTATCCACTCTTCTGAAAGAGTACTAATCGTGTCATCCAGGTCCGTGACCGCTTCGCACAAGTCGTCCAGCACAGAGGCTAGTGGGGCCCTACGAGGACGCCGGGGCATGGAGGTCCCTTAGATCACCAACAATCCGTATCGGAAATCGAACGACACCGATTGGCTCTCGCCAGGCTCAGGATATGAGGGGAGCCACAGTCGACAAACCTCAATCCATTCTCGTGGTGTCCCAACCCAACCCAACCCACCACAGTTTTACTGGAACAGTTCCTATAATCATCGATCGGTATGGCGTCGGGCAGAGCCGCGATTATCGCCATAGGGGTAATGGAAGAAGAGATGGAATCGTCACCTTTTGAGGGTCCGTTTTATGCCGTGCACGACGATGTGAAAGGGGAGGTGTGTAAATGTATGAGTGTATTGTTATACTTTTGGCTTTGGTCACTTTTACGGAGGCTCTCCGTGATAAAGGCGTTGTTACTTGCGTCGCTTTTTCTTTTTGCAATGGGATTACGAAGAAGCATTGGAGGCGTTTTTTTTTTTTTTCTTTTTCCAGCTGAATCATGGTGGTTTGGGGAAAATAAAGCAAACTTGACCGTCTTGGTAAAGACGCTAAAGAAACAATCTCACTCACTTAACTGTGAACGTGGTGGTCCCAAGCTGGATCTATCTCGTCTAGAATGGAAGAGAAGCTCTACCCTACTGCAGGTACGTAAGATGTTCGGCAGCAGGTATACCGAAGCGAAGCCACCTACCGTAACTCCACAGGGCAGAGCCTCAAGTTGCTCCTTATTTAGACTCAGGATCCAGGAATGTATGGTAGATAAAGACAGGAGGCAGCATCTCGATCTGGCAATGAGGCTATTTACCCCTTTTCCACGACTGACGTTGAGATCGTCACTGTTCCCCGCTTGTCTTGTTCGGCGCTCGGGTTATGACATATTGGCTGCCCCCTACCTTGACGAGATTGCCGAAAAGGACGCAGGACGACGGACTCTACGTGGGGTGGGGTATGTAGACTGAGAACCACTGACTTCAACCGAAGGGGAATGACTGTCATGAACAGCCGATTATTTTACGGAATAACGAATCTGCCGCAGGTTTTGCGCTTTCACACAGGGCAGGCTTGGATCGAGACCTCGCAAAGGGATCTCGTCCAAATGCGACGGCACGTCATTGGACGGGGATCTGTCGCCGCTGAATGTTGCTAGCGCGGTTTTGAAGGCGGCAGATTAGGTACATCCCTTTTACTGGATTCTGTGGTACGGCTCGCGGGCGGAAAAAGCGAGATTGAGCCTCTAGGAGCGAAGTACTTTACGACGTGGCGTGGGAAGCTTGAATACTTGAAACAGTGCGTAGCCAGCCTATTGATGCACATATGACAATATATCCGGTAGCGCTTGAAGCGACTTGAGGCGGCTCGAGCGTATGTCGTTGCTTCACCGCCCTTGCCTTGCAACTGCGGGCAGGGGGTTTGCAGCTGATGGCTGGTCAGCTCTTTAGCGCCCTAAACCGCTTCGGGCTTTCAACTTGCGTGTGCAGCCCCCCAATCTTATCCCTACTTTCGACGACGACGTGTGACAGAGACATGCACCACTACTTTGACGAATCTTACCCCACAGGTTGCTCTGCACACCAGAGAAACACCTTCAGCGCAAATCGTGCCTGTTAGAGGTGGTAATGATGTGTTGTAGTGGGAGAACGCCCTTGGGGCTCCGCGATATTGCAAGCTTGCGACTAAGGTATGTACCTACCAAAACGTTATCAACACTACTTGCCCCCTATAAGCAACGCTCTCTGTGACAGATCAACGAGAATGGCTCTTGGCAACGAGACCACATCTAGGCACTAAGAGTACACCGTCTTTCCACTATCAAGGATGGTTGGCGTGGCTGGCAAGTCCAAGGGCTGCACTACCTGCAGGAGGCGCAAGATTCGCTGCGGCCAGCAAACACCCCATTGCTTGAACTGCATTCAGGGGGGACGCATTTGCGAGGGCTATGAGCGCTATCCGGTCTTCATCAATCGCACGGCGGGTGGGCTCCAGAAACGAAGGCCGCTAGAAGAAGCAAAATCACGTTCGTGCACTGGTGCTCCTGCCAGAGAAGCTGCCGTTCTTGGTTCGACGTCTCACATCCCCTCCTCCGCCGTCAACCTTCCTTCAAGCCCTGTGACATATGCCGTCTGGTCTGCTGGCTTTCTCGGTTGGTTCTGGGAGAATTACTCTCTTGCCGATGCCCCCTCGGGCAGGTTCATGAAGCGGCCTGTGTGGGTCTACCACGCAATAAACATACCACAACCATCGGCAGTATTGCATCAGTCACTGCTCGCCCTGTCGATAATTCGGCGTGGTAGAGCGAACGAAGACCAGGCCTTGGTGAATGAAGGGCAGCGTACCTATGGCAAGGCCCTCGTTCAGCTACAAAGGGCCATTTACGACCCACAAGTAGCGTCGCACGAAGAGACTCTTGCGGCGACTCGCGCTCTGGTGCTCTACGAGGTAGGTCAGCTGTCGAGCCTGCATTATCTTACGGCATGTATGTCTGTCTACCGCTTGGCTTGGCTGACCTGCTGACCAAGCTTTACGAAGCGACATCAAACACACCCACATCTTGGCAAAGCCATGTTGTTGGGCTTGCCACCTTGATGAAATCTCGCGGGCCCTGTAGCTGTGGCACCCTTCTGGCCCGAGCTGTCTTTGAAGAGTTCCGGTATCCCCTGGTTCGTACCTCTCTCATGCATCATCACTGTTCCCCCTGACTTACCTGTGTAAAGATGATCCAATGTATCATACAACGCAAATACACTGTTTTTGCGGAGCCTGTTTAGTGTACTGCACCATGAGCAAACGCGACCAAGGATAAGGAGCAGGAGCTCTTTGATCACGGCTTCTCGATAGCTTGCCCCCTCGAGCAAGCCGATGCTCTGGGCAGATTCGGAACGCATAATGGCCTTTGCGGGGTCAGGCTTGATCCTTTGCTCCAGGTCGTCAAGTCAAGCTTGGAAATCAACGACGCTCTAGACCAGTTCAGAGACACTCATTTGGCCCATTCCAGCTCGGTGGCGGATGAGACCATGATCCCAATGACTGAGGCGACGCTTGACCTTGAAGTGCTCCTCATGAATTGGTGGACTATCAAATGGATTCTTGCCTTCACAGGCAGTCGACTAGCCTCGAAGGCTCTCGTCATTGCTCCTCATCATCCACTTCCATCTCAAGCACGTGCACGGAGCCTGGCAGAGCAGCTGGAGAGATGCTGCAACGATGCAGTTAGATGCCATATAGGCCACAGCTTACTGGCATCTCTGCAGAGAGTTGTGGAGGGACAGGTAGACCAGTTTGGGATGAGCAGGGCCATATTCCCGCTTACAGGTGCAGCCCTCCAGTTCATTCACTCGCCGCCAGAAACAGAAATCTGCCAGAGACTGAAGAGGAGGGTAGCGGGCCGACAGGGTTTCCGGTTTACTGCTGGGGTTGAAGTCCGGCCAGCAGTTCAGAAGGTGTTTGTGGAACAGCCGCGGTAATACGGCTGCACAAGCCTGCGAGGACGGACGTATAGATTGGCACGTAAAGAACATTGTGAGTCTGTGGCGTATTACGGCCATGGAAACAGGCAATGACAAGCATATCAGTTCAATGATTCGCATGTTGCTTGTGAGAGTCCTCTTCAAGCCCTCAGCTCTCGATCTAACAAGCTACATTGTCGGGCCACTCCTTCACACTTGCGCCGGGAGGATTGCGGGCCCTGCATATTACCCTTGACCAGATCAGGGTCGTAAGTTGCGAAGCTGACGGGGGACCTGGAGGCTATTTTCTAATTCAAGAAGCACAAAGTTTCTCGCGTACTGCAACTATGTCAGACCTTGACTCCTGATGATAACCCTGAATAATCCAAACTCCACAGCTAGCACACAATTTCTGGGTTCGCCCGCTATGCCTATAAATGTATCGATCCCGTCCTCATCTCTGGCCTGAGCCACCGATACCTGAACATCAACAGCGGCGTATTGGCACTTCAAGCAACCCATACACCCGAAAGACATTCTGCATCGCAATCATGCATTTCTCGGCTCATTTCCTGGCCACCTCGCTCGGCGGCTTCTCCTCTCTCGCTGCTGCATCGGCCTTTGGAGCATCAACACACGATATCACAGCTCGGGCAAGCACTCCAGCCGTCCCCTTCGAGCTGTCATATCTCTTTACCGCTCACCTCGGCCTCGGTGCTCCTTCCAAACCCATCGCCATCACCGGCGGTGTTCTCATAGACGAGCCCATCGCCAACGGGACCATCTCCGGCCCCGCCATCAACGCCACCATCAAGGCGGGAATCGCCTATCCCCAGGTTCTTCAGAACGGCACCGTGCAGATTGCTCAGATTTTGGCATACGGCACCGCAGACGACGGAGTCCCGTTCACCATCACGGAGACTGGTATCGGAAACCAGCAGGCGCAGGTTACAAGGATTGTCAGTCAAGCACAAGTCCCCCGGCAACTTTGTCTTGCTGAAAGAGAGACTAATGAACATGGGGTTTTAGAAACTCGAATTGGCGGTGGGGACAAGTACAAAGCGCTACAGGACGGATACATCCTGGCTAGTGTCAACCACACCTCGGAATCGGAGGTCCTGGTGCATGGCTACCTTGTGACGCCCTCAAGCACGACTTCGAAGTGCTAGACTCACTAGCATGTTTCACGGACGCCCGTTCTCAAACGGTGGGAGACAAAGGCAGTCCGTATTCTACACGCTTCTACAGTCAGGGATGCCATCCAGGGCCGTCGAACCAAGACACGTCAAGGGCCATTTTCCCAATAGAGCATGTTCCTAGCTGGGTACTCTGCCGTTCTCAATAGCGGCTCATGCTTCTTGAGATGGGACACGTGTCCGGTGTTGAAATGCATGGGGATGAACACTGTGTATCCTCTGTATAGAACAGGAGAAGCATGTTGCATGTGTAAACAGTCCTCCATCTTGTGTTTTCTGTGTCTCTTCACTCCCTGTATGCCCCTGTATATATAACAGAGGGGCAGTAGGTACCCTTGGATATGGAGGTCCTGTCCTTTCAGGCATCCATATTTATAAGGGTACTTAGGTTAGTGTTAGGGCTTATCAATACATCGCAGTTCTTAATGCCAAAGAAGGATCAGTCGCGTCCTCCTGAAAGCGTGCTCCGACGCAACTGATCGTTGAGGAGATGTTACCGTCAGTTTCAGTATCGATTTACACTGCGTAGTCACTAGAGGCGCTTGTTGGTACATATGCTATGCTTGCCTGTAGGCAGAGGACCTCATTGGCATTGCATCCTGGTGTCGATTACAGAGGTAGTGGAGCTACTCCTCGTCAAAGGGCTTTGTCAAGAGTGAAATACCTTGTTAAGTATCATAAAGTCTAATATCGGGATTGGGTAGACAGAATCAGGTTCAGAATATCTAGGTCTACCTCAAAACAAGACCTCATAGAATATCTTCAAATGATACCGATGATATAGTTCTCCTTCTTTCACAAACTTCATGTCCATGACTAAACAACTGATTTTTTTTATTCTCCAACAGAAGATCACGCAGCCGAGATTTCACATTGCTTACCCAAAAGGGTAGTCTCATTCCTTACGTAGCTAGAATTTCGAAGTCATGTTCATGTTTAAGTCTTCTCCAAAGCCATGATCCTTACTCGGGTACCATCGCATCATCTCTCTAGCAGCTAGCGTTAGGTGTCGCCTATTCGTCTGGGAGGCATAAGTATCGGTCAGACATAGAGCTCCGTATTTGGCAAAAACGAGGACCGGTGGAAGCTGTTGGATAGATCTTACGAGCCTGGCGAAAACCCCATCGACACCTCGAACACACACAACTCGGAAGAATTTGAGGGACACATTGGCGAATGGATGGAAAAGAGAGGAATCCGAGAGCAGATGATGATAGCGACAAACATTCCGCTTACGTATAAAGGCCTATTGGTGCGATGAATTGCCGTGGCAAAGTAACTACACTACACTGGCAATTCGGCGAAAAGGATGCATATCTCCGTTCAGGACAGCCTTCAAAAATTGGGAACGGATTACATAGACATTCTCCTATGTCCACTGGTGGGATTATGGTGCCTCTGTGGAGGAGGTCATGTGCGGACTGCACATCTCATGTCATGGTAAAGGACGTTTTATATCTCGCCAATCTCTGATACGCCGCCATGGGGCGTCGTCAGAGATAATGCATATGAGCGTCGTCAAGCTTTTGTCTCTTTCCATTCTCGAGGATTGCTACCGACTTACCCTGCGCAGATGCCGAGGCGAATGGGTTGACATCCCTCTCAGTTCACCAAGGCCTTTGGAACGTGGGCAGGATTACGGGCAGGAGCCTCGCCAAAGGCAGGGCAGGTTTAAGAGGGCAGGGTAGATTACAGGGCCATTGCAGCCCTCCTGCCAACTCTGTCACACTCATTGAAACGCTTTTAACCTTCAAAAACGGGTCCTTAGGCCGAACCCAACATCCCCCAAGAGCTAGGTTCTCCTAGAAACAATAGGGAAATCGCTCTTTACGGTTGAAATGACATTTCTCTAACTCGGTCTTCGGGTATAGAGAATGTTAGTATCATCACTAGGTGTGGTAATACCTTTGTGGTCGACTACCGGTATCAAGTAAACAAATCAAACAAAGCAACGCAAGTAACGCAGAACAATGATGGTCAATAGTTTCTATTCTGTTGTGTGTAAGGTGGAAGGTGTATGTACAGGAATTCCGGAATAGGGGTCTCACAGGTCACGTGATTTGTGGGTCACTTGGCTTGCGATGTCGTGTAAGTCCCTGCACCCGCAGGGCCACCAGACTCCCTCCCACGCATTCTGCGCCTGGCATGGATATTCCAACAGTAAGGTAAGTTCGTCTGGAAAATGAGCAAGGCTCCGTTTTCATTTTATTTTAGTCTGAACGTAGCCTTTGAAAATTGAAGGCACTATTTACCCCGAAGACTACAGACACCGCTTTCCACAACCCGGTCCGGGCCCTATGGTATCTGATCGCGCCAGAAGCGACTTGAGGCGGCTCGAGCGTATGACGTTGCGACGGGAGGAAGGCGGTGAAAAGAATGTGACGGAATAAGCGGCTGAAGTAAGGGGCGAGAGTTGAAAATGTGCCTCACCGCCCTTGCCTTGTTGTCTTTCATGCAACTGCAGGGGGTTGCGGCTGATGGTGGTGTGTCGCACTCGCGGTAGGCCACGGCACGCATTCACCGCAATGTCGATGTCTCACAACGACTGATGAGAAGCAAAGCAACAAAGAGGCAATGGCACGACTCAAGGCGGAGAGATGCTTGTATTGGAGCACCCCTTATTGGTCGATCGCCTCACACGCGAGGTCCCACTTTTGGAAGCCGTGCCAGCCACACGGGGAACAGGAAGCAGGTACCGGCGACTGGCGCCGTGGCGCTCACAGCTGAGAAGGGACTTTCCATCCGAAGATTCACCCGAGACTGCCGCCAATTCCGCATTGCTTTTGTCAAGCCTGTCTGTCCAAAGGTACGTACCTTCGTACTATGGAGCACAGCAGCGTATTCCAACTTTGAACCTCGGGATTTACGTGAAAAAGAAAAGGACCCTGAGTTTGTAATAGTTCGCCTTCACGGGGACCATCGTGGGTCCAAAACAATTTCTTTTGGACGCATTCGGGAGGAATCGCGAGTCGTTGTCATTGTGGATTTGAGAAGATCTCATGTTCCTGAGTAAGGGGTCCGTCGGTCGAATGTTGAACGTGATGGTCCGTGCTCGCATGTACTGTGTAAATGGCTCGATTTTCGTGCTCCTAGAATGGGACGACGCCTTTGGACAACACCTCCGTTAGTTAGCAAGTGAGCACTAAAAGCGACCGCTTACCTGATGAAGGAGGCCAGTCTGTTGGCATTGATGTCACGGTGATGCGCAGATTGTTGGAATGGAGATGTGTGAGCTTTTAAGAGGGGTAAACCCAGATCACCGCAGGCCGTTTGAGTTCAGGAGCTGGGGGCCAGGAGGAGGCATATGAGAAAGGTGCGGAGCGCAGACGACCGTGAAATCGTCAAGAGATGACAGACAAGACTGGACCATATCCGAGCTGTTACCTACGCCATGGTTCTACCTGGATGGTCATCGAGTTGATGATGAAGCCCCGATGTCAGCTTTGCGAACCTTGGCGCGATGCGACTCCCTCCGGCTCACCACCACCATTTCCTACACTCATGTACGGCTTGTTTGACGCAAAGGTTCCATATTGGCTGCAAGCTCACTGGCTCTCGCCCAGGAACGCTATCTTAGCCTCGTTGCTTTGCCCAGTTTCCCTCGTGCAGCACCTGCAGCTTATTGCAGTGCGTTGTGCATCAGTGGGCCGCTGTCTGCACACCAGCAAACTGCGTTGGATGCTGTTTGCCGTGCAAAATGCGGAGACTGCCATCATCACCGCCTGCTGCTGGCTTCCCATTCGCTGCCGTCTGAATGGCCGCCTTGGGACCTTCTTCATTTTTTCGGAACCGGTGTGCTCCACCACACGGGCTAACAGCGCTAGCGTTCTTTTACGGATCCACATGTCTCTCTTTTTGCCGGTTCGATGCAGCGAGTCCTCAAACACCCCATGCCCAAACAAGCCCAGAAAAAAAAAGTTCAGTGCTCCATCGCCGCCGGTTGTGCCGTCAGCCCATTCGCATCACTGCCTGTTGCTGTCTCTCCTGTCTCATCCCTCTCCCTCCCCAACAACAAGTCAAACAAACAACACACCCGCCACCTGTTTGCCGCCGTCGTTCCCTACCAACCCATCGTAGTAGCTTCCTCCGACCCTAATACTTTCTCCTGTACTATCATAGTTTTGTTAATCATTGCATCGATTTGTTAATACTTTGCTGCTGGCTTGCATTCCTGGTTGTCTGCTTGGCGAGTACCTCCTTGACCGAAACCATCTCGGCCAATACAGTTACACACCGAACCTGCGACTCCTATTCCTTACCCGGGGTGGATGATCTGCCGTGGATCTCTGCGTCAGAGCAAGCAAAAGCAAAGCGACGCTGCAAAGCATAAAACCAAACCCGAACTACTATCGCCTCCGCATACAACCGTATTTATCAGTCGCACTCATCCGCCGCCATGCCGTATAACACGCGCCGCAAGTCGCTCTCTCTGCCATCACTAGGCATCCACATCCCCGTCACCCACGCTGCCCGAGCTGCCGCAAATCGAGCCGCCGCCGCCAGCTCGGCTTCAGCCTCTCCGTCACCGAGCACTAAGACCACGCCGTCTTCGACACCAAAGAGTATGGCGCCGCCGTCGAGAGAAGACCGCCATGCGAGCAAGAGGTTAAAACGGGCACATAGCGAGAGCGAAGAGTCGGACCACGAGCCTCCGTCGGGCCCGCTGGCCAAGAAGCGAGGCAGCAACCTCAAGTTCGACCACACGCCGCCACCTTCGCCGCCGCCGACCGACCGAGCGTCCATGGAGATGACTGATTCCGACGACGACAAGAAGATCGACATGGAGGACATCAACGACGAGATCGTCGAGGCGGTCATCGTGCAGCTGCAGAACACTGGCAACAGGCCGCATCTGGTAAAGGAGCTTGCTGCGGTCCTGATGCAGCACCTCAAGATTGTTCAACAGTAAGTATCCTGGCCCTTTCTCGCATCGCGCTTACATCTGTGCTGCACTCTTGGATCGTAACACTAACCACTATCATCGTCCCAGATCTGCCAACCCTGCCGCCATCATCTCATCCCGACTCTCGACCTACCTAAAACGGCCGTGCTGGTCCGCTCTGACTCCCTGCCCGCTTGCCAAGGAGCTCGAGACAGTGCACCCTCGACGGACCTACTTCTACCTCAGCACCTGCCCGCATCAGCCCCTGCCCGACCCAGCACATGCCGCTGCTCTGAGCCAGCTCGCTGGTGTGCAAGCTCTCGCGCGCGCGATTATTTCGCCAGCCTTGTCGAGCGCCAGTGGTCCCTCCGCGTCTACAAATTCCGAGGATGCCGATCCCGAGTCTCGTCGGCGCGAGCTGTCACCTTCGCCCGAAGTCGACCTGTCCAGCCCGGAATTTGATGACGTCGACGACGACATCGCGATGCCTTCGACCCCTATCGGTAGCTTGTCGCTCAGAGGCGGATACAACTACTTCACCAGCAACGCAGCTGACGCCAAGGCTGCCGGAGCGGCGGGCGCCTCGACAAGACACCACCACAATCGCGCGACGAGCCCCCCGCTGGAGAAGGACGAGAAGGAGTTCACCCAGACAGCGGATGGCCTCCAGAAACGGAAGCTGCGTGGCGAGCTCTTGTCGGGCGATGCCAGCGAGCAGCCAGTCGCCAGCGTTGAGCCCGACTTTAGCAACAAGGATGATTCCGGCCTCTTCGGCGGTGTTCGCAGTCCCTTCCTGTCTGCTGCCAACGCGGCGGCGGGCAGTACTGGAGTGACGACAGTGCCCAATGCACCCTTCATGACGAGTCCGGCTATGCGCCCCAGCGTGCTGCCGCTCAACCTCAGCAGGAAAGACACCGAGTCCGACAGCTGGGCGAAACTGGATGTCTTTGAGTGGGACCGAAGCCCAGAGAATATCGAGCTTGAAGAGCTCGATTGCCTGCTGAACGGTTATTGAATAATCCTGATGCAGTGTGTACGATGAAAGTTTGAACTGCCGTTGTCCAAGCGGAATGCAGGGATGAACCAGAAGTTGATTCGAGATCTCATCTTTTTAACGGCCGACTGGATCTTGTTCCTCACTATTTCTTTCATATCTTTTATCTAAAAGGGGAGTCCGGCTGCTTCTTCCCATAGACGATGCTAGGCGTCGGGCGTTCCGGCTTAGCTGATATGGGTTCGCCCCTTTTAAAGGGGCTGCTGCATGGCGTTTCGGATACTGGTTGTGGTTATGACCGCTCCATTGGTTGTGTTATTCTCTTTGCCGTTTTACAGTCCGGGGACTTATCTTTTTTACACTCCACTCGACTTTTTACCGACCATCGGTTGTTACCAAGCCATGGCGTCTTCCGGCTAGGATGGGCTCCATCGATGGCGCTCGGGGTTGAGATATCCCGTCTATGCGGCAAGCTTGTGCTGCTGTTTGTCCGAAGGCACCGGATCACCTGGGAGGGCATCCTGTGCCGATTGAGGGGAGGTTGGAACGACAGCGGGTGATACCATGTTGGATCTGTCTACTCTTGTCGATTTGTCATGTACATTAGAACGCGTGTTTGCGTTACAGCGGGGTTGCCATCATGTTCAGCGTTTTTGCGTCGCGTACAGTCTAGAAGGACGGGCGGACGGCAAAATGGATAGTCACAGTTAACGGGGAAAGGGGGATCCCTAGAACTGGTGTCTCTAGACAACACCATGGCTTCTCTTCGCAGATGTGCGGACGATAGACAGAGACGGGCTATAAAAGGAAATCCAATCTCCTGTCAACTTACACACTAGCAACAATCGTGTTCCAACTTCAGTTGTATTACTTGATGAACGTGAAACGAACTGTCGTTATTCTTATACCACGTCAAGCTGCATGGATATGTGACAACATCGGCCACTTGAGTCCACCATCCCTCGTCACTTGAAGTGAGTTCATATGCTGTTGCCATGTGTCTTGCCTCTATGTCCACCCGCAATACGCAATGGTATACCAAACAGACCAGATCTTTGATC
>Ga0209127_100228_pt1 | contig 20132 bp, 10 predicted proteins | sample LakSupMetagenome_FD_187469 | JGI IMG/M metagenome (GOLD analysis project Ga0209127, IMG submission 187469) | Freshwater microbial communities from Lake Superior, Canada - Sta WM archaea (SPAdes) (version 2) | ecosystem: Environmental > Aquatic > Freshwater > Lake | place: Lake Superior, Canada...
TGCATAGATGTCTGGCGTTTATGGAGAGGGCATTGCTGTGGTCTGGTTGTTGTGCTACTGCAATGGGCAGCATCACTTGGGCGTAACTGAGTTTCCGAATATGTAACACCGTGGTTCATTCCAAATTTCTTTCGGGATTTTCTGTTTTGACTGTGCTGCTACGACGTGGTGCGAGCCATATGACCTCGGATACGATGGCTGAATACGGTGAAGCTATCCCTACGGTCCTCGTCCGTCCGTGGAAGAAGTTTCTATATTCGGTGAAGATAACCCACCGCGGCTCTGGTCGTGTCCTCGCGCAAGGTCTCACACTCCGCAACCCCAGAGTACGATACGACCACCAGCCACGCGGCTCTGTTCACCGACTGTTCCGTCAGGAGAGAGATAAAGGCAGGCACAATTAGAACTTCCCCGAACAGCCCGAGTCCGAGTCCCTCATCCGCTGTTACACGCGCTGGACTCGACACTGTCGGGACCGGGCCGTTGTCGGTCCACCTCGACTGATGCCCGCAAACATTCTGATATGTGACGGGAGTAATACCATCTCGACCGCGAAAGCTGTTGCACGCGGCGCGAGATCTGTGAGACGGTCACATGGCAGAGTCGCAATGGCAAGATGAGCTTGCTTTTCGTGCGTTATGCTGCCACATGTTGTCATCGCCAAGATCAGGGGCAACGTATACTCGATGACCGGCTTCCTCTAAGAGACGACGCCGTGTGCCACTCCGAAGAAAGATTGTAAGGGTTTTCGGGGTGTCTCTGATGAAGAAGAAACAAGCTACACGAAGGAAACATACGTAAGGCTGAAACAAGGCCCGCAAGACAGACTATGTCCGTCCATACACAGGCGCAGCCCTCGAGGGATAGGGTACACGAGATGACACAGCCGATTTGGAATGGCCGGCTCATAGTACAGTGAGCCTCGCTGGACGAAGACGTGGTACGAGGCGCGAGGCTCTGCAATGCTGTACCGTCGCTTGAGGGATGCTGACCCAAAATGGTCCGCGCGGTCGTCAACATGGCCCGTTTCAGATTGGTGTACCGTGCCACGGGACGCATTATCAGGTTTAGGCAGGGGCATATGTCCGTATGGGGAGGTTCAAAGACGGCGGCCAACGGAAGCGAGTCGCGCGTCGAGGATAACTGCTGGTCTAGTAAGTGGTGGAGAGCTGTCAGCCCGACGATGGCCGTGGACGGACCCCGGTTGATCTCCAAGGATGATCGTGGTCGAGCCGTGCCTCCTTCCGAAGTTGAAACGAAACGCCATGGCGGCTCGCAAGGAGTCCAATTTGTTCGATGCAGGGAAGAATCCGGGGAAATACCGGCCATGTGTGTCCGAAAGAAGAAGGACGAGAGAATGATAGCCATGCGTCACAACGTCCTGCAATGCAGCCAGCACGCGACTGCAGACGGACGGCCGCCAGCCAACCTCAGGTGAATCGCAATGCAGTCATGTACTGTGATAGTTACCTACCCCGTGCAATAGATTGATGAAGGGTGTCGAGACGGAGAGATCAAGGAACAGAAGGCGGGTTCGTCATCCCGGCCGACATAGCATCCTAAATACCCTATTCGCTACCAAGACGGCAGGGTGCAAGGCGCGAAGGTAGGGTTACAGATCCCGCCTCCGCACTGAAGGGATCCTGGAAGTGCTGTGCAATTGGTCCTTTGTTAGACTTTGTGTATCAGCCTGTTCGATTTAGCCCGAAGAAGTCCCATATGGAAGGAAGAAGCACAGCGTCCAAGCTTCGATATCTGGCGATGTTGCAACCTCCGAGTACCGGATTCAGTTTGTGCATTGCTCATTTCGTCTGATGCCTCTGAGTAAATGTCAAATCGAGTAAATCTCGCAAGCGCACTCGTCTGCACTGGTTTGCTGTAACGACATACACGTTGTGATACAGAAGGTTCACGCAGCTCGCCTGCGTTTGTACCAAGGCTCGAAACCGACTCATACCTCGCGAGGTAACACAGGCGTCGTGACATTGGAATCGTTGACTTCAATGATTCTATGACTATCGTAGTGCGTAACGAGGCGCAAGTCGACGCGCCGTGAACGTGATGATATTCGAGGGAGCTGAGGGGAGTCTAGGTCGGACCTGTCCTTCCCTTCCCTGAACGCGGTTATTGGCCGGGTAAGGATCTCCATTTCAGTTCATGCGACCAACAAGCTCGGGCCGCAGCTATACTTGGCTTAAGAGTCTAGTTCTAGCAGTGGGAATCAGGGGAGCTGGGCACAGAACGGGGCTGTCAACAAACCCTCCGAAGCACATAACAGGATCCTCTCATGGTCAACCACATCCTTTCAGAAGGGCGAGGAATTGCATTTGATGGAATGTCCAAGCCGTGAGACCAGGACCTCGAGCCTTGTATAAGTTCGTAGGGCGGGCGTCTCGGATGTAACAGTTCAATAAGCGGCCGATGAATTGTAAATGAAGGGACACAGTCGAGTTATATTCCAGAATAGGGACGGCGTTAAGAGAAGGCGAGGCTGACCTTCCAGGTCTCCTCGTGGCGTATGTACATGCACAATGACATTGAAACAACAGGGTAGGCTGTCATGAACGCTGGTGGACTCACATTTCTGTCAGACCCGTTTCCGAGGACGTGTGCTTGCTAACCGCGTAACGGTGTCCTCGAAGATGAGCACCTGCAAGGACATACGTCCTGCAGATGTTGCTGGTGCTCAAGAAAGGAAGCCGTACAGATCGCTGCACTCCGCTTCGTCGCGGAGCTATTGAATGGTCGTGGTAAAGTTGATTGCATCGTGATACAGACGAGACTGGCCAGCCAGGGAGGAGTAAAGGATCCGATTCTGCTCTCACCAGGAACTGGAGTCGAACCAAGTGGCATCCGTGTTCCAGCTTGCCAAAGATGAGGTAGAGCAAATGAACGCTCATCTACCTGTAGCACAGAGTCGCATAATCAGGAACACCCGACACATTATCGCTGATGGCGCCGGGCAACAAACTCGGGATAACGTCAACCACGCATCTCGAATCTGGGGAAGGATCTCTCCACTTCGCGGCGTCTGCAGGCTTAGTGTTCGGACCCCAGAATTGAAGCCCTCTGGCCATGAGATATGCACACGCCCGACTGTAGTGGCAGGAGGACCTTCGTGATCAAACCAGCTGAATCAAGAGCTGACTTGGCTGCGAGCTGCTTGCAAAGACCCTTTTGAGCCACTGGAGTCAGATCAGCACCAAGCGCGGAAGAGGCTCTCGGTTACTCCCGAGTACGGAACCGAACAACCACCACAGCCTAGTCGATGGGATTGCTCTACTCGCATGTCTTGGAGATACCGAATATGATCCGCTCGACTGGACGGTGAGACGTCGATGCCAAAGCGAGTCGAAATGTTTCTTTCTCAAACACAGGGTCAGCAGAGTGTCGTCGGTTTGCTTGAGTTTCACAGCAGCGGCATGGGAGCAGGTAGCCGTTCACCATCAATCTCGCACGGCGGCTTGGGGCCGGCAGGGGAACCTCCAATCTTGCAGCTTGCAGCTCACCGGAAGCCAGCAGGCATATGCGTGAAGGAGCCGCCAGCCAGCCAGCAGCGCCGCATGGGAGATGCTGTACGCTTCGCTGTGATCTTGACCTGGCGAGAAGGTTATGGTTCCGCTCGACGGGTACCTGAGTCAACTGGCATATATTCTCACTGATTGAGCATTATCATTCATCCACTGTGCAGCATTTCTCAAGGCAAGTACGTACCTATATCTGCACCCGGCGGATTCTCGGAATTTGCCTTGAACCCCTGCCCCAGCTAGCCAGGTTTGAGTGCTTCTATGCGGGCAAGCTAATAAGCCAATGACATGGCAGTGGAAGTCAGTGCGGGGCCAAAGGTACCTTCCAAAGTTCCAGTCGAGAAAGAGTGGAGAAAACAGTGGGATCCATTTTCGCTTGCGTGTGACCAATGGGAGGTCACAAAGTTCTAAACATCCATGACATGGTCATGAGCGCGGATCCACTTACTCCATAAACTCCACAACCTCCACATCTACGAACTCCACAGCTGGGCGCCACCACCTCCGCCGTTTCTCTCGTTCATCTTTTTTCCCATTCGTCGGGCTCGACCACCAACCCCGCGTCAGTCCTCAGATATCGCGCGTGGGTTTACGAGACGAGTCGTGGATATCTCCAAGCCCATGCACGTCAGAAGCTGCGAGTCTCGTTCGCTTCTCCGGTCAGGTGGACTGTGACACGCAATTTTGCGGGTGAGTGACATGATACAAGGATGTTGAAGGTAGGCAAAATGGGATTACTCGTTTCTGTCGAGATACCCGAGTCGGTACGGCAACGACCGCGCCGACTTACACCGATCCCGCGGTAAGAAGAAGGAGAGTAAGAACTGAGGAGTGGTCTGTTGAAGTGCAGTAGCCGGCTGCACACTGCGACAGTGATAGATGCCCTTCTACATACGGAATACAAGGGGTCGCTCCTAAGGTAGACTTCAATACTTGAGCGTCATTAAGTCCGAAGATGGATGGATGGTGCCCGTCGACAATCTATTTGCTCCGTCCATGAATTTAAGCTACAAGTCTTTTGATCTCCCCCCAGTCTCCCAGATCTTCCTGATCGCTGCTGTGGCCTGGTTATATTGGCCTTGCATTGTTCCGTCACTGCGCTGCTCCGCTGTCATCTACCCTACTCTCATCTCATGCCTCCTGTCTTGTCGCCTGTTGGATTGTGAGTCTAGTGTCAATATCCCTCAGTTGATATCCTTGATATGGTGAGTGTTAAGACACACACTTGAATCATCCGCTCCGGGCACCGTCTGAGGCGACCAGCCTTCATTCATCCTTTGACCCCTCGCATCCCCGGACTCAACTCATCATCCCGCATCTCCCCCTTTCAGGTGGCCCTGCGAAGTTACTTGTTGCCTTGCCTTCCCAGGAGAACCCCGAGGTTGTGATTTACCCCACATATTGGGTCGCCGACAACGCTATGGACCAGCATTGTCGGAATCATTAGTCTCGTTTCTCCAGATTCCAGCAATTCCACTTGATTTGCTAGTCCAGGCTTCATCAACAGCTAGCTTGCCAATGTGGTCCTAGCTCGCCTCCGCCTCACGTTCCTCCACATCGGTCTCCTCTCCCCCATCCTGTTATCCACTCACATCTGTCCCGTTTCTGTTCTCAAGAGGGGGACCCAGCCTACCAGCGATCCAAAGGACAAACCGCGCATATTGGAATACGTTGTGCTCTTTCTCAACATTCTCCTGGCTCTGAACCTCAACCGACCGACGACGGCAAGGAAGGGCGCGAGCAAGAGTGGGTGCTGGAGGATGAGATTTCTCTCTTACACGAAGCTGGCCCTTACCCCTTGCAATTCTCTTCCCCAATTTGCTCGCGGTGAGGATTTGAGGCCCGTCTCTGCCTCTGGTGGGGATTTCGTATTGTCCCAGTCTCGGTGAGCAAAGCGATAACTTCAGGCACATATCGTCGCCGTCTGCGCCATCGCTTTCGCCGAGCTTGCCTTTTCCCAAGGCGCGCGGCCTTGCTTGCCCCCTTCAAAGCCATGTCTCCCTCCGCCGAGTCACCGGCCGAGCCGAAGCAATTTCCTGGGCTCGACCTGGACTTCACGCACGCGGGCGCAGCAACAGAACCTTCACAGTCGCCGGCCATCCACGATGTTTCCGACGACGCGCTCAACAGCATTGCCGCCGCAAACAGCCTCCTGGACGCATCACACTTTGGCGACTTCCACTTCCCCTACCAAGATCTGCAAGAGGACGATCCCATGGCCAATTTCGACCACCAGCACGCTGCCGACGTCTTCGCCAGCTCACAACCGCCCTCGATAACCTCGATACCCGACCGCCAGGCCTCAGTGACCTCTATAACCGTACACACCTCACAATACGGGCGCCGCCCCAACCAGAGGCAGGACAGCATGGACGAGTCGGACGACGGCAGCCCGGACAGCAATCACCATGGTGCAAATCTACTCGAAGAAGCCATGTCAGACGAGTTCGGCTTGACCAACACTGGACCTGGAGACGGGACCGATCTAGGCGGGAAAACCAAAGGGGAAAAGACGGATGCGACGCCAGCGTGGAGCGAGCTGAAAACCAAGGCAGGAAAGGAACGGAAGAGGCTCCCGCTGGCTTGTATCGCCTGCCGGAGGAAGAAGATCCGTTGTTCAGGAGAGAAGCCAGCATGCAAGCATTGCCTTCGATCGCGTATCCCGTGCGTGTACAAGGTTACCGCGCGCAAGGCTGCGCCCAGGACGGACTATATGGCGATGCTGGACAAACGCCTGAAGCGAATGGAGGAGCGCATCATCAAAATCATCCCGAAATCAGAACAGGAAGCAGTCACGGCAAATGTCACAAGAGCTGTCGTCAAGCCTGCCATTCCAGGAACACTAACGGCAGGGAAGACGTCGGCCAAGAAACGTGCAGCAGAGGAGGCCTTCGGGCCGGACCTGGACCACTGGGCACGCACCCCGTCGAAGTCTAAATTGGATGGGCCGCATAAACCTTCAACGCTATTAGTCCAGGAAGCCGAAGAGAGCAAGCTGTTGTTGGAAGGCGGTGATGCTTTGCCCTCGAAAGAAATCCAGGAGCATCTTGCTGAGGTCTTCTTTGAGAATCTGTACGGCCAGGCATATCATGTCCTCCACAAGCCAAGCTATATGAGGAAACTAAGGTATGTTATGCACGCAGCTGTATACTTTGCGTCCCAACCTCCAGAACTCTGCTGAATTTTTGGATTCTTAGAGCTGGCGCCTTACCTCCTGTTCTGGTTCTGTCGGTGTGTGCAGTCTCTGCCCGCTTCTCCAACCACCCCAAGCTCAACTCACAGCCCAACTTCCTTCGAGGAGAGGAATGGGCTGCAGCCGCTCGTGATATCATCACAAAAAGATACGAGTGGCCGAATATCACCATCCTCACGTGTCTACTCATCCTAGGCCTCCATGAGTTCGGAACATGTCACGGTGGCCGAAGTTGGTCGCTCGGAGGGCAGGCGATCCGGATGGCGTTTGCCCTCCAACTGCACAAAGACCTAGACTACGACCCCCTGCGAATGGGTGGCAGGGCGCAACTCAGTTTTGTCGACCGGGAGATCCGCCGGAGGACGATGTGGGCGTGCTTTTTGATGGACAGGTTCAACTCGTCCGGCACAGACCGACCGACCTTCATCAGGGAGGAGACCCTCAAGATCCCACTACCGATCAAGGAGAAGAACTTTCAACTCGACATGCCTGGGCCGACTGAAACCCTCACCGGCGAGGTGCTAGACCTCGTTTCGGCCGAGGACGGGCAGGTCGCCGATGCTAAGCAAAACATGGGCGTCGCGGCGTACATGATCAAGTCCATCGCGGTCTGGGGCCGTGTCATCAGCTACCTTAACCAGGGCGGAAAGGAACTGGATCCCCATCCTATGTGGAGTCCGGAGTCGGAATATACGAAACTCATCAAACAGACCGAGGACGTCCTTGCCAACCTACCAGAGTCCCTCGCCTACACACCGGAAAACCTTCACCTGCACGAAACGGAAAACATGGCGAACCAGTTCCTCTTCCTCCACATCTCCCTCCAACAAAACATCCTCTTCATGAACCGGTTCGCCGTCTCGTCGCCCAAGGGAAGCTCGCTGCACGACGTGCCCAAGGCCTTTGTGACCAAGGCCGGCGCAAGGGCATTCCAAGCTGCTAACCGCATCTCTGAGCTCCTCAAAGACGCCGAAAATCACTTCATCACGGCGCCGTTCACCGGCTACTGCGCCTTCCTGTCTAGCACGGTCCACATCTTTGGCATCTTCTCGGGGAACGCGGCCATGGAAGCCACGTCGAAGCGTAACCTGGCTATCAATGTTAAGTTTCTGTCCAAGATGAAGCGGTACTGGGGCATGTTCCACTGGATGGCGGAGAATCTGCGAGAGCAATACCGGACCTGTGCTGACGCCCACCGGCAAGGGACTCCGGCTAACGAGAACTCGGCATCCCCGATCTTCCAGTACGGCGACTGGTTCGACAGGTACCCTCACGGCGTGTCGCAGCACGACTACATGGACCCTGCTTCGTACAGAAAGAAGGAGAAGGGAGACGACGCTGTCCTGGAGCAGAAGCCGGAGCTGCATACGGTCGAGGAATATTTCACTACGCTGTCTCCGCAGAGCCAAGAAGGGCTTGTGAACGGCATGGGCAAGCCAGGACAGCAACAACCGAAACGCAAGGCAATGACCAGGAAGGGAAGCAACCTATCTTCACGCCCGGACATCCACAGCCTGGAACCTCTGCAGACGGAGTTCTCGCACCACCACGCGGCCGCGGCAGCCGTCGCAGAACAGCTGCAGGCCCGCGCACATCACCACCGCACCTTCTCGGGCACCGGCAACCGAGCAGCAGCGCTAGGTGGGAATACCAGCACCCCAACACGTCTTGAGATGCTAACCGGTTCCCAAGCAGCCAACGGCAACGCCTACCACGCACTGTCCCCCATCAGCCCCGTGACCTTCTCGAGCCACCACCACCCGCACCACCCGCACAGCGCCGCCTCCTTCTTCCCGCCCGACCCCTTCTCCATGCCCCTCTCCGCCCACCCGCACAGCCGCGGCCTCTCGCAGCTCGACCGGCAGCTCGTCTTCGGCGCCTACGGCAACAGCATGGACCCCTCGATCGGCTCCCTGGCCGGCTGGGGCACCCACCAAGACGGCGGCGGCGGCGGGGAGAGCAGCCGAGGCGACTCGGCCCGTCGACAGTCGACGGCCGCCAACAACAATAACAACACCAACCCGCACGCGAGCGCCGACGCGGCTCTTCAGGCGGCATTCGGCCACGACGCTAGTTCCGCGTGGTTCATGCCGTTCAACATGGAGCCGCCCGAGATCGGCGACCTGAACGTCGGGGGCGTGGGCAGTCTCGACGGGTTCGCGAGCATGTTTGGCAACGGAGGTATGGCTACTCCCAGCGGGTTGGGGGGGATGCACGGCGGGAGATGACTTAATATCTTGAGAGAGAGAGAGAGAGAGAGAAAAGACCCTGACTTTGAGTTGACATAGACTTGATGTGATGATCACGGAAGAAGCCACGGACAGATCACTGCGGTATATATACGTTATGCGCTTCGGGATTATGGCTGTTATATCAGCGAGGATATGGATACGATCTACGGAGTCAACATCTACGTTAAGCTGGTGTTTGCCGAGAACCGAGCAACAAGTGTCCGGACGGGTTGAGGAAGAATCTTTGGTTCGGCAGGGCAATTCGGCATGAGGAGTTTGAACGGCAGGGTAGCGGGAGTTACACGAAGTCCCGGGTACGGAGCGCGGTTCAAGTCACAGACAGCGTGCGTCCCGACACAGATACCGCTGTGAAGGGAAAGGGCGGTTCCTGATTGGGCGCAGAGCTTATCACTTTGAGCGCTACAGCGAGGCTCGGAACTTGAGCGGGATTGATACTTTAACTTGTGCGGTTTGAGCGAGCATGTCGGCGGTGCAATTGTGCGTTCAGCGGGTTCCATGTCTGGTCCGGCGAGATACCATATTCTACTTCGATGAGCGGCAAACAATGAACAAACAAATCAGGACTTGACAGCTCGAGACAGTAGTGGATCCATTGGATAGGGGTTATAACGACTGCTGAGTGTCGACTATATCCAAGGTCTGTACGGCGAACAAATTCTGAGTACATTGTGGTTTGAGCAAGCCACAAGATATATATCACCTCACCAAATATTTTTCAATACTTCCAGACCCCCGATTGCGCCCAAGAACATACATGTGTCACGCATGTCCTAGCGCACTAAAGTCAATAGCCCGCTTAATGCTCAGTCAGGTGCCTCGTAGTCAGAAAGCCTCGTAGCAGTAGAACGTTCCACCCCGTCCATCACATGATCCCCAAACACTCCAACATCACGCATTTCGTTCTCCGTCCAGGTTACAAAATAGCGACACTGATTTGGGCATAAAGACGGGTCCTACCCTGTCTTTTCTCGTCCTTGCAATTCGATATGATAGACCATCTCTCTCTACTATTACATGGAGGACGACTCATTGAAACTTGAAACCATCGAACTCGGACCCCCGAGACAACCACCTCCGGCCGCCGTGCGGTGCTGGGGCCGGCGGGACGCGAGCGGGCTGGAACAAAAACAACCGGTAAGCCGGAGGTCTGCTTTTCTGAATGGCTAAGCAGGATTCCTTTTAATAGCAGTTATTTGGCAGGAGCGGCAACAGCCCATGACGGCGCAGACTAATCTACGTGGCGGTGATATGGAGGATGTAAGTTTGTTTGTTTTGCTTAACCCCTGTGCCGTTTATGGAAGACGACTTTCGAAAGAAAGAGACTGACAAGGCCTATTGGAGGAGCTCTGCTGTGGGCTATGCGCGGCTTGCACTTGTCTGGCGTGCTGGGAATGCTGCTGTCCCTGACGAAAGGAGAAGCGGCAGCGGGAGGAGGTTGGAGTTAATAGATTAGAAGTCTCGACAGAACGATACTGATGCAATGCGATCCCTAACTCCTGATAATTTTATGCCTGGTATGAACGATCTTCAATGCCTGCGTATTGTGAGAACAGAGAAGACGCACCCCAACGTCTTCACGCCTTCGCGGCCTTCTTCCCCTTAGACCTCTTCCGCTTCTTCTTCCTCTCGCCATCCACAATCCCATCAACCGCATCGCCACCTCCATTGACCTCCTCCCTGCCGCCCTTCTCAGCAGCGGGCTGTCCCTCCGCCGTCTCCTCCCCAGCAGCAGCGAACCCAAAAGTCGGGCCCGTCCGCTCGAACTCGGGGCCGAAAGTCTCCTTGCGCCACTGCCTCAGCCTCGCCTTCTTACCCAGCCTCTTCTTGTCCTTCTTCTTCTTCTCCGGGTCCCGGAAGCTGGCCAGCTTCTTGAGGCCCGCGAACTCGTTGAGCGCCGCGTCCGAGGGCGCCAGCAGGATGTCCCGCGCGGTCATGCCGAAGCTGATGGGCGACGTCTCGCGGTACCGGAAGCCGGCCGACCCGGGCGCGAGCGCGCGCGGCTGCTCGAGCTCCATCTTGGTGTCGACCAGGGCCTCGATGGCGGCCAGCTCGCGGCGGGCCGAGCGCTTGGCTTCTGCGCGCTCCTTCTTGATGTCTTTGGTTGTCTTGCGCTTTTTGGCGGGGCGGTCGTCTTCTTCTTCTTCTTCTTCTTCTGAGTCGTGGTCACCTTCTCCGTTGGTTGCTGCTGCTGGTGTGGGTTCGTCGTCGAGGTCTGACAGGCTGACTTTGGGGACTTCTTCTTCCTCAAAGTCGGGGATGATGTCTTTGATGTCGATGTCGTCGTCCCACTTTGGCTTCTTGGGCTTCCTCTTCTTGTTGCCGCTGGCGTCCTCCTCGGCTTCGCTCTCCTCGCCGTCCATACCGTCGTCCACTTCGGCGTAGTAGTCGTCGCCAAACCTCCGCTTCATCTCCTCCTCCCACCTGTCGTCGTCCCAGGCGTCGTCGAGAAGCTTGACCAGCTCCTCCTCCGAGAGGGCCTTGCTCTTCATGCCGGCAGCCTTCTTGATCTTGGCCAGCTTCTCTTCCGCCTCCTCGATCTTGAGTCGGCGGAGTCGGCGGCGCTCTTCCTCCCTCTGAGCCTTCTCGGCCTCCTTCTTCTCCTTCTCCAGCTGTCTCAGCTTCTTCCTGCCCTTAAGCTCCTCCTTCCGCACCGACTTTGCCGCGACCAGCGAACGAGAGTACGACTTGAGAACCTCGTTCGCTTTATCGGGGTCTTCAAAGCGCATGTTGTAGGCGTGCTCGAACTGCTCGGCAATGTCGTCGTCATCCTCGCCCTCGTCCGACTCGAACGCCTGCCAGTTGGGGCCGTCCTTAGGGGCCCAGGCCTTGGCCTTCATGAACTTGTCCAGGAAGCCCTCCGGGTCCTTGTCGGCGTTGACGATGTCCACCTCTGTGAGCTTCATCGCAGCCGACCGCGAGGGATGCATTCCATCTTCTGTAGGCTGCTCCTGCGGCTTCGCCTTGGGCTTGATGAATGCGTCGTCGTCGCTCCATTCCTCCGAGTCGTCTGCTGCCGCGGCGGCGTGGAAGTCGTTGACGATGGACTTTTTGAGCTCGTCTTGCTCTTGCACATAGGTCTTGGGTGCCGCGGCAGAGGTGTCATCATCGGCGCCCACGTCGCCGGCCAGGTATCGCTCCCGGTGGTAGTCGCGAATAGTCATCGGCTTCTCCTTTCTTTCCTTCGACGCTGCCTCGGCCTCGGCGTCGAAGGGCTTGTAGAACGTGGCGTTCTTGTCGTAGATCCGCGGGTCCTTATTCTTGATCGCCTGCAGCGTGGCGGAGATCTCGTTGTCGAGGTCCTCGGTGATCAGGAACCCGGCCTCATCTTCCGTCTCGTCGTCGGAGCTGGACTCCGAGTCGGAGGCGTCGGCGTTTTTGCCCTTGCCATACTTCTCCTGCAGTCTGTGCAGCTCCTCGCGCTTCTTGTTGTGCTCGAACCGCTTGGCGTACTCCTCGTTGACCTTCAGCCCGCCGCCGGTGAGGGCTGCGCCGCCGTCGTCCTGGTCGTCTTCGCTGCTGCTGCCGCTGTTGTCGCTGTCGTCGAACAGCTTCCTGGGCTTCACTGCGACGCTGTTGGCGCCGGTGGACGTGGCCTTTTTAGCGGCGGATTTCCGAGGCATTTTGGCTCCAAATACGACAGAATATGCGACTCTCAGAAAGCAGAGTCTGCGAGTGTTTGGAAACGGCCTCCCAAGTTTTCTGGTCCCTGGAGAATGGAACTTTTTAGCGGGGCCCTTCTTTTGATTCTGGTGGACCCGGCAGACATGGCCCGTGCAGGAAGGTGGCACATGTTCCATTGAAGCTAACTCGCTTTAGGTATGGCGCCATGTCTTAGATGTGCCTTGATCATCGCCGTCGTCGCATGCAGTTTGGCCAGGACTTTATCTTAGCTGCCTTGTTAGTTATCACGTCACCGTCTCTTCTTCGCGGCAGAGGCAACAGCATTTGGTAACTCGCAACAGCTGTCCAAGTCCTTATAAGACTCCTTAACATCCCAGCTTGATCGGGCATCGGACTACTTCATCTCAACACTCCAAACGATACCGAACCGTCGTGCACAATGGCTGATGCGAGTGCTCCCAAGCCAAGCAGCAGCGTCAAGCTGGTGCTGCTGGGTGAAGCTGCCGTCGGAAAGGTATGAAATTCTTCGCTTTTTTGCTATAGAACGGCGACGGGTTTGGTGGCTAACCCAAGTCCTAGTCATCGCTCGTCCTCCGGTTTGTGAACAACGACTTCCAAGAAAACAAGGAGCCAACGATAGGAGGTAGGCTTCCCCCCCCCTCCACGACACCTGACAACGACAACAGCATGAGACTAATTCTCCGCATTCAAAAACAGCCGCCTTCCTCACACAGAAATGCCAGCTGCCAACACGGACCATCAAGTTCGAGATCTGGGACACGGCGGGCCAAGAGCGCTTCGCCTCCCTGGCGCCCATGTACTACCGCAACGCACAGGCGGCCCTCGTCGTCTACGACCTCACAAAACCAACCTCTCTGATCAAAGCGAAGCACTGGGTGGCTGAGCTGCAGCGGCAGGCCTCCCCGGGCATCGTCATCGCGCTGGTGGGCAACAAGCTGGATCTCACCAACGAGTCCTCCGCGGGCGGCGACGCTGCTGGTGGCGACGACGAGGCGGGATCCGGCGAGTCCGACGATGCGAGGAAGGTGTCGACCGAGGAGGCCAAGACGTATGCCGAGGAGGAGAGCCTGCTGTTCTTCGAGACGAGCGCGAAGACGGGCGTCAATGTTACCGAGGTGTTTACTGCTATTGCCAATGCGATCCCCGAGACGTCGCTCAAGAGCGCGCGTGGACCGGGGGCTGCTAGTGCTGCTGGCCGTGGAGCGGAGGAGCAAAGAGTCCAGCTTGGTGGACCGCGGAATCCCGAGTCGAAGGAGGGATGTGCGTGCTGAGGTTGCGGAGGGATAGGAGACTTGTGTGTTGCAGCGGCAGGAGGGACACTTGGAGGTGACTGACTGAGCGTCGCCAGTAATCTGCATTTTCTTCTCTCGTCTAGTAAGGGAAGTGGGAGGTCACGCTGTCTACGCTGTCTTTGGGGAGTACATGTTTGCGTTGCTTGCCGCTTTTTTCTCCTCGTGCGAGGTATTTGCACCCCTTACTATAATAAGCAAATCGTCTTTTAAAACGTTTCAGGTTTCTCACAGTTCATTGTAAGTTCATCTTGACGCCTAGTAGGTCTTTTTCATCTTTCATCTGATGAGCTGGAACAGTCCCCACGCCTCGGATCTCAACTCCGCGTGAGGTATGAGGTGGGGCACATTGACTTGATAAATGGCACGTGCGCTCAGCCTTCCGTCGCCTCAATCGAGCCAGAAACAACTCTCAATTTTTCGTCAGCGCGACGGCCCTTCACTCCAAAAGCACCTGTCGCAACGATCTTCTACGGCTGTCAATAGTCGTCACCGTGGTATTGTTCGGAAGCGCAAAGTGAAACATTGAGTCCAGTTTTATTAGAACACCTGGTCTGCTCGCCAGTCCGATGACGGTCACTTCCTCATCAAACCTCGTCAGTCGCCCTTGGTAGGCTCCCGGTTTCCGCGCAACGTTCGCGTATCTTTCTCGACTACACCAGCTCATCATGGCTGCGCCTATGGTTATCACGCCGGCTCAGGCCGACATTATGAGGTACGTCGCGATGTCCTTGGTCTTTCATCGGCGTTGCGAAGCTGACCGAGCAACAAGCTCCCTCTCGACGGATGACATCCCTGCGAAACTGCGATGCGCCATCTGCGGCAAACTAGCAGTCAACGCCTTCAGATTGCCTTGCTGCGAACAGGCGATATGCGAGGCTTGTGCGTCTGCCCTTTCCTCCATTCGAGATTCGGCGACCTCGCTAACTGATTGCTTAGGCCACTCCAAGCTTCCCTCCTCGTGCCCCATCTGCGAGCACTCGCCGCTGTCGGGCGAAGACTGCACACCGCACAAATCTCTCCGGACTACAGTTCGCGTCTTCCTACGGACCGAAGAGAAGAAGCGCGAAGCCAGCCGACCCAAGGACGTCACGCCCGCGACGCCGGTCGAACCAACCGCCACACCCCAGCTCCCGACGCCGGAGATCTCTACACCGAGTGCTGGTGCAGCTGCGACCTCAGCAGAACAGCATGAGGGGCATACCAGTAGAACCGAACAGGCCGATATAGCACTTCCTTCCACCGAAGAGCAGGGCAATCAGCAGCTTGATTCCGGTGCGGAGCCAGCTGCTTCTGCCGAGACGGTATGTCACTCGTCTAGCATCTGGCCTGTCATCCCATACTAACGACACCCTAGCAGGATCACGCCCCTAAGGAGGACGCTGCCGAAGCTGGAGATGCGCAGCAACCTGTGAAAGAGGAGGGAGCCGAGTCCGCAGATGCTGAGAAGAGGGAAGAGAGCACAGAGGTTGTCGTGAGGAGCCAAGCGGGCGAGGATCAGCAGGATCAGACCGTTAGCAATGCCGGACCTGGTTTCAATGCTATGAACGGGGCCTTCCCAAACATGAACTTCGGTGCCGCCGGGAACATGGACCAAATGCAGATGATGATGGCGATGCAGAACGGCATGCCCGCCGGTGCCTTCGGCGGCTTCCCAATGATGGGTACGTTCCACCGCTCCGCAACCCTGCCGCGTGCCACCGTAACGTTGCAACGGGACCAGACTCGCTAACAGCTGTTATGTAATGCAGGTATGGCCGGCATGGGCATGGACCCCATGGCGATGCAGAACATGTACATGAACGGTGGTTTCGGACCTCAAGGCATGGGCGCTATGAGCGGCATGATGGGAATGGGAGGCTTCGGAGCAGCGGGCGGGCCCAATAATGACTGGAACAACGGTCAGCAGCAATCATGGAATGTCGGCCAAGATAATTTCAATCATCCAAATGCTTCTGGCATGGGCAATGGTGGTGATTATGGCTCCTTTAACTCTGGCTTCCAAAACACAGGATACAATCAAGGTAATTATGGCCATACGAACCAGTTCAATAACTATCGCCAGAACCAGTACGGGGCTGGTGGCTTCCGCGGTAGAGGTCGCGGCCGCGGCTACGGCTACGGGTACGGCTACAATGCTCGCGGTGGCGGCGGCTACTACCAGAACCAGAATGGCTACGGCGGCCAGGGGAACTTCCAGGAGCAGCAGAACTACATGGGACAGAACTACCAGCAGGGCCAAATTGACCAGTCCTACAACAACGGAGCCGGAGGGCCTCAAGGCGGAGACGGCACAGATGAAGTGAAGAACGGAGCACCGGCTGTTGACGAGTTTGGTAGAGAGATCCGGCCTGACGAGGCTGCACCATGTGGAGAAGGCGACGGCACGGAGCAGACACATCCGTCCAAGGCAGACCAGGCGGAGGGCAGTGATGCACAGGCCGCTCAAGATGACCCCTCGTACACTGCACCACAGCCTGGCGGCGATCACGCGCCAGAGGGCAACGGCACTCCTTCGTATGGACCGTACCCGAACGGTATGGGTCCAGCGAGCGGGGGACCCGGTAGCAATCGCGGATTCTCTCAACCTCCGGGGAGCCGCTCCGGTTCGATCCAGCCTGCATCCACCCCAACCCCGGACGTGCCACTAAATGCACCCAAAGGGCCTAAGGCGCTCCTGCGAGGGCTCCCCAACTTGAGTTACCTAACGCTGCAGGCGCGCGGACTGGTCCAGGATGATAATGTGGCACGGAACCAGAATCAGAACTACAACGGCGACCACCCCAACATAGCAATGGCCAATGGCCGGTCGCGGAGTAACTCACCAGACGGGGAAAGGGACCATTCCGATAGGAGAGACGACTCCCACCGTCGGCACCGGCGCGACCGCAGCAGGCAGGACCGTGACGGGGATTACGACGACCGCGACAGGGCGCGCTCGCGATCTCCTAGCAGGAGCCGGAGCCGTGACCGCAGAGAATCACGCAGACATCGGAGAGAAGACCGCGACCGCTCACAGCCGGCCACGGTCCGGGACGACGGGCGCGACGAGGACGACTCGCGGAGCAGGCGACATCGCCACAAGGGATCGTCGCGCCGGCACGACGATGACGTAGTCGAAGCGACTACCGTCCGGTCCAATAAGGACGGAGGGGACGAAGTCGATCGGTCGCGGTCCGTCTCGCCCGAGGACGCGAAGAGGTCGAGCCACCACCGCAGCAGCCGCAAGGATCGCGACGGCGAGAAGCGGAGTAGTCGCGACAAGGACTACGATCGTGACCGTGAGCGAGAGAGAGACAGAGATAGGAAACACCGCTCGCATCGCGATCGGGACTACGACCGCCGCGACAGGGACAAGGATCGCGACTACCGGCACCACCGCGACCGAGACGGCGACAAGGAGAAAGACCGCGACAGGAAAGAGCGCCGGCGCGACAGGGACCGCGACCGTGACCGGGAACACCGCCACCGCGGCAGCAAGCGGACGTCGGCCGAACCAGCCAGCAACCCAGCCGAGGCGGAAGAGGCATTCAACCCGCCCAGCGGACCCCGCGGCGCGGGCCTGGAGATCAAGGGCCGCGGCTCCTCGTCCGCCCAGGAAGCGGAGAGGCAGCAGCGCCGGCGCTCGTCGGCCGCCACGGTCGCAGGCAGCCAGCAGCAGCAGCAGGACCCGCACGCTGCGGAGCGCGAGGCGGCCAACCGCGCGCGGCTGCTCAAGGAGGCGCGGCTGATGGCCGCCAAGGGGATAAACAACCTCGCCGGGGCGAAGCGCGGCAGGGGCGAGGAGGGCGGCGGGGCGGCTGACGGCGGGGAGAGGCGGAGCAGCCACAGGCGCAAGGGCAGGAGGGGGGAGGTGGTCAATGTCGACGAGGAGGAGGAGAGGATGAGGAGGTTGGAGGCGGAGAGGGAGAGTGCGCGGTTTCGGGATGATTAGGAGGCGCTTGGCCCGGGGGGATTCTGTGCATGGGGGGAGAGGGGGATCCGGATCAAGGGACTTGCTCGCGGATTAAGCAGAGTAACTGCCTAGAAAAGCAAGCAGCAGCAGAAATGGCTGAGATGTGTGAAGACAGCACTGGAGCGCAAGGGGCGCGGAGCTGGGGCAAATAGCTTTCCACCGACGTCTCGATCAAAGCTGGCCCATGGCACTTCTGCCAGGGAGAAGAATGATGGACCGTTACTTGCATTGGGTACAGGAGTTAGCACAGGGGAGAGCAACTACCATATTTTAGGCGCTGAATAATACAGATAGTTCTCTCGTGCGTCTTTGAACGTTGTGTGGTCCGGCTTTTGGTATGCACGGTGCCGGCGATGCAGGATGGACCCTTACGCTTCACGGTTTACACAGCATTCCACGTCACTAGGATTCTCAGATGCCTGTCCTCCGTGTCTCGACTGTTTGTGACTGGACGACCGTGTCATGACGTGTCTCGCTAGCACTTAGTCTAATCGTCAAGCACAATATCAAGACTGCCCTCCGTATCGGACCACAGCGTTGCTCTCGACCCTATGATTAGGTACCAGGTAGCCATCACAGCAACAAGCGATACATTACTAGGGAAAACATGAAACAAGCAACGGGAGGTGAGCCGGACAAGATGCAGAGTCAATAACAGTAGATCTATGGAACCTGGCGTCAGCCGATGCCCGGAACTAACCTTCAATTCGCGGGGTTGTAGAGAGGAGTGCAAGTGACCTTCCCCCCCACCCACCTTCCACTCCCTTATCCTTTATCGCCCACATCCCACCCATCTCGTATGCTGATACGTATCAGGCAAAGCATCCTCCTGTCAGAACCTACAGTACGCGTCGTAGAAGGTCTCGAGCTTGATGCACTCTTCAAAAACTCCATTGCATGCTCCAAAATAGATACTATTCTCCCTCCTATGTAGCAATACCCTCTAGCCAATTCTGTCTTTCACGATGCGGCCCCTCCCAGGCGATGACGCTTTCGCGCGTCACCGCCCAGCCGATAACGACTCGCCGTCGGCCTTCCCCCTAACCCACCAGCACTCGGGCGGTCAGCAGCAGATGACCTACGTGCTGGCCGACGAGTCTACGGTCGATGTCGCGCTGGAACATGCGTCCGCTATATTGCAACGGTCGAAAGAGCCGAGAAAGACTCACTCCTCAGAGTCCGCCGCGGCGAGCTCCAGTTCCAGCGCCTTATCGGCGTCTTCAGGCGCTGGTGCTGCCGATAACGATAAGATGAACATGAAAGATGGAGGGGACACGCATCACAACCTCAAGAATCCCGTTGAAGCTGTCAGACACCAGGACGATGACGTCCTCAGCATGGCGTCGCGACCCGAGTCCCCGACGTGTGTCCGTACCTGCGGCGCGTCCAACCCGTCCCAGCCGATGACGCCGCTCATGTTCGGCACCCCTGGCGGTGCCATGTCGGCGCTTAGCAGCGGCTCGTCTAGGAGAAACTCCTTTGCCGGATCCTTCTCGGAGGACTTGATGCACAGCCAGGTACTCAGCGTAGACGGCGCCGCCGACGCCGACGGGGAACCTCTCGGGACGCCGGGGATGATGGACAGCGGCAGCGCCCCCCAGCTGATCATGCCGAGCATCAAGATGCCCAGCCGGCGGCCCTTCACCGAGACGGGCAAGGCCATGGGCCGGCTGAAGGTGCTGGTAGCGGGCGACTCGGGCGTCGGTAAAACGTCACTCATCAAAGCCATCGTGCAGTCGTGCAACCACATCGTGCACGTCGACCCCATCCTGCCGTCGCAGGTATCTCTTGTACCCCGAAACGCGGACTCCCCGCCCAGCCGGCGCGGGAGCCGAAGACAATCTTCGAGATCCGATCTGAGCACGAGCCAGATCACGGAGGTGTTCGCGAGCACGAAGCCGTACCCTGAGTGGTGGTCCGAGCTGGATGACTCGCGGATCCTGAAGAGGAGGAAGAGTATCGAGGATGCTGTGCTGGATCGGAACATTTGCTTCGTTGATTCCCCCGGATATTCTAGAGCGCAGTCGGTTAGTATTCCGTCCGCCCAACCTTCTTGTCTTTAGTAGGCGCACTTCTTTGCGCGCGGTGCTAACTGCCCTGCACTCAGGCAATGGAGACCATCTCCCAGGTAGTGCAGTACGTGGAGTCGCACCTGCACCGCATGAGCTCCAACAGTCTCCCCGACGGAGATGTACTCAACCTGGTCGGCGGTGACGGGGGAGTACAGGTCGATGCCGTGCTGTACATGGTCTCGAACCGTGGGTACCCTTATAT
>Ga0209127_100230_pt1 | contig 20067 bp, 20 predicted proteins | sample LakSupMetagenome_FD_187469 | JGI IMG/M metagenome (GOLD analysis project Ga0209127, IMG submission 187469) | Freshwater microbial communities from Lake Superior, Canada - Sta WM archaea (SPAdes) (version 2) | ecosystem: Environmental > Aquatic > Freshwater > Lake | place: Lake Superior, Canada...
GTCCGCGCCAACCACATCATGCCCTCAAAGTAGCGGCGGTTGTCCTGCGCCGGTCGGCAACCGCGCCCGTGCTCGGCCGGCAGCAAAGGCCCAATCAACGCCCATTCCTCGTCCGTCAGACCGATCCACTCGCCCAAGGCTTCCTCCAAAAAGAAGCCTTGAATCAATCCGCGAGTCTCTGGTCAAGCTTTGTCCACGAGGCCTAGTCACGCGGCTGCGGACGGGCCAGCGGCACATTGGCGGCGTCCCAGTACTTGCGGTCGAAGATGTTGTAGACGCCGATCTGCAATTCGAGGTCGGCGATCTCCGGCATCGGGCGCCACCAGGCCGAGGCGTTGAAGATCGCATAGCCCGGCGCCTTGAAGCCGGTGCCTGCCTGGACCGTCGAGACATCGTCGCGCTTGCCGGCCATCTTGGCCGAGACCTCGGCGCCCCAGCGGTCCGTGCCATAGGCGACGGCGACGATACCCTGCATCGGCGGGATCGAGTTGAGGAAGATGTCGTCGGTCTTATTGCGGCCGCGGGTATAGGCGAAGGAGCCGCGCACCAGCCAGTTCGGCGCGAAGGCGTATTGCCCGTTGATCTCGACGCCCTGGATCTCGGCGCGCGGGATGTTGCGCAGGCTGACGATGCCGCCCTGCGGATAGAGGCCGCCGACACCCGGAGCCTGGAGCTGGTACTGCTCGATATAATTGCGATAGCTGGTGTGGAAATAGGTGATCGAGCCGCCGAGCTGCTTGTCGCCGAAGCGCAGGCCGACATCGACGCCGTTGCCCTTCTCCGGACGCAGCACCGGGTTGCCGGCGCGCAGATAGGTGCTCGGCCCGCCGAAGCGGCCATAGAGTTCGTCCGCCGTCGGGGCCCGGAAGCTCTTGGCCCATTGCGCGAAGAGCGTGAGGTCCTTCACCAAGGGCGCGTTCTTCAGGATGTCGTATTCCAGCCTGACGCGTGGCGACCAGGCCGAGTCGCTCGACGACGGCGGCAGCCCGACCGGGCGCGAGCCGCTGGCCGAATAGGCCGGCGTCGCCTGCGGCTTCTCCTCATACCAGTCGAAGCGCACGCCGGGCGTGACGCGCAGGCGATTGTCGAGCAGGCCGATCTCGTCCTGGACATAGACGCCGACGAGCCGCCCGTCGATGTCGGGCTGGTCCGACTGGTTGGTGAAGAGGTTGTTGCAGGTGGCGAACGCCCCCGTATAGGAGCCGCTGGCCGGCCGCGCCGGGCAGTTGTCGATGCCCGAGGAATACTGCTTCAGCGACGACATGCGCAGCTCGGTGCCGGCCAGGATGCGATGCGAGAGCGGGCCGGTCTGCAGGTTCTTGATCACATGGCCGTTGAAACCGTAGGCGGTCTCCTCGTTCTCGTTGTCGCGGCCATAGGGTCCGATGATGCTGGTGTAGCGCCAGGCGCTGACCAGGTCGTTGCGCTTCAGCCGCTGCCAGTAAAGATTGGCATGCGCCTCGTCGACGAGGAGGCCGCCGGGCTGCTTGTAGTCATAGGTGAGCGAGACGCGGTTGCGCTCGACATCCTCGCCGGTCTGATAGGCGCCCGGACGGAAATTGCCGGTCAGCGAGACCGTGCTGGTCCGCGTCTGGACCCGGTCGGCACGCTTGAAGAACTCGCCGGTCAGGCCGAAGCGATGGGCTTCGCCGACCTGCTGGTAGATCTTGCCGAGGAAGCTGTACTGGTTGAAGTCGGCCGGGTTGGGCGCGGTGCGGTCGACGCCGATCGTCTTGACGTTGCCCTTGCTGTCGATCTCGTTGCCGTTGCGGAAGCCGCCCTGGAGCAGCACCGAGGTGCCGCCCATGCGCGCCGCCGCCGCCGCGCTGCCGAACCAGGCCCGGTCGGTGCTGTCATAGCCGGTCTTGGCGAGCGCGCCATAGGAGCGGCCGTTGCGGATGATGTCCTCGGGGTCGAGCGTGCGCACTGCGAGCGCGCCGCCGAGCGCGCCGGCGCCGAGCGTGGCGCCGCCGCTGCCGCCGCGCAGCAGGTCGAGCGAGGACAGAGCGTCGAAGTCGAAGGCGTTGGCGCCGGCGCGGCTGAGGCGGGTGTCGATCAGGAAGGGCTGGCGGATGCCGTCGATCGTGGTCAGCACGCGCGCGCCGTCGAGGCCGCGAATGTTGAGCGAGCCGTTCTGGCGGTTGAAGGTAATGCCCGCCTCGACCCGGTTGGACAGGTCGGTCAGGCTCTGCACCTGCTGACGGTCGAGCTGGGCGCGGGTCGTCGTCGTCGTCGTCGGCCCCTGCAGCAGCGGCGCCGCCTCGCGCTCGCCCTGGACATTGATCTGGTCGAGCTGCACCGGCTCGGTGGCCGCAGGCAGAGCGGGATTGCGTTGCTGCTGCGCGAGAGCCGGTGCCGCCGCCAGCATCAAGGCTCCAAGCGCCACGCCTCGGTGCAGCCCGCTGCAATTCATCCCCATCGCCCATATCCTGTCGCTGACATGCAATTCGACTTGCCGACCCGTCTTGCCAAGTCGAATTGCTTTTTATAATCGGTGAAAACTAGGCCACACGCCTTACTTTCACCATCAGCGGTTATTAAAGCTCAATTTAACTGTCAATAGACTCGCGACCGCGTGATGAATTACTTACTTATTGGAATTCCAGACTAGATTTATCATTCGTCTAAACTGAAAGACCGGCCAGCCTCCGGAACGGATACGCGACCGCCCTCGCAAAGCTGTGATGGCCCTGCTCCCGCCACACGCGTGCTCGTGTATTGCAGCGCGAAAAGCGGCTGGCATCATCAGCCTGCTTCAAGACACAGGGCCGTCCTTCATGCTCGACCGCCGGACATTGCTGACAGGCGCGACCGCGCTGGCGATGAACGCTGCGGGTGGGCGCTCGCCCGCCCACGCCGCCGAGCCGGACGCGGTGGTGGTCGGCGCCGGAGCGGCCGGCATCGCCGCGGCGAAGCAGCTCCAGGCGGCCGGACGCTCGGTGATCGTGCTCGAAGCCCGCGATCGTCTCGGCGGCCGGACCTTCACCGACTCCTCGCTCGGCCCGTCCTATGACGCCGGCGCGATGTTCATCCACTGGGCCGAACGCAATCCCTGGACCGAAATCGCGCGCGAGCTCGGCGTGCAGACCCCGAACGAGAGCCGCGGCGGCGGCTTCCAGCTCTTCACCAACGGCAAGCCGATGCCGGCCGGCGACCGCGCCCGCCGCCGCGGCGCCTTCGGCGAGATCGACCGGCGGCTCGACAATGCCGATCTCGACGCTCGCGACCTCTCGGTCGCGGAGGTGCTGAGCGATCTCGGTCCGGATCTCGCCCCGGTCGCGGCCTCCGGCATGCTGCTCTCGATCGGCGAGGAATCGGCACGCATCTCGGCCCGCGACTATCAGCGGCTCTGGGCTGGCGAGGATTATGTCGTGCCGAGCGGCTACGGCAATCTCGTCACCCGTTATGCCGAAGGGCTCGACATCCGCCTGAAGCGGCCGGTCACGGCGATCGACTGGAGCGCCTCGGGCATCGCCGTCACCACCGCCTCGGGAACGCTCCGGGCCCGCGCCTGCATCGTCACCGTGCCGGTCGGCGTGCTGAAATCGGGCGCGATCCGCTTCACGCCCCAGCTCCCGGCCCGCACGCGCGATGGGCTCGCCGGCATTGGCATGGGCGCGCTCACCAAGATCGCGCTGAAGGTCGCCGGCGATCGTTTCGGCATCGCGCCGGGCACGACCTATTTCGAAGCCGCCTCCCCGGAGCGGCTGATCAGCTTCGATCTCTTCCCCGACGACCGCGACCTTGTCATCGGCTATTGTGGCGGTGATTTCGCCCGCGACCTCTCGACCGCGGGCGCCGATGCGGCACGCGAGCAGATCGTCGACCTGCTCGCCGGCATGGTCGGCTCCGAATTCCGCAAGGCCGCCGGCCCGGTCTCCTTCCCGGCCTGGTGGACCGACCCGTTTTCGCACGGCTCCTATTCCGTCTGCCGGCCGGGCCATGCCGATGCGCGCGAGATCCTGGCCGAACCGATCGGCGGCAAGCTCTGGCTCGCCGGCGAGGCCACCGCCGGCGGCGGCGCCATGACCGCGGGCGGTGCGACGCTTGCCGGCCGCACGGCTGCGGCCGCGGTGGCGCGCCTCAAGGTCTGAGAGCCCAGGGCCGCCGAGACCGGCCCAGGCGCACACAAGGCTTGCCCGACCCGCCCGGTCTTTGCCACCATGGCGCGGCTGGGGATCGATGCGGAGCCTGATGATGCGCCTGTCGCTCATTCTCGCCGGCGTCCTGCTGGCCTCGCCGGCGCTCGCCGCCGGACCTTATGCGAAATTCTCGGTCGGCAACTGGGCCGGCGGCGCCTTCACCAACAACCAGACCGGCGACTTCTCGCATTGCGCGGCCTCGGCAAGCTACAAGAGCGGCGTCACCATGCACGCCTCGCTCAACAGCGCCTATGGCTGGAATCTCGGTTTCTCCAACCGGGCCTGGGGGCTGAAGCCTGGCGCGGAGGTGCCGATGGAGATGGTCTTCGACCGCAACGACACGGTCCGGATCAATGCCAAGGCGGTGCAGCCGCAGCTCGTCGTCGTGGTGATGCCGGCGAACTCCAACATCGTCCGCGCCTTCCGCGGTGCCGAGTTCCTCGAAGCCAATATGCTCGGCGCGCGCTACACCTTCCGCCTGACCTCGACCGCCGAGATCATGCCGGCCCTGCTCGACTGCGTGAAGGCGAACGCCAATCTGAAGGTCGCGCCCGGCACACCGGGCCCCGCGCAAGGTAGCGGCACGACGACGGCCGCCGCGGCCACCGACCCGGCGATCCAGCTCGAAGCGGTGACGCTCGCGACCAATTTCCTGCTGAGGACGCAGTTGCCGGAGCCAAAGGTGCTGAGCGGGCCGGAAGCGCCGTCCGGCATCGGCAGCAACGGCGCCGGCTGGCAGGCCAAGGGCGTGACCGGCATCGTACGCGTCCTGGCCAATCCGAACCAGAAGGATGTCGACGTCGCCGCCGCGGTCTCCGCCGCCGATGCCCGCGGCTGCCAGGGCCGGTTCGCTTCGGGCCGGACCACCGACACCGTCGAGGGCGCCAGCGTGCTGCGCGGCTTCTCCTCCTGCGAGAACGGCGGCGACACCAAGTATTCCGAGTTCTACGTGCTGCCGCGCAAGCAGGGCGGCTTCGTGATGTTCTCGGTCGTGACCACGGGCGACGGCTCGCTGCACCAGCAGCGCCGCACCGATTTCCAGCGGGCGGCGCTGACCTCGGTGCAGTAACGGCGATTTACAGATCGCGCTCCCAGTTCTGCCCGACCAGATCCTTCCCGAAGGAGTGGTGCTTCTCCTCCGCCACCAGCCTGAAGCCCTCGCCGATGTAGATGGCGCGGGCCGCATGCAGGATGTCGTTGGTCCACAGCACCATGCGGCGATAGCCGGCCGCGCTGGCGAAACTGATCGCCTCCCGCACCAGCCGCTTGCCGAGGCCGAGCCCCTGCGCCCGCGTCTCGACCAGCACGAGCCGCAGCTTCGCCACCTCCTCGCTCTCCTGCACCACGAAGGCCGAGCCGACCGGCTCTCCGTCGAGCTCGGCGATGAAGCAGCGCTCCCGACCCGGCTTGAACTCGCGCAGGAATTTTGCCGCGATCTCCGCGACCAGCGCCTCGAAGCTGATGTCCCAGCCATAGACCTCGAAATAGAGCCTGGCATGGGCCGAGATCACCCAGCCGATATCGCCCGGACGATGCTCGCGGATCACGACCGAAGGCTGCGGGCTGCCGGCGCCCGACAGCAGCGTCTGCGCCCGCTCCAGCGCCGAAACGAGGCTCGCCTGCTCGCCCGCGGCGAGGCGGGACAGGATCGTGTCGGCCTGCCGGCGCGAAGCCTGGTCGAGCGGCGCGAAGGCCTCATGTCCCGCCGCCGTCAGCTTCAGCTCATAGGCGCGGCCGTCCCCCTCCGCCCTCGCACGCTCCAGCCAGCCCAGCTCGGTGAAGCGCTTCAGCAGGCGCGAGAGATAGGCCGGATCGAGCCCGAGCTCGCGCGCGAGCTCGCCCGCCCGCCAGCCATCGCGCTGCGCCAATTCGTAGAGCACGCGCCCTTCCGTCAGCCCGAAGCCGGAGCCGTGCAGATCCCCGCCCAGCGCCCCGATGAAGCGGGTGTGGAAACGGCCGAAACGGCGGATCGCCGCTATGGCGGGCGTATCGATGGCGGGCATGGCTGACCTCCTCATCTTTGAGACGAAAAATGCCATTTACTGGACAGAGTCAACTAAATTATCAGACGGCCGGGAGGGAAGCGTTCACCGCTCTTTAACCCGCCACGAGCCCAATCGAGGGCTTGGCGGACGCGACGGGTATGAGTGCGATGCGGGTCGATCTTCTGGCCGGAGCCGGCTATGCCGCGCCGGTGTTCTCCTTGCGAACCCCGACCATCCTCGTCTTCGATTCCGGTCTCGGCGGCCTCACCGTGCTGCGCGAGGTCATGCGCCAGCGCCCGGATGCCGACATCGTCTACGCCGCCGACGATGCCGCTTTCCCCTATGGCCGCCTCGACGAGCCGGCGCTGGTCGATCGCGTGCTTGCGGTGATGGAGCGCCTCACGGACCGCTTCCATCCTGATCTCGCCGTCATCGCCTGCAACACCGCCTCGACCCTGGTGCTGCCGGCGCTGCGGGCCCGCTTCGCCATCCCCTTCGTCGGCACGGTCCCGGCGGTGAAGCCAGCCGCCGAGCGCACACGCAGCGGGCTGATCTCGGTGCTGGCGACGCCCGGCACCGTGGCCCGGGACTACACGCATGGCCTGATCGAGCGCTACGCTGCCGGCTGCGAAGTCACTTTGGTCGGTGCCCGCAATCTTGCCGGGCTGGCGGAAGCGGTGCTGAAGGGGGAGCCGGTCGACGATGCCGCGATCGCCGCGGAGATCGCGCCCTGCTTCGTCGCCCATGACGGCAGGCGCACCGATGTGGTGACGCTGGCCTGCACGCATTACCCGCTGCTGCTGGCGCGCCTGCAGCGGCTGGCGCCCTGGCCGGTCGCGTGGATCGATCCCGCCCCGGCGATCGCCCGGCGCACCGCGGAACTGCTCGGCCCACCGCAGCCGCGCCTGGAGCACGCCTCGACGGTCGCCGTCTTCACCGACGGGACCAGCCTGTCCGGCCCGGCGCATATCGCACTCGCCGGCTTCGGCCTGGCCCGGATCGAGACCGAGCCGCTGCCGCTAGAATGAGGCTCTGCGCTCAGCCGCCGGACTGCGTGAACGATAAGCCGCCGCCAAGTCCGTCTCGACGGCAAGGGCGACCTCACGCCAGGACAGGCGTTCCAAACAGGAGATGCCGAACTCCGCGCTAAAATCCTTGTCGCCAACATTCAGTCTGACGACGCAATTCTTAGGCGAGAAGGCATCGTAACGCATGGTCTTCGACGAACCTTCCAAGCCAACTTCAGTCATCGCAGACGATTGAGGGAAGGTGACTCTCGTACCTGGAACAAGGGTCCTCGAACCGCGCTCGTGACAGATTTCAACGCCACGTCCCGGTTCGAGGCCGCAGCTCAAACGAGCGGTCGACGAACGCTCCACCGCGAAGTTGTACGCATGACTGGAGACGGTGATGGGTCCGTTGAGTCCAAGCTCCGTTTGCTCGAGCGTAGGCAAGATTTCCAATCGTCGAGCAGAAGCATCGCCATTCTGATAGCTGATGCGTACAAGCCGCTCGGGGGACATTAACCATTCCCCTTGCTTGAACCGCAACTGCTCGCTCTTGCGGGGGACATGATCACGAAAGAACAAGGACAAGCGGTTCGGCCATTCGCTCTCGGCAAATTCACGATAGCGCGCGCTTGCCGAAAGTGGCTCGATCACCCACGCCAAGAACATAATGGCCAGCGCAACGGGCGCGATGAACCAGCCGGCGAACTGCCGCAGAACGGCGGAGGAGCGCTGTTCCCAAAAGCGCGTCAACCCGACACTGAATCCCGCGCAGCACAGCACCATGATCGTTGCAAGAACAAGCCAGATGCTGACCAAATGATTGGGGCTGATCTCGACATCGCCAACTCCGACGCGCCGGTGCCCGCCGAAATCAAAGCCGAAGACGCCACAGAATACCATGGCTGCGAAGGTTCCTGCCCCAGCGTAGATTTTCCAGGACGGAACGGAATCGCCCGGCTCATCGTCGCTCAAGGCCCCGAATGCGCCATAGACCGGCAAATACAGCAGCAAGCCGAACGAAGCACCGGCAGAGAAAAGCGCAACGGGAACAGCGACGATAACTCCGATCAACGTCGCAATTGCTGCCATGGCGGCAGCATAGCCGATATTGACCGGAAGATTGAGGAGATTTGCCCCGACAAAGGGCAAGCAGAACAGAATAACCTGCACAAGCCGCAACCCAAGGCGACCACTGCGGCAGTTTAATGCCCCGAGAGCGTGCATCACCCCGAACACGATGAGCGTCAAATACCAGACATCCGGCAGGCGGGCTTTTGAATGTGACCAATAGACCGACGCCACCCGATCTACGTTCGCTCGCTCCATCAGGCCGAAGGCCGTGACCAGCAGCGCAGCGATCATCGGCAGCGTGGCCGTGGCGACGATCTGAACAGGGCCGATGCTGCGATATGTCGTCTCACTCATTAGCCGCGATTATCAGCGCAATCTGAATATCTGCTTATGCCAATGGTCGGCTCTATGTTGACTTTGGCTGGCCATCATGGTTCTAAGCTGGCGTCGCGCGGCTCCTCACGGGGCCGCGTGGCTTTTTCCGCACCCGTGATCCGCTTCTCTTCGGAGGCCGGATCTGTCGCCCCGGAGACGGGGAGGAGGAGGGCGCGGTCCTCAACTCGCGATACCTGAGAGGACACGCGACATGTCGAAGCGCCATGAGGCGAAGTACAAGATTGACCGCCGTCTCGGTCAGAACATCTGGGGCCGTCCGAAGTCCCCGGTCAATCGCCGCGAATACGGCCCCGGCCAGCACGGCCAGCGCCGCAAGGGCAAGCCGTCCGACTTCGGCACCCAGCTGCGCGCCAAGCAGAAGCTGAAGGGCTATTACGGCTCGATCTCCGAGAAGCAGTTCCGCCGCTACTACGCCGAGGCGATCCGCCTGAAGGGCGACTCGGGCGAGAACCTGGTCGGCCTGCTGGAGCGTCGCCTCGATGCGGTGATCTACCGCGCCAAGTTCGTCCCGACCGTCTTCGCCGCCCGCCAGTTCATCAATCACGGCCACATCACCGTGAACGGCAAGCGCGTCAACATCGCCTCGTACCAGGTCAAGCCGGGCGACGTGATCGCGATCAAGGAGAGCTCGCGCCAGCTCGCCATCGTCATCGAGTCGGCCGCCCTCGCCGAGCGCGACGTGCCCGACTACATCGACGCCGACCACACCAAGTCCACGGCCACCTACACCCGCACCCCGACCCTGTCGGACGTGCCCTACGCGGTGCAGATGGAGCCGAACCTGGTCATCGAGTTCTACTCGCGCTGATCACGGCCTGCGGGGTGGTTTCCACCCCGTTGTCGGTCTGCTTCAGGAGAGGGCGTCCCGCCCTCTCCTTTTTTATTGCCCGGCCGCTGCGACTCCACTCCAGGCCGGATGGCCGGCCGGGTCCTGCGTCCAGAAGGCGATGTCGTCGAACAGGATCGTCTGGCTGACGCCGGGCAGCGCGTCGCGATAGATGCCAAAGCGCGGCTGCGTGTCGATGAACGGCTTGCCGTCCTTCAGCGTGCCGTAGCGCGGATAGCCGAGCACGCCGCGGAATTCGGGACAGGCGCGCCCGTCGAGCCAGAGTCTGAGGCGGCTCTCGCCGGCCTGCTGGCTCGGCCGGATCATCACGTTGACACGGTGCCAGCGATCCGGCTCGACCGGCCAGTCGCCGCAGAACTGCGCCTGGCCGAGACTGTCGCCGCAGCTGTCGGTCCCGGCGGTCTTGGCCCGGAACACCGGCTTGCCATTGTCCGAATCGACCTCGAGCTTGAACAGCGGGTTGGCGGCGTCGCAGATCTCCTCGCCGCCCCGGCCCTTCTCGTAGCGCAGGTCGATGTTCTGCTTGATCTGCTGGATCACCGTGCGGTTGCGCCGCGGCGCCCACGGGCTCTCGACCCGGAAGCGGAAGCTGTACCAGCTCGTCGCGTCGAAGCGGATCAGCTCGGCCGTCATCTGCACCTCCGACCGCTCGGTCGGGGTCGAGCCGGGATTGGGGTCGTAGGCGTCGCCGGGCTTCACGGTGATCGCGAGCGCCGGCCTCTCCTGCCCGGCCCGCTCGCCATCGACGCAGCGGATGCGATCAGCCCGCACCGCCTTGTCGAGCTGGCCAGAGATCTTCCAGTCCTTGGGATTGAGGCAGCCGGTGGCAAAGCTCGTCTGGAAGGCAGGTGCCGGCGCCTCGGCAAGGCTGGGACCGCCGATGAGCGACATCCCGCAAAAAAGCGCCGCAGCTGCATAGCTGCGGCCTGTCGCGACTCGCTTCATTAAGGCCTCGCCCGCCATTGCCCACCGCGAGCTTACCGGGACGGCGACGAGGATCAATCGCCCACCGCGTCGATCGAAGCGATGCGCAGGCGCTCCGCATCGACGCCATAGTCGCCCGCAAGGATGCCCCTCCCGAGACAACCCGGAGGGAATCGCCTTGCGCCTGCCTTATCTGTTCCTCGCCACAGCGATCCTCCTACCTTCACTCGCCGGCGCCGAGGAGATCAGCATCGCCGGCGTTGGCCAGTCGCGCGATTTCATCTGTAATGGCGAGGATGTCGCGGTCACCGGCCAGGGTCATACGGTCGAGCTCAAGGGCAGTTGCGGCGCGATCGGCATCCATGGCAGCGGCCACAAGGTCAGCTTCGAGGATTCGACCTCGCTCGCCGTGAGCGGCGCTCAGAACAAGGCGAGCGGCGGCTCGACCGGCAATCTCACCGTCGAGACGGCCGAGAACATGGTCTCGACCAAGGTCCATGGCGGCGAGACCCCAGCCGTGATCGACATCTCCGGCGCCGATCACGTGATCGAGCTGGAGTTGACCGGGCCGACGAAGATCGAGGTCGGCGGCGCCAAGAACAGCGTGAGCTGGACCGCGGCGGCCGAGGTCAAGGCGCCGAGCATCTCGACCTCGGGGGTCGAGAACCGCATCGTCAGGCGCTGAGGGCAGCGCTCAATCGCTGGTGCTGCTCTCCCAAGTCGCATGGGTCACGCCGGCCACGCGCTCGATGCGCTCGACCACCGCATCGAGTTCCTTGCGCTCGACCGCCGTGCTGATCAGCGTCGCGACGATCTCGATCGCCTCCTCGCCGCGCTCGACGGTCTTGACGTCCCCGACCGGATAATTGGCCTGCTCCAGCAGCTCGACCATCTTTTCGCGCACCGAGGGCAGCATCTCGGGATCGGTGGTGACGACGACCTCATAAGTCGCCTCCGAGGCCTTCTCGTTGATCGGGATGCGGTTGATCGCGTTGACCAGCGGCCGCAGCAAGGTATTGCCGGCGATGACGAAGACGGTGACCAGCGCCCCCTCCGCCACCATGTCGGCGCCGGTGCAGGCGCCGACCGCGGCCGCGCACCAGAGCGTCGCCGCCGTGTTCAGGCCGCGGACGTTCATGCCCTCCTTCATGATCACGCCGGCGCCGAGGAAGCCGATGCCGGAGACGACATAGGAAATCACACGAACCGCCTCGCCCGAGCCGGCGATGCGCATGGCGAGATCGACGAAGGCGGCCGCTCCCACCGCGACCAGCACCGTGGTGCGCAGGCCCGCCGTGCGCTGCCGGTACTGGCGCTCGGCCCCGATCAGCGCGCCGAGCACGAAGGCGGCCAGCAGGCTGACGACCGAGTCTAGAAAGGGATGGAGATCGAAGGTCTGGATGAAGCGCATGCGCCTGCCTCCCGGTGACGGCGGCGCGCTTCCGACCGCCGCGAGCTTGCCGCCTATAGCGGGCAGGATGTGACGGTTCAATGAAAGGGATCCGATCTCGCCGGCGGCGCGGTCGCTTGCGCCTCCGGCATTGATTCAACCTCTCAGCCCGATGCAGCAAGATCCTGACTCGATTCGCGAAATCGGCATGCTTGACCGCCTCCTAGCGTATCCTGTCTGCGCCATGACGCTGCGTCGCGACTCAAGCTAACATCCCCGTCCCGCCACAGGGATTACCCGCCATGAAGACGTTCATCCTCGCTGCCCTCGCCGTCGGCCTGTCGAGTGCAGCCTTCGCCCAGAGCCCGAGCTGCAATGCCCAGGCCGCCGAGAAGAAGCTCGCCGGCGCGGCCAAGACCAGCTTCGTCACCAAATGCGAGAAGGACGCCGGCGCGGCCTGCGACAAGCAGGCGGCCGACAAGAAGCTGGCAGGCGCCGCCAAGAGCAGCTTCACCACGAAATGCGTCAAGGATGCCGTCGGCACCTGAGGAACTCGAACAGTCCCCAGCCCTGACCCGAGGGGCCAGGCCAACGAAAAAGGGCGGCCCTTCCGGACCGCCCTTCTCTCTTTCGGAAGCTCAAAAATCAGCCGCGATCGTCGTCGTCATGCCCGCGGTCGCGCCAGCGGCGCGGGCCCCGGTCGTCGTCGCCATAACGATCGCGATCGCCGCGGCCATGCCATTCCATCGAGCGCCCGCGCATCTCGCGCATGCGCTCGCGGCCTTCCGACATCGCCTGCCGGACGGCCCGGCGCGCCACGGTCTTCTGCTCGTCGCTGAAGGTCGACCAGAGCGGGCGCACCGCGTCGGCCATCTCCTTGCTGCGGGCCGCGCGCTCGCCCTGCCGGGTCGCCATCATGTCGAGCCGCTCCATGATGTCGGCGTCGCGATAATGCTCGCGCTGCTCGCGGATCTTGGCGAAGCGCTCGCGGCGCTGCTCCGCATTGCGCTTGATCAGCGCCTCCAGCTTCTCGAAGGCCGGCACCTGCTCGGGCTTCAGCTTGAGGTCGGTGCGCAGCTGGGCGAGGCGCTCGTTCATCCGGGCCGTCGCCTGTTCGGCGCGGCGCTGGCGCCATTCCTCGCGCCGGTCGGAGCGGTCGCCGCGATCCGCACGGTCGCCGCGCGTCTCGTTCTGCTGCTGCCCCGGCGGATTGCTGCCCGGCGCGGGCGGGATCGGCTGCGGCTGTGCGATCGCCAGGGTCGCAGCGACAGCCGCGGCGCTGGAAGCGACGATGAGGGCGATGCGTTTCATGCGAAATCTCCGATTGTGGTCTTTGCAACAACGGGTCGCTTTGCGGGTCTCGAAGCCGGGTCGCGATACCGCCACGATGCCTCGGACGGCCTCACCCGGCCATGGCGCACGCATGACAAGATCGTAATGTCGGCATGACGCGCCGGCGAGCGGGAAGTTCCCCACGGGTCGCAAGGCGATACCGAATCGGCGCAGCATGCGCGCCTGGCCCAGGCGACTTGTCGGCAACGAGTGTCCACCATGCGCAATCTCATCACCGATGTTCGTGGCGTTCTCGTGGGCAATGCGGAGGACGCCGCGGCCGCGACCGGCGTCACCGTCGCCCTGTTCGAGCGGCCGACCATCGCCTCCGTCGCCGTGCTCGGCGGCGCGCCGGGCACGCGCGACACCGCGCTGCTCGAGCCTGGCATGACGGTCGAGCATGTCGACGGTATCGTCCTCTCCGGCGGCTCGATCTGGGGCCTCTCCGGCGCCGACGGCGCGCTGAGCTGGCTGGCGCGGGAAGGACGCGGCTTCCCGATCGGCGGCTATCGCGTGCCGATCGTGCCGCAGGCGATCCTGTTCGACCTCGCCAATGGCGGCGACAAGCCTTTCGCCCGCGGCGAGGGCGAAGCGCCCTATCGCGCCCTTGCCGAAGCGGCGAGCGCCGCAGCCGCGGCCGAGTTCGCGCTCGGCAGCGTCGGCGCCGGCCTTGGTGCGACCACGGCCAACCTCAAGGGCGGGCTCGGCTCGGCCAGCGCAGTCGCGGCGACCGGCCAGGTCGTCGGCGCGCTGGTCGCGGTCAACGCCGTCGGCTCGGCGACGATCGGCGCCGGCCCGCATTTCTGGGCCGCCCCTTACGAGCAAGGCGCCGAATTCGGCGGCCGCGGCTGGCCGGCGGCGATCGCGCCCGACGATCTGACGCTGCGCTTCAAGGGTGGCCCCGGCTCCAATACCACCATCGCTTTGGTCGCGACCGATGCGGTGCTGACCAAGGCGCAGGCCAAGCGCATGGCGCTTTGCGCCCATGACGGGCTCGCCCGCGCGCTGCGGCCGGTCCACGCCCCGCTCGATGGCGACGTCGTCTTCGCCGCCGCGACCGGCCACAGCGGCGCGCCCTCCGACGCCTATGCCCTGACCGAACTCTGCGCTACCGCCGCCGACGTGCTGGCGCGGGCGGTGGCGCGGGCGGTATACTCAGCCAGCGCCCTGCCCTTCCCGGACGCCAAGCCGGCCTGGCGCGACAGGTTCGGGAGCTGACCAGCGCCTGGCGGCGTGTTAGACCCCGGCCATGTCGACCGATGATTTCCTCGCCCGCTTTGGCGCCGCCGGCCAGCGCCAGCCCGATCCCGTCGCCGCCGCCCAGCAGGCGATGCGCAATCCCCTGCCCAAGCGCTTCTATGAGAAGGCGGATGTGCTGGAGCGCGACGGGCTGTTCCATGTCGCGCTCGACGGCCGCACCGCCCGCACCCCGGCCCGCAAGCACCTCGCTGTCGCCTCCCGTCTCGTCGCCGAGGCGCTGGCGGCGGAATGGGAGGCGCAGACCGGCGAGATCGACCCGGCCCGCATGCCGCTGACCCGGCTGGTCAACTCGGCGCTCGACGGCGTCGCCGACCAGCACGAGGCAGTCCGCGCCGAGATCGTCCGCTATGCCGGCAGCGACGCGCTCTGCTATCGCGCCGGCGAGCCCGAAGCGCTGGTCGAGCGGCAGGATGCGGTCTGGAATCCGCTGATCGCGGCGCTGGAAGAGCGGATCGGTGGCCGCTTCGTCATGGCGCAGGGCGTGGTCTTCGCCGCTCAGCCGCAGACGGTGCTCGACGCCGTGGCCAAACGGGTCGCAGCGATCTCCTCCCCGGTTGCACTCGCCGGCGCCCACAACGTCATGACCCTGACCGGCTCGACGATTGTGATGCTTGCCTTGGCCGAGGGCCTGATCGATGCCGAGGCCGCCTGGGCCGCCGCCCATCTCGACGAGGATTACCAGATCGGCATCTGGGGCCAGGACGAGGAAGCGGCCGAGCGCCGCGCCATCCGCCGCCAGGAATACGACGCCGCCGTGCTGCTGCTGACGAAAGGCTAGAGGCGATGATCCCGGGCGCGCCGAAGGCCGACAACCCGGACGACTATCTCGCCCAGCTCGACGGCTGGCGGCTCGCCACGGTCGAGGCCCTGCGCGCCGCGGTGAAGGCAGCGGCCCCGCTCGAGGAGCGGATCAAGTGGACGCATCTGGTCTATTTCTCGAACGGGCCGGTGCTGCTGATCCGGGCCGAGGCCGAACGCGTTCTGTTCGGCTTCTGGCGCGGCAAGCGCTTGCGCCATATCGAGCCGCGGCTGAAGCCAGGCGGCAAGTTCGAGCTCGCGACCATGGTGCTGCGCGCGGGCGAGGCGGTCGATTCCGCCCGCGCGACCGAACTGGTGCGCGCCGCGGTCGCGCTCAACCACGAAATCGGCGATCCCAGCAAGCCGAGCGTCTGACGGTCTGCCCGGCCAAAGTCGCTCTGCTCATTTCATGTCATGCCGGACAAGCCGCGAAGCGGCGCCGATCCGGGATCCATTCCGGAGCCTTTCCGAGAGAGGTTCCGGAATGGGTCCCGGGTCTTCGCTGCGCTACGCCCGTGACGACTAGCGTACGGGAAAAGCTCCCAAACCAACATCCTGCAAATACCTCATGCCTCCACTGCCGGAGCCTCGGTCAGCACGCGGTCGATCAGCCCCCACTCCTTGCCTTCTTCCGCGGTCATGAAACGGTCGCGGTCGAGCGTGCGCTCGACCTCCTCTTCCGTGCGCCCGCAATGCTCGGCATAGAGCCGGATCATCCGGCGCTTGGTCTTCTGGATCTCCTCGGCATGGATCAGGATGTCCGAGGCCTGCCCCTGCGCCCCGCCGAGCGGCTGGTGAACATGCAGGCTGGCATTGGGCAAGGCCGCGCGCTCGCCTGGCTCGCCCGCCATAAGGAGGAAGGAGCCCATCGAGCGGGCCGTGCCCATGCAGAGCGTATGCACGGGCGAGCGGATGTATTGCATGGTGTCGTAGATCGCGAGGCCGCTGGTGACCACGCCGCCCGGCGAGTTGATGTAGAAATGGACCGGCCGCTTCGGGTTCTCGGCCTCCAGGAACAGCAATTGCGCGCAGACCAGCGCGGCGCTGGCGTCGTTGACCTCGCCGTTCAGGAAGACGATCCGCTCGCGCAGCAGGCGAGAATAGATGTCGAAGGAGCGTTCCCCGCGCGTCGACTGTTCGACGACCATGGGGACGAGCTGCATCGTGCCGTGCATCGACGACCTCCTCGGTTCTGCAATGTTGGTGGACTGGCTTGCGAACTGCGCCGTCAGGCGGCGCGCAGCATCTTGGGCTGGTTGCTATTGGCTGGCGCCGGCGGCTGCCCAGCGAGCCTTGCATCGGTCAGGCTATGGATGATCCGCAATTCCGTCCCGCCCTCGTTCGGCGCGAGCTGGAAGGTCACGACGCTCTCGAGGAAGGGCGGCTCCTCTTCCCTCAACCGGTAGCGCACCTCCTCCCCCTGGACAGAGGAGATCGCCTCGACCTCCGCGGGCAGCCAGCGCTCGCGGAAGGCGGGGATGCTGAGCGCCCGCCAGACCTTCTCAGGCGGCGCATCGAGCTGGTACTCGAACACCAGCTGCTTCGCTCGATCCTGCGTATCGCTCTCGCTCATTGGTCCATGTCCCGCAGCAGATCCTTGAGGGCATCGATGCGCGCCGGCCAGTAGGCCCGGTATTTCGCCAGCCATTGCGCGATCAGGGCAAGCCCATCCGGGTCGACCTCGTAATTGACTAAGCGCCCCTGCCGCTCCTCCCGCACCAGCCCGGCGGTGCGCAGCACGGCAAGGTGCTGCGACATCGCCGGCTGGCTGATCGCCATGCCCTCGCGCAGCGCGCTGGCATTCATGCCGCCGGAAGCGAGCTTCTCGAAGATCGCGCGGCGCGTCGGGTCGGCCAGCGCCCTGAAGATGTCCTGCTCCATGGCAGATACATAAGCATACACTTATTTCATTCGCAAGCGGCCTCGAAGCGCCGTCAGCTCACTAGGATTGGATAGAGCGAGGCGGCAAGCAGCAGGGCCATGCCGATATTGAATACGCGCTGGCGGGCCGGATCGGCGAGCAGGCCTCGCAGCAGCGTGCCGCCGACGGCCCAGAAGGCGATACAGGGCCCATTGACCAGGGCGTAGATGATCACGACGATGGCGAGGTTGAGGAAATAGCCTTCCGTCGGCGTATAGGCCGCGACGGCTCCGACCGCCATGATCCAGGCCTTCGGGTTGACCCACTGGAACGCCGCGGCCGCCGGAAAGCTGAGCGGCGGCGCCGCCTCGGCGCCAGGCTCCAGCGGGGCCGAGCGCGCGATCTTCCAGGCGAGATAAAGCAGATAGGCGCTGCCGGCATAGCGCAGGACGTCGTGCAGGACCGGGAGCGCGCTGAACAGGCCCCCTAACCCGAGGCCGACCGCGAGGACCAGCCCGCAGAAGCCGAGATTGATCCCGAACAGCAGCGGCAGGCTGGCGCGGAAGCCGTGATTGACGCCGGAGGCCAGCAGGAGCGTGTTGTTCGGCCCGGGCGTGATCGAGGTCACGAAGGCATAGCCGACGAAGGCGAGCAGGAGTTGCGGCGTCATGTCCGGTCCAGCGTTGGGAACCATGACATCGGTGATTGTGCATGTGACACTTCTTGCCTAGCCTGAAAAGTGTCCCGTGACGCAATTTGTAAGGTGACATGCTCCTCGCTTCGCCCTGGAAACCTCGTCTCGCGGATGGCCGCGGCTCTGCCAGCGAACGGCTGGTCGAGGCCCTCGCTTGCGACATCGCCGACGGCTCGCTGCCGCCGGGCGCGCGCCTGCCGGCTCACCGCCCCCTCGCCTGGCAGCTCGATATCGGCATCGGCACGGTGACCAAGGCCTATGCCCAGCTCGAACGCCGCGGCCTCGTCCGCAGCGTCCATGGCCGCGGCATGTTTGTCGCCGGCCTGTCGCAGGCGACGAGCCGGATGGTCGATCTCAGCATCAACGTGCCGCCGCAGCAGCTGAGCGACCGCCTGCTCGCTGCCAGCCTGTCCGAGCTCGCAAGGCGGCTCGATGCCGACAGCTTCGGAGCCTATGCCGCGCCCGCGGGCCGGCTCGAGCATCGTGCTCTGCTGGCTCGCTGGCTCGCGCCGGCAGGCCTTGCTGCTACGCCCGAGCGCCTGCTGATCTGCAATGGCGCCCAGCATGCCCTCGCCATCGCATTCGCGATCACCTGTGGCCCGGACACCGAGCTATTGATCGAGGCGCTGAGCTATCCCGGAGCGATCGCCCTCGCCCGCCGGCGCGGCTTGCGCCTGAGCGGGCTCGCCATTGACGAAGAGGGCCTCGTCCCGCAGGCGCTCGACAAGGCCTTGCATGAGGCGAAAACGGCGGGGCGGCGCGCCGTGCTTTACGTCACGCCGACCCTGCATAACCCGACCACTGCGACGATGAGCGAAGCGCGGCGCCAGGACATCGCGAGGCTCTGCCGCGCATATGACGCGGTGATCGTCGAGGACGACATCCATGCCGCTCTGGCCGAGCCGGGCACGATCGCGATCGCATCGCTCGCGCCGGAGCGGACGCTGCATGTCTCCGGCCTGTCGAAAGTGCTGAGCCCTGGCCTGCGCATCGGTTCGCTGGTGGTCCCCGAGCCTTGGCTGGAGCCGGCTCTCGCCGAGCTCGCCGCCACCTGCACCATGGCCTCCCTGCTTTCCTGCCTGATCATGGAGCGCTGGCTCAGCGAGGACACCGCCGCTTCGGTCGCCCGCTCGATTCGCGAGGAGGCCGGCCGCCGTGTCGCCCTGGCGCGCGAGCTTTTGCCGCCCGGAACCCCCATGAGCTCGGGCAATGGCTTCCATGTCTGGCTGCCGATGGCGCCGGAACGGGCGAAAGCCCTGCCGGCCCGCGCCGCCGCCTCCGGCATTCTGCTGCCCGCGCCCGAGATTTTCCTGGCCGATGCGCAGGCGCCAGCAGGAGGCGTGCGGCTCAGTCTCGGCGGCCCGAAGCTCGACAGGCTGCAGGATGCGCTCGCCAGCCTGCGCGCCCTGCTTCTCGACGGCAGCAACGATCCCCGAGGCCGGGCGATGCCGTGACCGGCACCGCGGCGCACGAAGCGCGGCCGCATGCTGCGAAGGCCGCAATGGACTTCGCCCGCAGCGCCGCTTAAGCGGGAAACCGGACCTTTAAAGACCGCACCCGGGAGGCTCTTCATGAAGGACATTCTGGAACAGCTCGAAGACCGTCGGGCGGGGGCACGTCTTGGGGGCGGCGAGCGGCGCATCGCGGCGCAGCACGGCAGAGGCAAGCTGACGGCGCGCGAGCGCATCGAGCTGCTGCTCGACAAGGACTCCTTCGAGGAGTTCGACATGTTCGTGCAGCACCGCGCCGTCGATTTCGGCATGGACAAGGCCGAGAAGATCCCCGGCGACGGCGTCGTCACCGGCTGGGGCACGGTCAATGGCCGCACCGTCTTCGTCTTCTCGAAGGACTTCACCGTCTTTGGCGGCTCGCTCTCCGAGACGCACGCCCAGAAGATCATCAAGATCCAGGACATGGCGCTGAAGATGCGCGCGCCCATCGTCGGCCTGTTCGACGCCGGTGGCGCCCGCATCCAGGAGGGGGTGGCTGCGCTCGGCGGCTATGGCGAGGTCTTCAAGCGGAACGTCCAGGCTTCGGGCGTGATCCCGCAGATCTCGGTGATCATGGGCCCCTGCGCCGGCGGCGACGTCTATTCGCCGGCGATGACCGACTTCATCTTCATGGTCCGCGACACCTCCTACATGTTCGTCACCGGCCCCGAGGTGGTGAAGACCGTCACCAACGAGACCGTGACCTCCGAGGAACTTGGCGGCGCCAAGGTTCACACCAGCAAGTCCTCGGTCGCCGATGGCTCGTTCGAGAACGATGTCGAGGCGCTGCTGCAGGTGCGCCGGCTGATCGACTTCCTGCCGGCCAACAACACGGTCGGCGTGCCGGAATGGCCGAGCTTCGACGTC
>Ga0209127_100231_pt1 | contig 20052 bp, 11 predicted proteins | sample LakSupMetagenome_FD_187469 | JGI IMG/M metagenome (GOLD analysis project Ga0209127, IMG submission 187469) | Freshwater microbial communities from Lake Superior, Canada - Sta WM archaea (SPAdes) (version 2) | ecosystem: Environmental > Aquatic > Freshwater > Lake | place: Lake Superior, Canada...
AAATCTACCGTTTTAGTCCTATCTTCTCGCCTATCGCTTACTTTTTCGCTTTCCTATTATATAAGGTCTAAGTAACTTTAAACCTACTATAATTAAATAGGTAGTTAACCCGATTCTTATACTTTAGAAACAGGTTTCTTAGATCTACTTAGCTATATAGATTTCTATATTAGTTAGAAAATTACTAAAGACTTCTCTACTTCTATTAGTATAGAATAATATCTATAAGCTAAATAAGAAGCTTTTTAAGCCTTTCCGTATTTCTTATCTTTCTTTTACGTAGTCTTCGTACTTAAGTACTAAGTAGATTATTATCTCCTTTCCCTTATAGTACCGTCGATATTCGTCGTCTCCGGCGTTGAGCCCCCTCTTCATGCCCGGGCCAGGGCCGGCGCCGTTGGCGGGCGCCAGATTCCCTGCGCAGTATGGAGACCACCGCGCCGTGGGCTCGCCGTTGTTGTTGAAGAGGCTGATGCTGGGCAGGTCTCTGGACTAATTGAAATTGGCGAGGCCAATGCCAGAGTGAGTATGTATGCCTCCCTCACTTGGGTATTCTGGGAGATTATATATAGGACGGCTTACACTCTGTGTGTTATTGACACCAAGGACCAACTCCACGGTGGTGACGGAGTTCCTTGCAGTGGCCCCTTGAATGTGTCTCCCACGCCAAGCATGAAACCCAGGGTTGCCACGACGAAGCCAGCGTTGATGATGAACGCCGAAGCAGCCGCTGCTGCAGCTATAGTGAAAGAATTGATGATGCAAGAAACGATACTGGTCCTCGATATTTCCCCTGTCAAGAGATTCGGTGTCCTGGAGGCAACACCGAAGTTTGTTGCAGACGAAGCAGGTTCTGTGATTAGAGTCTGAGCGGGCAGTTCCACACATAGGTAGATATAGCCCAAGATCAGGGTCACGTTTCGCAGCACTGTGAGGTACCTGACACATTATCAAACATGACACGGCTCAAAAGCCTAAGGACTGTGATGCGGCTAAAGCTGGCCAGAAGACTTGGTCAAAGTCACCCGGTGGCTGTGGATTTACCCCTTAAATCTGAGCTGGGCAGTGTGACGGGTCTCTCCCAGTCGTCCGGAACGAGGCCCGGCACGATCCCGGAGTGTCACTGCAGGGCCTGGTGACCACCAACGAAGCATGGTCATGGGTGACACCATTGCCCGACCCGTGTGACGGATCCGATGACAGAATTTTTGCAGGTATTTTTATATGTATGCCAGAATAGATTCACTCCGTGGAAGGAGGGGTCTCGATGGATGCAGGAACAAATGTCATCAAGTCACCAACCACGAAACCGAACTTCGTCACCTTATGACAGAGGAGGACGCGGTGGCTCCGAACTCTGGGGCTCTTGTCCCGGGTAACGCCGGCGTGAGTGTTCACTCTTATAGAAGTCCCTACCTTGTGATGCAGCTGACTGACAGAGTACCTGTGATTAGAGCGGAGCAGCGAGCCCTGATTTCGTCCCGCAGAATCTTCCGAACGCCAGGGGTGTGGGCCATAACATCGAGGAGGTGGACTCCAGCGAGCTGGGCCACATCACTCTCCCGGATGACCCAAAGGTCGGCACGCTCTACAAGGTCACTAACCCTGCCTTTGAAGACGGCGAGTACTCGGTGAACGAAATAGGGGTCAACGCTCGGGCCAAGTCGGTGGCCATCTGCGACGCGAGCAACAAGGCGGACAAGGAGCAGAACCCTAACGCTTTAAGCATGTCCGAGGTCACGATGAACGTGTGGACGGAGAAGAGCGGCGGGCAGAGTACCACGGCCCTGGAGACCATCTACATCAAGGACTGCGTTGAGGATTCCACGTATGCGGTTGTAATCCGCGGGCATAGCCACTTCAACACTCGGTGGGACTGGTCGATTAGGGCGGATACAACGGATCCCGAGGCCAAGGCCATCTTCACCCTACTGACAACCGACGCTACTGCATACGGTGGTGCGGTGAACAAGATGGGCCGCAACTGGATCGGCAAACAACCCACGAACTTGGATGTGCAGGGTGCATCTATTACTTATCACCTGGGTTAAACACCTGGATGGCCAACAAGTAGAACTGAGAGTGACATCTCTAGCATCGAGATCGCAAGTTAGGGTAGTTACAGCCTATCTTACTTTTTGTAAAATCTAAATTATACGGCAGAACCATCATGCGCCACGCTTAGCCAAGTGGACATTTCCTCCGAGGACACTCGTTCCGCAACAAGAACGCAGCAAGTTTATCCGTATTATCAACGCCTGTATTGGAACTTGCTCTTAGCTCGGTCAGGTGGAACAAAATTCATGCCTTTTTTTCCGGATTTTGGCGTGCCATGATGTACTCTTACCTTCAGGTATCCATACCTAAGGTATAAGTGCTGTGCCTCCGTTTCAACCACACTGCGTCATGAATATAGGGGATACACCAGCTTCCTTGCCGAGACCTCCTTCCGCTGCAGCGCCCCTAACCCCTCAACCACCTTCGCCAGCCCTCCCCGGTTCACCTGTATAGGATGCGGCCTCAACCTCCCCGCCTCGAACAACGCCGCAAAGTCCCTAATCCACCGCTGCACCCAAGCGTGCAGCTCCGGGTTCTCCTTGCGGTAATACCCGCCCGGCAGGTCCAGCTCCTCCCCGATCACCTCCAGCCCCAGCACCCACGTCGGCTTGACCGTCTTGCGCATCGTGGCCATCAGGTCCTCGGGCAGCAGCTCAAAGCCGACGTATCGCCCGCCGCCGCGCCCGATCGCCGCGTAGCACTGTCGGATGGTGCGCGCTTCGGTGATGATGTCTAGGGCGTATTCTAAGGAGTTCTTGGTGTAGGCACGTATCTCCTCCCCGCACGTCGGCGAGTGGTAGTCGAAAGCTTTTTCGGCGCCGTAGTCTTCTACCAGCTGGAAATTCTTTGGGGAGCAGGTTGTGACGACTCGGTAACCAGACCTGGGGAAAGCGTCAGACCAAGTCAAATATGTCATCCTGTCCAATTTTCCGTTGCTACCTGACAGAGTCACGCAACTTACAGCTTCGATAGTTGAATAGCAAAAGTACCGCAAGCCGTAGCACCCCCATAGATGAGAATGAACTTGGGGTCCGAGGTAGGCTTCTCAGGCGTCCCATCCAGCTTCATCACCCACCAGAGCGCCATCCCGACGCTGGTAGTCGTCGCACAGCCAATCGAAGCCGCCTGTTCCCACGACAGCCGCTCAGGCACGCGCCAAATATTGATGGCCTTCTCGGAAATGAACTCGGAGAACCCGCCCGACCAAGGCCGGCGCCGCTGGTTGCCCATCTGCGCGCCAGCAACGCGGTCGCCAACGCGGAGCCCGCCCGGGGTGTGGGCCACGGACTCGCCGATTCGCACGACCACGCCGGAGAAGTCGGAGCCGTCGACCGCGCCGGGACAGGGTACCCGGGCCGGCATCTTGTAGTCGCAGTGGTTTACTGCCACTGCGTTCACCTTGATGAGGACGTTGTCGGGGGGCACATCCGGCATAGGGAGATCGGTGCATAGTTCGAATGATCCGGGGTGTTTGGACGACTGCACGATGGCTTGTCGGGTTTGTGGAACTGATGGGAGAGTCGGCGTCGCCATGATGGCAGTGATGCTCGCCGGCAGAAGGGCACAGTTCAGCACAAGACGGTCCTCGTTTGACGACTCATTGGTTTGGATTCCATGTTGCTGCTAACCTGCAGATCTGCTTATCACTTTGGCGGCCGACGCTTACTACGGAGTCAGTCTCTTTTTCTTTCACCTCCGCTACAGATGGTCCCGGAGTGGCATTTGCTGCATATGTCATGTGGAATTTCGGAGCTTGGGAGAGGACGAGTCGGGACTTTTCCGAGAGGCGGGCGAAATCTTTCCAAGAGACCTCGGGACTTTCCAAATTTGTTGCAGATATGGGGGCCAATTAAGGTATACCTTGCATCTCCGGGTCCGCCTCGTATAAGGGAAATGAAGGAGATGTCTATCTCCCGCTCTGCCCATGTGTCGGGACAGTGCGTCATTGACTGACTAGGTAGTGAGCAAATAGATCGCACCAAGAAACACCGCCATCATGTCGAAAATATTTGGCGGATCTTCAATGTCAAGGACGATTGTCCTTGCGGCCGTGGTGCTCTTCACTTCCCTGGGCGCCGCAAACCTGCACCAGCTCCCCCTCGGCTCCACGCCGTTTCCCACCGACCACGACTTCGCGACGAAATGGGACAGTGACGCGTGTACGATTAGCAAGAGCACAGCGTTTGAGATACACGAGGGCCCCAACACATTCTCCACATCACCATCCACGCCCATCAACTCCGTCAAGATCGCTCCAGCAATCAACAAGACCAACTGGGAGCAGTGGGAGTTTGACGGCCTTTCGCACACGGGGCTCTCCTTCCTCATGGTGCTCTTCTCCAGGGACTACTCGTACTACTTCTTCGGCAAGGGGAACCTGCGCGTTGAGATCTTCATCACCCTGCCCGACGGGTCGCGCATCCAGGAGCTCGACTACGTCAAGGAGTCCACCGTCGTCGACTGCCCCGGCTACACGGCCGGCACCTGGAGCAGCCCCGGCAAGACGTACAAGTTCTACACCTCCAAGGACCTGAAGCACACCACCATGGAGTTCGACGCGCCCCGCATCCGCGGCACCTACAAGCTCTCGGCAACCACGCCTCCCCACCACGCCGACGGCTCGCCCTATAGCCCCAAGGAAGGCAGCACCAGCGCAGACGCCGCGCTGTTCTCCCCGGACTTCTACTACAGCGTCCCCGTCGCCGGCGGCGAGGTCGAGGTAGACACCGTGCTAGGGTCAGGCAAGAAGCTCGTCTTCAAGGGCCGTGGCGGGTCCGCCCGGCTGTGGGCGCTGCAGGGCTGGCTGGGCGTCAGCGAGAGCTGGATGGCAATCCGCGCGTGGGCGGGGCCCTACACCATCGTGTACTGGGACATGGTGTCGCGCGTGGGGCAGCACACGGGCAAGAAGTTCTTCGCGGCGCACCTGTTCCACAACGACGAGCTGCTGGTCGGCACGCGGCTGGGCAACGCGTCCGCGACGGAGGACCATGTGCGCATGACGCAGGTGTATGGCGGGGAGATTGCGGGGAGCTTCACGGATAAGAACACGGGGCATGTGTTTGAGTACACGTCGCCCAAGCAGGGCAAGACGTGGAGGTTTGAGATGCAGCATATCATGAAGCAGTACGAGCTGGGCGTCGGGGGTGGCTTAGGTATGAGTGATTTTGCGAACCGTGTCTTTGGCGGGGAGGTTGGTGGCGATCAGTACGAGGGCCGCGGGCTGACGGAGCAGGCGGTCTTCCCTGAGTACATCCCGCAGTGGGCTATCTGGCTGTTATATGGTGTTGGATTCCTGGGCACCGGAAAGGACTACGCCATGGATTTTGTCAGCTACTTGCTTTGGTGATCGACGAGGAAAGCGACTGGCGGTCAGGTACGGCACAGTGGGGAAGCACCATGACTGATGAAGGGCGGGTTATCGCTGGTAGGAGTGAGCAGCACTTGCTCTGTTCTTCTCGGGCTTCGCTGCGAGATAAACGCCTGTGTATTAGTTGTCACAGCGAGAAGGAAGCACAAATGGTTGCGATCGGGGTGGTTGAAGAAAGAGGCAATTGATTTTTCTGCATTGGAGCGAGCCCTAGCATGTCATATGTACCCCACAACATCACCTCGGTGTCTATCATTACAACTTTGCGTTTCCATATCCGCCGTAGTCAATTATCTTTCCAACGACTTGTCGTCAGATACCTCAGGCGTCAAGTTGGAAACCCTAAAATTGAACCTAGTCTATTTAAAAATACGCACCCTGGATTGTGGCAGCGCATATTTCGAGGAACCAGGCGAAGCAGTCACCCCGCCCGCCACAGGACCTTATATGTCAATTTCCCCTCAAAAATCACGATTGCACGGGCCCGAGGGTTCTGCCTCAGTCCGGTTCCCAAGTTGCACTGAGGTCCCAGGTTCGACTCTGGCCAGTAGCCGAGTTTTTCCTGCGCTTCGAGATCTAGGCCTGGACTCCAATATTGGCTCCTTGGAAGTTCTTTGCCCCGGCGCCGGGGGCAGCGTTACTCGTGCAATCGAATTCTTTTTCTTTTTCTTTTTCATCTTCTTCTTTTGCCTTCCAAGGTGGCGGCTTCTTTGTCTCCGGCTTCCTTGGGCTGCCGCCGCTCCCCACGCAGACACAGGCCACGACTGCAAGGAGTTCCACCCTAATACGACTCCTGGGCATTATATATGCTATCCTTCGAATCAACTAACTCAATCACTATAAAGATAGGATGTAGTCTGTTCAGGAAGAGCTGGCATTTATTGATCAGGCAATAGGTGCCAGGGCTTCTTAACTATCGGCCCCCTATCCATTCCAATCATAAACGGCTTTAGTATAGGCGACCTTGTCACCTTTCTTAATCACCAATGTCCTGATAAGATGTCTCTCATCATTCACCATACCAAATCCCCAAACCTGCTCCATGATCCACCCATTAGTCTGATGAACAATCAGATCATACAAATTGTTCTCCCCGCCGGGCTCCCCCTCTGGTAGAAAGTCCCGGTACAGCGACGGATCCACGGGCTCCCCGTCGTGGCCCTTCGCAGTCGCTAAATCCACCAGACGAGACCGGGCGGCGGAGGTGCCGAACAGCGCTGACGAGTGCAGCTGTTCCCGCCCGTCCAGGAAGCGGACTTCCTTCTCCTCGCCGAGCCCGGCGATCGCGATGGACACCATCATCGTGAAGACGATTGTCTTTGTTCCGGTCTCCGCCTCAACGTCGTGCGCCGCCTTCATCGACAGCGTGGCCATGCTGATGATCTTGCGGATGATCCATGGGATGCCCTGGATGGCGAAGATGGGGTCGAATTGGCCGGAGTGGGCTTTGCTCTGGAGATTGTTACTGTCTGTCAAACGGCTTGGAGAAATCTGATGTTGGCCGTCTGAGGTGTGTTATTACCAGTGTCCAAGAGCCCGTGAGGTTCTGCATCGTGACCTCTGCAGGGGCAGCCATCTTGAATTAGGCGCAAATCGGTCAAATGTGTAGTTCAAGGCTGGTAGAAAATGCGAGGCATGAGGTAGCCAGGCAGCCAGCCTGTGTGCTCTGCCCGATCTAATGGTACGTGATAAAAGCCAAAGCGACGGGAGGCATGAGACTCGGATCCCCGTCACTCGAAAACCACTAACTTGTGGAATGTACGGAAACAACCGAATGGCTTAACGCGGAGACGTGAAGATTGTCGGTTGGAAAAGTCCCGAAGCCGGTTTGAGGTCGGTCCTGCAAAATAGGCACCTGCATAAACGTACTAAGCTGACGCTGTCCGACATCCGAAGCATCGCGGAGTCGGGGCCGAATCGGGACATCTGGAGGTGCTCGCCCAGAGTCCTTTGTTCGGGGACAGGTATCGCTCGAGGCTCTGGCTTATCATGCACGCTGTGCGAAGGTTTATGGTCGGGCTTCTGAGCACTGGAGGTGAGCGTAACACACAGGACCCTACCACACGGCCACATCCCTCTACCGCAAGTTTGAAGCGGCAGCTGAACGAGCGAGCCTCGAAATCGCCTGCGTCAATTCGACACACTTGCCACAATGTTCAAATTCTTCAATTCGCCCATGTTCGACTTCGAGCTGACCCGGCTCCTCGGCAGCACGTCGGCCGGCGGCTGCGACATCTGCGAGTTCCTGACCGCTGTGGGCAAGATCAGGAATAACGACCCCGAGTCGTGGTACAACGCCTGGAAAGAACAGGGAGAGCGAGCCGAGGCGATCGGCAAGGAGGCCGCGAGGGATGGCCTGAAGCCAATGGCCAGGAACGGGTACCTTCGCGCATCAAACTATTACCGGGCAGCGGCGTACCTGTTCTTCAACAATGATCCGAGAATCGTGCCTATGTCGGAGAGATCGGTCGCGGCGTTTGAGCGCGCGACATCCTTCATGGACGGCGCGGTCATGTTGGTGGACATCCCGTACGAAAACGGCATCGCCATGCCTGCTTATTTGTATCTCCCTCCCCCGGAGGCACGGCTGCCTGGCAAGATACCGCTCCTGCTGTACTTCAGCGGAGCCGATTCGACAAAAGAGGAGTTGCACTTCTTGTTCGGCTATTCTGGCCCACAGCTGGGCTACGCCGTCCTGCTCCTGGAGGGCCCCGGCCAGGGCCTGCTGCTGAAGAAGTCAGGGCTCCCTCTGCGGCCTGACTTTGAGGTCTGTGCGAAGAAGGTGCTGGGCTTTGTGGAGACTCTGGCGGGATCGCGGCCAGAGCTGCAGCTGGACCTCGACAGGATTGCCGTGGCGGGCGCCGTCACTGGAGGTTACTTTGCCCTCCGCGCCGCGACAGACGCGCGTGTCAAGGCATGCGTGTCCATCGATCCTTTCTTCAGCATGTGGGAGCTGGCCCTAACCCGCATTCCCGGGTTTGTCGTCGAGCTATGGGAGACTGGCTGGGTCCCCGACGGCTTGTTCAACTGGGCCGCGGACCTGCAGCGCTGGATAAGCTTCCAGGCGCGGTGGGAGCTAGCGCTTGGGGCGAGCAGCATGGGCGTCGATTCGCCCGCCGCCATGCTGCGACGCTTCAAGGATTTCTCCTTGGCCAACAACAAGGACGGGAAGGTCTTGGATCGGGTTGCGTGCCCCGTGCTTCTCACGGGTCCCGGCGGTGGCGGCGAGATGTACTCTTCGGCAGCGAATGGGGCGGTCAAGATTCACAAGTTGCTCACCATGGTGCCGGAGAGAAACAAGGAGCTCTGGGTCCCAGCGGAGGAAGCAGACGGCGGGATGTCGGCCAGCATTGGCGCATGGCCCCTGTTAGCGCAGAAGAGCTTCCAATTTCTAGACAAGCATATTGGCATTAATCGCAAGAGTATGCCAGAAAGCAAATATTAAGCCCGGGGCGCTCGATAGGCGTTGATATTAGACCATGGCCTGAACTCATGGAACAGGTTTCCAAAAGACCAAGTCGTGATTTGAAGGTTTGTCGGGAGACGAACCTGTAACGTTAATATTTTTGTCATTGCCGCAACAGACAACGAATCCTTCCCTGCCCTTCGAATCAACGCGTCCAACTTCGTGCATTTCCTGTGACAACCTTGAACCACCATCCATTCCAGCGTCTTTAATAAAAACACGATCATTTTCTTGCATGCGAATAGGTCACGCAAGAGTGAATACTGTCAAGCATGAAATTCTACTATTCACTATTGATGTGAAATTGAACCAATCCCAACGGCATATGCAACTCCTGCGAATGTCCGACACCTGTCGCGTCTGGAAATGTACAGGTACGGTAACGAACCCGCAATTGAGGCACCAAAACGCCTACCAAAGCAAACAAACCCCAAACTTCTCTACTCCGTGCCACCGAACACGCACTGCTTTTCCTCTTCTTCAACTCCCCAACCCGATTCATCGTTGCTCAACAAAGCTAGGCAATTAACTAGGTACATTCTCTCCCTTGCGCAACAGGAGTTTCTGTCCGATAAGGAGACCGCCGTTCTCGTCGGCGTTGCGCAGGAACTCGCCCACAAGCGGGTTCATGCCACTCCGAATAGCACCGTCCACCCACTCCCGCATAGGCAGCGACTTCAGGTCGAGACCTCCATCTCCATGCAGCAGGTCCCGGATGCTCTGCACCGGAATAACCTGATCTCCCGCATGGTGCAGGTACTCGACCAGGGCGTCGGCGCTGGAGCTGCCGACTTCCCCAGGCACCTGCAAGACCGACCGGCTGATACCGCCAGCAGCATTCTCGAGAGACACGAGATCTACATACCCAGTCCAGCGGCTCGAGTCGGGGAGTGCTTGTATCACGGACCCGTACTCCAGTACGTTGGACAAGATGTCGTCGCCCGCCTCGGCGCCCATGATGGCCGACGGCCGGTGGATGAAGACGGGCAGGCCGAGCTGGCGGCTCGCCTTCTCCAGGAACACCTCGCTGGCCCACTTGGACGCCGCATAGCCGTCGGCGAGTCCAGCGCTGCCCACGCGATCTTGGTCGGGCGGGAAATGCGCCAGCGACTCGGGGGCAAGCGTGTCCGACTTGTTGAACTTGCCCGCCGTGGCAGTCGACACGAAATGGAACGGTATGCGGCGGGTGGCAGCTAGAAGCATGAGCTCCTTGGTGGAGGACAAGTTGGGGGCCCTGAGAGAGCGGTACGTCTTGAGGAAAGACACATCGGCGCCGTTATGAAGGATGGCGTCTGCCGATTTCGAGATCGACTCAGCCTCGGCTTCCGTCAACCCGCAGCGCGCAAGAGCAAGGTCGCCCTTATGAAGCACCACCTTGGGGGAGTTTGCAAATTCGGCCAGCTTGCTGGTGTCGCGGATGGCAATGCAGTGTATCTTGCTGACATCGGGGGATTCGACGAGAAGTTGGAGCAGGGAGCTGCCGAGGAGACCTGTCGCGCCGGTCATCACCACGATCTTCGGAGTTGTGTGATTCTCCGCTTCCACTGCCCGCCTCTGTTGTGTTGGGATTTTGAGAAGCTCCTGGGGAATTGCCGTTTCGGCCTCCCAATCGATATCGGTATCAGCGCCTGATGAGACATCCTGGATCATAGCTGCCATGCCGCCCAAAGTGCTGTTCTCAAACAGCTTTATCAGGGGAAGACTGGCTTGAAATCTCTCGTTCACAAGCTGGCGTAGCTCGATAAGGAGCAGCGAGTTACCTCCGACGTGAAAGAAGTCTGAAGCGGCGTCGATGTGATGCACATCCTGCATCTGCTGTGGCAGCGTGTCCCGCCAGACCTGAGCTAATTTGGATTCGGTCTCTGTGAGTTCTCTTGCAGATTCTTGTCCTACCGACACGTTAGAAATGGCAAGTCTCTGCAGGGCCTTCCTGTCGACTTTGCCCGATGCAGTCAACGGAATAGAGGGCACAGGGATGATGGCTGCGGGGCGCATGTACTGCGGCAGTGGCAGCGAGGCGGCGAGCTTGCGGAGGAAATCGACGTCATTGTCAGCCGACGGGTCCGAGGGCGACAGCACCGCATGCGCAATGAGGAGGGTTGGATCTCCATGAGGTGTGACGACCACCCCCTTGACCTGACCCTTGGCTGCTTCCAGGATGGACTGCTCGATGTCCTGCAATTCGATACGCAGACCTCTGAGCTTAATCTGCGTGTCCCCCTCCATGCGGCCGATGATCTCCAAGGTGCCGTCCTGCTGGAGGACACCTTTATCTCCAGTTCGGTACATCCTGGTCCACCCGTTCTCAATAGCGACCGGCGACGGCTGAGGATCTGTCAAGAACTTGACTCGCGACTCCTCGGCATTGTTGATGTAGCCTATGGCCACCCCTGCGCCGGAAATGCAGACTTCGCCGGACCACCCGACAGGCAAGACGCTGAGGTTCTGGTCCATGATGTAGATCCCGTAGTTCGGAAGGGTTCTACCGGCTGAAACATGTGGACCCTCCTGGCCGGGGGCTTCGAGGCTGAGGTCCAGCTCACTCGAGGACATGGAGCACTCGGTTGGGCCGTAGGCGTTGAAGAAGTGGAACTCGCGTCCGAAGCGGCCGGCGAGCTTGCGGAAGCCCTGCAGCAACTCTGGGGAGAACTTCTCACCACCGGCCGTGACATATTTCCAGTGTGTGCTCCGGAAGAGGCTGGTGGGGCCGTGTCGAAGCCAGGCGAGATACTCGGATGGTGTTGCACTGGTGTACGTGATATTCTCTTTCAGCACGATGTTTGCCACGGCGACGGGGTCTTTGCGGAGAGCCTCGGGGACGATGACGAGAGTTCCGCCGTTGGCAAGGGCCATGAATGTTTGGTTGAGGGACATGTCGAAACCCACCGAGCTCTGCTGCAAGACCGTCTCGCGTCCAAACCCATGCGTCTGCACCAAGGCCTCCACGTGGTTGCGTAAACTGCCGTGGGACAAGATCACGCCCTTCGGGACTCCAGAAGTGCCACTGGTGAAGAGGACGGCCGCTGGATCGCTAGCTCGGACCGGGACTGGTTGGCGCTGGGCTAGTATTCCGTCCTGGAGGTAGAGAATATCGAGAACGGTGACAGACGCGGGAAGGTTCATATTCCCGGCCTGGGCTACCGTGGTGGCGTTGCCGAGCAGCGCAAAGCACTTGGACTCGTTGATCATGGCGCGGAGCCTTGCTGGTGGATTGTTGGAATCCAGCGGCGCGCCGACCGCGCCGACTCTCAGAATGGCAAGCAGCGAGAACACGAATTGCGGAGACGGTTCTTGCAGGACCGCCACGACCGATCCTGGCTTTGTGTTTGCTTTGAGAAGGGCTGACGCGATCCTTTCGACCTGCGAATCCAGCTGTCGGTATGTCCACGACTGGCCGTTGCAGTCTCTAAGTGAGATCTCGCTCGGGTGCTTGGCAATGATGTCGTCAACGCGTTGCACCAGAGTCTCGGGCCACCTGGATGGCATCACGGGGCCTACGATGAACGATGTGCACAAGGTCAGCAAGTGGTCGCTTCTTCATCTGGGTGCAGACCGCGTTTTAAAGTATGTGGGAGTGGGAGGATCTTACCCTTTCCAAGCTGGATTGCTTTGCTGGCATCCTGGCTTGAGAACAACGACACCTGCTGGAGTATCTGCTGAGAAGAACGAGACAAGTCGCTCAAGAGCCCAAAGTACATGTCCATTAAGCGAGATGCGTCGCTCTCAGAGTACAGGCTCTGCTGCACCATGAAGGAGACGCGAGTCTCGCCTCCTGGATTCTCGAGAATGTCCAGAGACACGTCGTAGCCGGTTCCCGGAATCTCCATCGTCTTGACTTCCAACTCGGCATTGTCGAATCGTCGCTTCTCGCTGACTCCCTGGCGGTAGTTGATGAATGCCTGGAAAAGGGGACTGATGGCCGTCGACCTCTCGCAGTTCACATTCTCAAGCAAGACATCGAATGGCAGTCTCGAATTGGACATTGCGAGATAAGCCTTCCTTCTCGTCTCCTTCAGCACCTTCTCGAACGACTGCTGGTCGTTCAGACGGAACCTGAGCGGCAGCAGGTTGAGATACATGCCGATGCTCCTGGCGACTTGGTCATCCCAGCGGTTGGCATCAGCCATGCCGATGCAGACGTCGCCGTCGCCGAAGAGCTTGAACAGGAGAACCTCGAACACGCCCAGGTGGAAGTGGAACGGGTTTGCCTTCTTCTCGCGGCACGTTTTCTGGATCTGTCTCGCAAGCTGAGGGTCGATTGTGCGGTTCACCGAGTAGTGCGCGTTCGTAGTGAGAGCGGTGCGCTTCCTTGCCGCCGAAAATGGGAGTAGAGGAAGTGGCGAAGGCGGTTCTGCGAATTCCGACTTCCAGTACTTAATCTCGCCCTGCAAGACGCCTGACGCTAGGTCCTCGCGCATCTTCTCAGAGTAGGCCGAGTACTGGTATGCCGGCTCGGTAGCACTGAAATCTTGGCTGTTGTAGGCCTTCTGCAGATCGTCCAGGAGGACCTCTAAGCTCACGCCATCTACGATGATGTGATGGGCTCCAACCAGGAAAAAGCTCTTGGTGGGCGTCAGACCGAGGTGGATGATGCGCATGCATTCACCATGTTCGATATCATAGACGTAGTTCTTCAGAGTCTGGAATTCTTGCTCCACGCCCGATGCGTCAGCAAGAACCACCGTTTCCAGATGGAGGCGCGACGTTGCCGAGATGGCCTGCACGGCCTTTTGGTTCTCGTCCACGAAGAAAGAGGTCCGAAATGACTCATGGCGTGCCGCCACCTTCTGGACTGCGGCTTCGAGGCTGCCGAGCCTGACGGCGCCGTTGATCTGGAGACATATGGTGCTGTTTGCCGTCGTCTGGTCCTCCAAAAGGTGCTTCTGGAACCAGAACCTGGACTGGCCTGGGGAGAGAGGCAGCACCTTGTCAAAGCTTGGTTTGAGAATCCCGCTGGATTCTGCCCCGGAGGCAGACGTGACAGACGAAGCCTCCTGCTTGCCCTGGTCGTCGTCGCCCATCTGGCTTTGGCTGGACGAAGGCGGGGTGGTCTGTGGGGTTTCCGACAAAGAAGCTGGGACATCCGTAGCCGCCACGAGGGCTGAATCGGGCTTTGCAGCCTTCTCAGCGTCGGGGCTCGGAGCGGTGCCGTTCTGGTCCGACGTCTCGCGTGCAGGCATATTCTCCACGGCGTGCTCGAGCAGCTCGCGGACCAAGCCGCCGGACAAGATCTTGAACACGGGGATCTCAATCCCAAGCTCCTTCGAGAACCAGGAGCGGATATCTACAGCGACCAAGGAGTCGACGCCGAGATCATCGATAGTTGACGCCAGGATCTGGGGCGCCTCCTTGTCGTCAGGAATGTGAAGCATGGCTCGGAGCTTCCGGACGAAGCCGTCTGTATAAAAGGTCAGTTCTGCGCCTTGCGATGCCCTCCCAAGGACAGGGTCTTACCTTGAACAATCTCGTGGACCTCTGTCTCCGAGGTGGCCTCGGCCAGTCGCATCTTTACAGACGCGTCGGCCGCTTTCTTGGTCGGCTTCCTGTCATTTTCGCTGTCGTCCTGCAAGCAGTGCTGGAACCGAGGAAACTGCGGCCAGCGAATTATAACATCTTCCAGTCCATATGTTTTCAGTGCGGTCATGACCTCGGGATTCCGCCCAGAAAGCGGGTGAGACGCTAGGACGGCCTCGCCAACGCAGAGGTGGAACTCTCTCTCCGAGTACATCAGAAATCCGGCTTTCCGCAGGACGTCGTGCACGGCCTCCAAGAACATCTTGTTGCGGTGGACGTAGCCCACGCCCATGACGGCGCCGATGTGAAGAATCGAGGCGGCGAGTCCTTGGCTGCGCCGCTTGGTGGCCAGCGCGGTCATGAACGAGTTGGCGGCGCTGTAGGCTGCCTGGCCACGGTTGCCGGCAATGGTGGCAGCTGAGCCGAAAAAGACAAAGAAATCCAGCGGGTCTGCGTCTGGGCCGAAGATCTCGTCCAGGTACATGGCTCCGTTGACCTTGGGCCGCAAGACCTTTGTCATCTTCTCGAGCGGCATCTCGGAGAACACGACATCGTCGAGCACCATGGCGCCATGGGCGATGCCCGCGATGGGCGGGAAATTCTGGCGGATGTGGTCCACGAGCGAAAAGAGAGCGTCCTTGTCGGTGATATCGCTGCTTTGTCATCAGTATCAAGTTCATTTTCCATCGGGATACTCACTCGTCCTTCTTTTCGTCGCGGCTCGCAGGGGAAACTCACTTTGCAAAGACCTCCACCCTCACTCCAGCGTCTGTCATGTGCACCAACCACTTGTCATCGACCTTTGGGTTACGGCTCGTGAGCACTATGTTTCGCGCCCCGCGCGACGCCATCCAGCTACAGACGGACTGGGCCAAGTCACTCGTCAAGCCGAACATGATATATGTCTTGTCGCTGTGGAAGGGGACGAGACTGTCAACGATGGAAACCTCTACAGGAACCTTTGCCGGAGAGGCGCTGCCCCAGGTCAAGACGGCCGGTGCAGCCATGTCGAAGACTTCGGATCCACTGACGAGCTGTTCTAGCGTGATAGACGGCAGCAGCTTGGGGTCAGAGTCCCCGGGAAGCACTGCGTTTTTCAAAGCCCACTGCACTGCGCTGTTGAGCCTGGGCCGCAGATCTGCGACGGTGAAGTCCCGAGCGTGCTGCAGCGCATGTATACCCGCAAGCGTTGTCTGGATGCACGAGCCGGGCAGTGAAGAGGCTATCATTACGCCCAGTCGCTTGTCTTGAGCATCCGTCGAAGCGTCAATATGTACCGCGACATCGGGAGGCAGCAAAGACCGGATTTCTCTGATTTGAGCGTACGACTCCACTGCGATCCAAGGGCCGTCTGTGGCTGGCTTAGACGACGTTGTTGTGAAGAAGACCGCCACGTTCAAGCGGGACGCAGCATCGACAATGTGGGATGCCAGCTCCCGGGACGGCTCATGAATCAGCACCGTTGAGTCTCTCCGGCAGACGGACAGGATGTTCTCGACACGCAGCAAGGTGTCCAGTTGAGACAGGAACTGGATCTCATTACCCGCAGGCACATTAACCTCGATCACGTCCTCCGGCGGAACCGAAGCGTATGAGCCGTTGTTGGACGCAACACATACCACGGACTTGCCCGTTCCCACGCTGGTGCCCAGGACTAAGTAAGTCGGCTTGAGTGGTGCTGCAAGCACGGGCGCCAAAAGTGAGCGTTCAACCTTGATGAGAGTGAGACCATCCGAGGTGGAGTCCACGTTCGCAGGTTGCGGGTGCTTGGATTCGGACACTCTGATTCCAAGAGAGCTGTTGTGAATCAGATGCGGCTTGGATGAGCCTACTGAGAGGCTCACCGGAGTAGTTTGCGGATCGATGAGCCTGTTTATGGTCCGCTTGGACGCATTGTACCGGTCATTGGCGGCGGTGTCAAGGTACACGCGAGACACCATAAGCTCCCCGTTATCCACAGCGAGCTCCTGTTCTTGAGTCCACAGCATCTTTTCGATGCTGCCGTCCTTCTCCCATGTGGCGCAGTAGCGCAGGCGGAGGAGTAGTTCCAGCAATCGTCGTGGATCGGGCTTCGTGCTGCTGTCCAGGTCAAGGACCTGGACGACCAGTTCCGGGTTTTCCAGCATCACAGTCCGAATGAGACCAACCGACATGTTCATGTACGGCTCCTCGGACCTGCCTCCCTGCGTGGCCCAGAGCACCGTCCCCTGCGTCTCGAACAGCCGCTGCATCCCCTTGAGTGTCCGCTCCGAAAGCGCGCGGAAGACGGGCTGGTCCAATTCCGCCAGGCACAGGATTGCGCTATTGGGTGACGTCTTAGTCTCACTCATGTCCCCGAGAGTAGTGACGACGGTATGTTTTATCCCGAATGGCTGCACAAGCCGGACAATTTGGTCGATGAGCTGGCTCGTCCACAGAGTCTGGCCGCCGATGAGCACCAGGTCCCATTCCACCTGGACAGCCGTCTCATGCGTGGTGCCGAGCGACGCGATCGGCTCGCGGAGCGACAAGACGCGGTCGTCAACGGCTTGCGAGACGATGACGGTCAGCGTGAAGGGGAAGATGTCGTGCTCGGGCGTGGCCGTGTCGACGCCCGAGAAACCGCTTTCGAGAAGGAGCTTGTGCCACTCGAGCGTCGACACGCAGGGCGACAGCTTCCTCCCGTCATCCTGGCCGAGCCACCAGCCCGGTGTTCCAGAGAAGACAAACCCGGCGCGGGTCACTTCGTTGTTGGGGATCTCCATAAACACCAGGTAGCCGCCCGGCTTCAGAAGTCGCCGCGCATTCGTCAGGGTCCGCTGCAGATCGGAAGTCGCGTGGAGGACCAGCGAGGCCACGACCAGGTCATACGAGTGCTCCTCGTATCCCTGCGCCACGACGTCCTTCTCGCAGTCCAGCAGCCCGAAGACCATCTTGCCCCCGAGGGAATCGAAGACCTCCTGCGCCGTCGCGAAGAAGCTCGTCGAGATGTCGGTGAAGGTGTAGGACGCGAACGAGCGCCCGATCTCGCTCATGATGACCTTTGTCGCGCCGCCGGTGCCCGCTCCGATCTCGAGCATCTTCATGCGCGGGTACCGGTGCACGAGCTGCTTCACGGTCCGGCCAAGCGACAAGCTGACCTCCCGGATGCCCATGGCGACCTCGTAGAAGCGGTCTAGCAGGCCGTCCTTGGTCATGTGCTCGAGGATTGTTGATTCGCCCCTGAGAACACCCGGCAGGTTGTCACCTACCACGCAGGCAAGCTGGATTTCGGTTCGGTGGCCCCATCTTTTGAGACAGTCGGGTTAGCACACCGCTGATAACAACCAAAGGAGCTCGAGAAACAAAAAGAGCGGGAGGATGAAAAAGGAAGACTGTAATAGGAATAAGAGGAGTGGCTTACTTGGCTTTCAAAGCCGCGATGTCTGCGTCACTATCATCGATCCACTTCTTCTGGGCGAACTGTCTCGTTCCATCCCTGGTGGTGGAAATGACGTCGTTGTAAAAGGCAAAGGCACACTCAAAGTGCCCTTTGAGGTTCATGGCCTTTCGGACACTCTCCGGAAAGAGAGTGGTAATGCTCTGCATATAATGAAGACAGACCCTCTCCAGAGCCTCGGCAAACTCATAGTCCTCGGGAGTGGCCCTGTAGCCGGCCATGGCCAGGTCGCCATTGGGGTTGAGTGGCGCCCACTTGTACTCGGTGAACATCTTCCTGTCGGCTTCCGCCGTGGGCTCGGAAAAGGCAACGACCTGAATACCTTCCATCTGGACCAGGCCGGCGCCCTCGTGGGTGTAGATGTCGACGTCGCCGCGGAGTCGCCTCGTGGTCAGGGGGTTCTCTGTCAGGCGCGCGCAGGACGCCACGGTGCCGCTGCTCGTCGGCCCGAGGTGCTGCTCGCAGAGACCGACGTTGACGCGGAAGCTTTTGATACCTGTGGGGACGTGCAGCTGGTCAAAGCTGCCGTCGCCGGGGTAGCAGTAGGCCAGGAAGATGCCCTGCAGTGCCGTGTCCAGCATGGCGGGGTGGAGCAGCATCTGCACCGGCTCGTCGTCCGGCGGAGGCACGCCGATCAGGGCCGACGAGTAGTCGAGCTTTCGCTGGACCTCCGAGAGCGTCCGGAAGTGGCCTGTGTAGCTGTACCCAAGGGGCTCCAGGAAGGAGTAGAACTGGTCCTCGGAGACGCTGGTGAGGTTGGGAGGGTCGCCTGGTCGCAATGGCAGCCATTGCGCATGCGTTTCGCCTATCGTGACTCGGAGTTTACCGGTCGCGTGGGCAGACAGGAGCTCTACGTCGGCCTTGACGGATGCGTGGTAGGAGAATGAGGCGACGTAGCTGTTGCTGTCGCCTTCTTCTTTGGTAATATCATGCAGCGTGAACAAAGTCTCGATTCCGAGGTCGCTGTCCTCAAAGACGAGCGGCTTCCCGAGGCTAAAGTCCTGGATCTCGACCACGGCGATGTTCTTGCCGGGCGCCAGCGACCGGGCGGCCTCTACTGCGGTGGAGATGTAGGCCGTCGCCGGATAGATGACCTGGCCCTGGAGCTGGTGGCCACGAACCCATGGCAGCTCGCTCAGCTTGAGCAAATTCCGCCAGCGGATCTCGTCCTCGGAGGACTCTGGCGTGCGTGTGCCGAGAAGTGGGTGCGGCGGGTTCTTGGCGCTGGCTTGGGCCCTGGACGAGCGGGAATCGTGCCAGTAGAGCCGGTCGTGGTCCCAGTGGTATGTGGGAAGGTCTTTGATCAAGGCCCGGCAATTGGCCCCCGATGCCGTCGAGTCAACCCCGCGGAAGTCGACCGTCGAGGGGGAAACCCTGGACCAGAGGGCGCCAAGCGCATCGCAGAATGCGTCAATGTCGTCCTTACCGCGGTGTAAGAGCCCTAGATAAGGCAGCGCCTCTCCGTCGCCGCTCCCCCGGAGCGTGGCTAGCACGGGTCCTTTCAGCGATGCGTGAGGACCGACCTCGATGGCGAAGTCGAACGGGCCTTGTGCAGCAGCGGCGGTTTCAACAGCATGGGAAAAGAGCACAGGCCGAAGCAGGTTGTTCACCCAGTACGGCCCCGAAAGATCGACATCGCCCTGCCCGTCGCCACGCATCTCTATCTTGTCATCGTAGGTGCTGGAGGGCCACACAGCGTCACCCACTTTCGGCGCGTGTCGCGGCTGGATGTTACAGCCCTTGAGGCACTCGAGGAAGGCAGCTGCCGCCTTTTTCATGTGCGGCGAGTGGTATGCCTTGTCGACCTTCAGGACTCGGGCAAACTTGCCTTCGTCCTGGAGGATCTCCCTGGCCTGCTCGATGGCGTCGCTGTCGCCCGAGAGCGTGACGCCCGAGGGGGAGTTGTACGCGGCGACGCAGAGACGGCCCTTGAACATGGGCAGGTTGCAGAGCTCGTTGGCGTCCTCTGCGGTCGCGCCGGCGGCCATCATGGCTCCGGGCTTGTCGTTGGAGCAGACAGTGGAATAATAGCCGCGATAGTACGCGATCTTGATCGCCTCTACGCGGGTGATGTAGCCCTTGGCGTACGCCACTGCTACCTCGCCCGACGAGTGGCCGACAATTCCCTGGAAGGTGACGCCTGCGCTGCTGAGGAGATCGTACAGGAGGATCTGGATTGTGGTGGAGAGGGGCTGTGCGTACGCCGCTTCGGCGACGCGAGACTCGGAG
>Ga0209127_100232_pt1 | contig 19814 bp, 11 predicted proteins | sample LakSupMetagenome_FD_187469 | JGI IMG/M metagenome (GOLD analysis project Ga0209127, IMG submission 187469) | Freshwater microbial communities from Lake Superior, Canada - Sta WM archaea (SPAdes) (version 2) | ecosystem: Environmental > Aquatic > Freshwater > Lake | place: Lake Superior, Canada...
CATCTCCTGTATGATCACGCGTGTACAGTTATGGGATTGGAAAACTTTACCTTCGGGGAGCGCATAGATTGTATCATTACGGTGGTAACGATTTACAAAATTGCTTGTCTTGCTCCTCGGCCGTTGGACTTCGAAAGGCATCATGGCATTTTGAGATGATCTCTTCAACTTGGCAAGCATGCGGCTAGCTGACTGTCTGAACGACTTCGATCAGATTCAGGGTGTGCCGCGGCTGGCGGGCTGAACCTGCCGCCGATACAGGTAAAGCATAGTACGAGCGCCAATATCGAACCATGATTCATTGCTTCGTGTATGAGAAGAAGTCAGCTGCATTGTAAGCTAAATATGTGTTCAGGCTTTCCAAGCTCCGGGTATGATGACCATCAGAGATCTTAATATTTCTATAGTGATGTATGGCAGTAGGTCATAATGATAGGGGGCGATAGCTAGAAACATAAGAGCCTCGTAACGTGCAGACGAGATTAGAGTTCCACAACCACCTTCTGCTTGGCAGATACACCGCCGGCCTTCAGGTCAATAGCACCCTGCAAAGCCTCCAGCCCCTTCCCAGCAACCAGCGGCTCCGGAGCCGCCACGAATATCCCCTCCTCGAACGCCTTCTCGAGGAAATCCTCAAACACACCCTTGCCAATGTGGTTGTCCTTGATGGAGACTGACAAACACTGCTTGACACTTACACCCTGAGGCGGCTCCGCAAAACCGCGAACAGCCGTAGCAACAAACTTTACCCCCTCCGTCCTCCGCACGAATTCGACACTCGGGGCATGGCCGCCAACGGCGTCAAAGGCGCCGAGCGTCGTCCTGCCCCGGACCGCGGCGACGAGGTCGTCCACGACCATTGGGCTGTTGTAGTCGAAGACGTGCGCCGCACCGAGTCGCGTGACGAACTCGAAGTTGCCGGGCGAGCAGGTGGTGACGACTTCGTACCCCGCCGCGACGGCGAGCTGGATGGCGTTGACGCCCACGCTCGAGGCGCCGCCCCAGACCAGCAGGACTTCACCGGTTGGTTCTCGCCTGGGCGCGGTGGGGAGCTGGAGGTTGAGGAAGTCGGTGCCGAACAGGGCCGCCGCTGCGGTGGCTAGGCCTAGCGGCACAACGACGGCCTGCTGGAAGGAGATGCTGGGAGGGATGTGGTAGGTGAGGTTCGATTCGAGCAGCGTGTAGGCCTGGAAGGCCTTCTCTTCGTTTCTCCCCGTGATGAAGCCTGCTGCGCAGCCTGCGACGCGGTCGCCTTCTTTGAAGCGAGTCGCATCCGGTCCAATTGCTACTACCTCGCCGGCGACGTCTTGTCCCAGGATGGCCGGATAGGTGATGGGGTAGGGTAGGCCCTGCTGGATCTTGGCGTCGACGGGGTTGATGGCGATGGCGCGGTTCTTGACGAGGATCTGGGCGCCGGCTGGGACTCCGAGGGGAGCGGGCTTGATCTCGAAGGGGCGAGCCTTGGGTGCTGTGAGCCAGGCGGCGGTGTTGGAGAGTGTGTTAGATGCCATGGTGTGCTGACGGCGAGTAGTCGTGATGAGACGAGAAGACTTGGGGATACTGATAGTATGTGCCGTCGTTCGAAGCGACAAAGATGATGGAGAGATTACTCGGGGAGCGTTTCTGAGGAGCAATGTCATAATCCGTGAGCTAGACGAGGTCGACGTAGGGGACGTAGGCAAGCTTTATATTCACGAAGCCAGCTCGGAGTTTCTCTCGAGCCTCGAAAGCCTCCGGCCGAAGTATGTGAATTCTATAAGCCGAACACAGCATCCTGTCCTTCTGATATCCATCGTCGATTATTCGTAGTTGTATAGCAGGCAGTCCTCAGTCACGGTCGTAAGCCTGGTCTGACTTACACCCGAACAGGGGCCTTAAGGCCGGGTCGCGACTCGCGAACCTTATGGCCGCGCAACACTAACCAGATATGGCCCGCTTGATGAGCATCGCGAGCATCAGCACTTCACGATCAGCCTGCGCCTCGCATTTACGTCGGTTCAATATCTGCACGTCAGACAAGTTAACCTGACCATACAATCATAAAACACAGGGCAAGTAGTCGCTGTTGATGCTGGCGGCTTGCAAGCATTGAACTCCGAGATGGCCATGCCCGGCGACGATTCAATGGCAGCGCAGACGGTAGACCCACTCCTGTCAGGGTTACGGTATGTCAGACGGCACGGTAGATGCTCGTTCTTGACGGTCTTGGATGTTTGCTTGTGTGTGTGCTGTTGCGAAATGCGTTCAAGAGCCTGATGAGCTCTGCTGAAACCAGACGAGGTCTAGCATGGGCCCGTTGCAGGCCTTTAACGGCACAAGCCGCTGCGCGCCCTGGTTCTGGAGCGGTGATCTGCCGCCAAGCATTGAGCTATGGCCGCTATGACCGCTGCAAACCCCGGATTTCCGCGGTGGAACCCTTCCGGGCGAAACAGCATCGGTGACGTTTTAGCTTACTGCAACATCCTTACCTCATTGCTTCAGTACCCTGTTGGCCCACGAGTACGGATCACAGCTCTCCTCTCTGTCCTTGCATGCACTTACCACCATTTAAACGCTCCTTCTACACCCGATTTCTTTCGGATCCTCACTACAAACCACCAACATGAAGCTGAAACACATCCACCTCCCCCCTCTAACCCCGTACCCCCTCGCCTCAGCCCTCCAAGACTCCCTCCGGCGTACCCTCCTCTCCGCAAAGGACCACCCATCCTCCCCCTCCCCGGCCCCCTACCTCCTCTCCTTCACCCCTCCCCCAACCTACACCCTCGGCCGCCGCCAAACCGTCCCCCTCCCCCCTAAAGCCGAAGCCCGCCTAACCGCCCCCCTCGCCACTCCCCTGGGCACCTTCACCCCTGACCTCATCCCCTCCCCGAGAGGCGGCCTGACGACCTACCACGGCCCGGGCCAGGTCGTCCTCTGGCCGGTAATCGACATCCACTCCAGGACCTACCGGCACTTCACCGTCAGGGACTACGCCTGCCTCCTCGAAAAGACCACCATCGCGACGCTGGCGAGGCTGTTCGGGCTCGAGGGCTTCACCACCTCCGACCCGGGGGTGTGGGTGACGTCCGCGGCGGACGGGCAGGAGAGGAAGGTGGCCGCCATGGGGGTTCATCTGAGGCGGCACGTCACGGGGCTGGGGACGGCGGTGAATCTGGATTTTCCAGTGGACGGGGACGAGGAGTCGGATCCGTGGAAGAGGTTCGTGCCGTGTGGGCTCGACGGGAAGGAGGCTACTAGTGTGGCGAGGGAGGTCGGTGGGAGAACGGGGGGAGGGGTCGAGGTTGGGGATGGGGAGAAGGTGGCGGCGGAGTGGGCGAGGGAGTTTGCGGAGAGGATTGGGGTTGAGGGGGTTGAGAGGGTTGAGAGCGGGGAGGTTGAAGATCTGGCGGCGGATGGGGGGATGGCTGATGGGGTGGCGTTGAAGACGGATTGGAGGGGATTGGAGGAGTAGAGATGGTAGGAAATTAGGAGGAGGGTTGGAAGTGATGGCTCTTTGTAGGAGTGGCGAGGCTGAACACGGCGGGGAAGCGGATGCTGTATGGATGGACAATCTGGTCCAGGGCGTTGTGTGCATTTACAGGGGTTTCCAAAAGGATTTGGATCTACCTTACTGTGACTTCTAGGTCTAAATCTGGGTAGGGGGTTGGCGGCATCGCCGATAGAAGTAGATTATCGCGACATGTTGGATGGCCGGCAGATAGCGAAGTGGTCCACAAACAGGTCGACACCGACGTCGAAGTCGCCGGTGTAATGGACAATACCGCCGTGGACTTTCAGTCTATCCGTCTACTCCGTCCATACACCCAGATGACATGGTCCAGTCTCGGCAGGTCATGTATTCTCCTCTGTGGCCAGCACCCCAATAGGGGTTCGGGGAAACTGTATTTTGGGTGCTGCATCTCTTCTTCCTCGTTCTCATCTCGTCCATGCATGCATATCTGGCACCTTCTGCTTTCCCTCCGTAAATGCATGCATATCAACTTTTGGACCCAGACTGCTTCCCGCCTTGAATGTAGGGTTGACGCCAGACGAAGTACGAGAAAAGTCGCGTGCGATCAATCAGACCTGTCCCAAGTTCCATGATGGCCCCTCCCTTGTCTCCTTCAACCTCACGCGATGAACATAGCGAATCTCAACTTCGGCTTATACCGAGCCATGCCATCTTATATCCCGTCCGTCACCCATCTGTGAATCGAAGTGACCAATTATAAAAAAAATACGAGAACGCCGTGTCCCAAGAGGTATCCCCCAATGAGGTGTGCTTGCAATAAAATCCATTAATCCCGCCGCGCGGCTTCTCAAGTAAAGTTGCCCTCCCTTTCATTCGTGTCGTCAAGTGTGGTTCGTCCGTGAATCTGGTCGTTACCCTGTTGTCTCTCATTTACACCCGCGTCCTTCCAAGATCCTTTCACCCAGCACTGTTTGCGTTTGTGTGTGCGTGTCCAGTAACGCTATCAATGCGACCTCCTCTTGCCTGTAGGTCTAACCACCTCGTAGTTGCTCTCATCCTGTTCGGGCCTGTACTCTTCCGGCTGGAAGTTCGGGTTGTTGTAGTGCGCCGTGTTGAAATGCGAGTTCTTGAACGTGCTGGTGGTGAAACACGGTTCGTGCGACGTGTAGTTTTCGGCTACCTGCGGATGGCAGTACTCGCTGAAGCGGAGGGGCGGTGTGCGTCTTCCTACCGTCTGCGAGACGACCGACATTGCTCGCCGTGACGGTGCGGGCTGCTCTTGCTTCAGCTGGGGTTGCGGCTGGCGGATAGGTATCGCATCGGCGAACGGTGACGGCATCCAAGGCGACTGGGGACTTGGAGAGTACGACTCGATAGACGAGGGTGCGGGTGCTGCCAAGGGTGGCATGCCCATGCCGAGGCCCGATACTCCCGGTATCAGTGTCAGCGCGGTCATATCAACCGCACCATCACCGAAGGCCTGGAAGTTGTTCTGGATGTTGGATGCGATCTGGTGCTCGTGCGACAGAGCAGATACTCTGTGGACCTGGATATCATGGGCAGCGGAAGGGGGAGGGTGCGGATAGAGGATGTCGTAGTGGTCGGGACGGAAGAGAAGATATATCACGGGGCCGAGGGACGACGGGTCGCGGCCCTCGGCCTCGCTTGGAATGCGGTAGGTGTTGACTTCGGGGCCGGGGCTTCGGTCGAGGTAAGCAATCTCAATGACCATGGCGCAGGGCTTGAGCAGCACGTTATAGAGCAGCAGGATACCGACATGCTCAATCTCGCGGCCGGGTAGCTCCAAGTAGTTCTGACAGAATCCCACGACGCCAATATCCTCGGGTATGAACCCTAGATACTCGGTGGCGTTGGGGTCGCCTTTGAGGAAGGAGCTGGTCAGGAGACGTAGGTAGTAGAGGATGTGGTTGGCAACATCCAGGTCGTTGAACTTCTGGACAAGTACGTCCATTGCTGCTTCCTGGTCCGGCATGGCGGCCTGGATGTCGTTCATGAGGAAAGCCACCTCGTCCCGCATGTCCTCGTAGACCATCTCGCTGTGGTCGAGGATAGGGAACTGGATAAGCCGGTCGCGCTCTGCACCGACGAGTTGCGCGTTGCCGGTCTGTACTAGCGCCTCAAAATAACCGAATCCGATGGCTAGAGGGAGGTGTGGTTGTCAGCACATGCTCGACATGATTACATCTGAGAACAGTCTGGGCGAGGTGAAGGCGATGTTTGCTTAAACTATGCCAATTCTCACGTCAAATAATTGGACAACTTCAGACAGACCATGCACTGTCCAAGGTCCATCCGCAAATACCGGAATACAAAAGATATATCAGACTCACCGCGCCACCCGCAATTACCGTCTCCTTGCACGGGTCGATAATGAGAATATGTCTGAGGCAAGGCCTGGTCATGGCAACGTCAGCGCGTGAGCGAGAATGGCACTTCTGGCCGCAGGGTAAGACCTCGTTGAGGCGACCTACGAGTGTCTTCTGCACGTAGACCGGGTCGGCCTTGGCGTATGCCTCTGTGATGGCATGGCTCGGTGTTCTCTCGCCAACAAGCGGTCCCTATTTTACCCCGCGAGGCCAAAGTCAATTCAGCTTCCAACTTGACGTACGTAGGAGCTCACAAGACATTCAAGCCGGTTTGACTCGCGCTGAGGTGCTTCTAAGTTGAACAACGAAGGGGGATGATGCGTGCCGTACCTCGAGCTGGGGCTGATATTCCCTGGCGGCAGCTTCCTGTGCAGCCAGGTCAGCGCTGTAGTCACGGTCCGATTCCATCTTGATGTTGTGCTGAGCCCGGTGGTGGCTAGACCTTCGAAAGTTGCCTAGAGGCTGATGTTGTTGGTGATGCGGGTAATTATTGACGAGTGGGATGCAGGCACGTCCGGGTTCGGGACCGTTGCGGGCGTGGTGGTTGTTATTAAAGGCGGGCGAGATGAACAGAAGTGAGCTCGCTCCTGCCGGCCCGCTAGCCGCACCAGTGGCGCCGCCAGTGGCTCCTGCCCCAGACGCCCCAATCCCCCCAACTGGAACTCCCGCAAAATCAACTGCCAATCCACCGCCCGGACCGTAGCTTCCTCCTCCGCCAGCGCCACCTGCAGCACCCCCGACCTGCTGCTGCAGTCTCTGGCTGCCGACTCCCTGTTCTCCGCCAAGATATGTACCCGTTTGTATTAGAGGTGGTTGTTGTTGGTTGTAAGCGTAGCCGCGTGGGGAGCCAGATCCCATGCCATAGAACGTGGCATATGGCGTCGGTTGAGGTTGGAACATGCCTCGAGTAGTTCGGAGGGCTTGTTGATGGCTTGTGTCGTAGACAGCAGTAACAACAACTGTAGGGGTGAGGATATCCTGTGTCTCGCCTGCTGGAGAATGCGGCCGGTGCCAGTGAATAGAGTTAAGGTTCGGCGGGCTGGCGCGCTACCCGAGCGCTGTTTCGAAAATGGACGGGAACGTGCGAGACAATTGCTAGGCCTTGCCCTGTTGCTCCCCGTCATGGAATGTTTCGATGTTTCGGGTACTGATGACTATTGCTGGAAGAAAAAAGTGCATCCGCAAAGTGTTCTGTTGGCTTTGAGAACCTACTCGCATAGCCAACTAAGTCTGTTCTTTCTCGGGTCGGCCGCTGATAAAACCCACAGTAAGGAGGTGGGACGCGTCAAGCATCCAGCGATGCACCGAGCAGCCTCGCACTTATTGCACGCGTCGGACTCTGCGAGAGTATGATTCAATTGAGGCCGTAGATCGTGCTGGGTATAGAGTATGGCAAATCCGTATAAGGACAGCAGGGACGCCAACATTCATCAGCAGCCACGACACGACAGCCAGAGCGCTACGCCAACAGAACACAACACAACACAGGGTTGGAGGGAGGATGGAGGATGACTCGACGAGGAGCGGCCAGGAGAGGTAGGCGGGATGACGGGGCGGGAAATAGAGGTAAAAGACAAGAATAACAGGAAGCCGGGAGGCAGTGAAGAGGAAAATAGGCGGAAGGGCGTGGGAGCGAGCACTCTAGGTTAAGTTGAACAGGGCAAGCCCGCCATTCTTAGTTCCATCTTATTACGAAGTACGGCCAGTGTGCTACGACGCAACGATCAGTTTCTTCCTCACACAGCAGCAGCACGGATTATTTTATGCAACAACCAGCCTGCAACACTACCGAGCCGAAACCAGGAGGCTACAAGAATGAAGAGCTCTTTTTCGGTCAGGCATACGCACTGGCCCGCCAGCAGCAGCACAGATGGCTTGCTGGCCATCCTGGCTTCGTCGCTCCGTTCTCAAGGACGGCTACTACTGCACGATCTCCACTCACAGTGCTGGGGTCTTTCCGGCCTCCCGACGGGACGGGGAACTGTGGGAGGGGCAGAGAGAGACATCGCGCAAACCGGTATCGCCAGCGATAATGTGAAAGGCCAGATATTGCTGGACGATGAAACGGTCTCGTTCCGGTACAGCCAGGTGGAACTGTACCTACTTTCTGCTTGTTGACTGATCAGCATCTTGCGACTGAAGAAGAAGGTGTCGCCATCCTCTGCCGAGTGTACTCCGTTACACCCCGGTAGCCATGCGCTTCTCAATTCTCCAGGCTGGACGGCTGGAAGCTGGGGGGCTCCTTTGACCTGGAATCATCAACAAAAGTACCAAGACATGAGATTAGCAGAGATGCAGCCTTTGATGTGGGTTCTTGGGGCTATTGCGCTTGGCGCTCTTCAGTGAGCAGGGGTGGAAGACGTTGCAGTGCCGGCAGCGTTCCCCCGGTCTCCTCCACACTTTGGCAGTTTTTGAATTGCGGGATGCTGGGGGAGCTACCTAATCTCTGTCTGTGGTTGACAGGGACCAGGCAAGCAGCGACGATGATGTGGCGATCGGCATAATAGAGGTTATGCTAAGACGGCATCTTATACCTCATCCTCAGCATTGGACGGTTGCATGTGTTGCACGTCCAGATCTGCTTTTCAACTGGCAGGTCTGAAGCCCAGACACAACAACGACAACAACAACAACAACAACAACAACCAGTGCTGCATCGTCTCGTGAGTGACGTGATGGAAGCCGCCATGTCTGTGCAGTGCAACTGTGTGTATCCACCGTTGCTAGTACGCGTGCCGTATCCCCTTTCCCAATGGAGGCGGGCACGTCGTTCTGTGTATTCTGTATACACGTCACAGGTATCAGAGTATGTGCCTTCACAAACTCTTCCCTGATGTACAAGGTATTGTGGGACGAGACATGGGTGAGAACCAAGGCAGAGATGGAAGGGAGACAACAGTTGATGAGGGGAAATCGTAGTTCAAGCCTGCTAGCAAAGAGACTAGACTTGCCTGTGGATGTTGGCGGACTGCGGCAGCTCTTGTTCGTATGCAACACCATGCGCGTTTGATGGATTGTGGAGGTCCGGGAGCAAGCGCGTGGTTGTGACTTGCCAATGTCGTTGTGCTGCTCGACCTTGTAATAAATAAGTCTGCATAATCTGCAAAGAGAAAAGAATGTTGGCCTTGAAGAGCCTACAAGCAAGCCCTCCTCAATATGATCAGGCATATGTAATTTAGTTATCATTCCTGACCAGAGGCAGCCCGCCAGTGATGTGAAGGGAAACCAGAGTGACTCTAGTCAACCAGAAGCAGACAGGTGGCACTCTCACGCCGCATGGTCCTGCTCCATGACCGTTGATGGGCGACGTTGCGTCTGTGCGTGTGTGTGTTTGTGTGTGTGTGTGTGTGTGTGTGTGTGTGTGTGTGTGTGTGTGTGTGTCATGAAGGGTCTAGAGGACGATCGTGGGTCCGACGGACCTACTCGTCAAAATGCACAATTGACAAGCCATGTGTCGTTGATGCCGTTGATGCGTATGATGTCGGCTGGTGGCACAGGCTGGAGACTGGGTGAGGTCTGCAGGAGGAAAGCCATCGACTCGTAGCACCTTGACCGACAGGGCAGCCCGCCGGAATTGGAGAGCCCGGCTCGGGTTCCCTGGCTCTCTTGCTAGCACGAGCGGTCGATGCGAACCGTCGATAAGGCTAGACATAGAACTTGAGAGGTAAGGGACTCATTCATGGGCAATTACGTCGTTCTCATTAGAGTTAGACGATTCATCCGTCGTACCAAGTCAACCGGTGCTAGTAGAGACAAATGGAGACTAAGGCAAGTTGCGGAACATGGTGTCCAGCGTTCAGCCTACATACCTGAAGGATCAGATATGAAGTGTCTGACAAAGATGCGAGTTCGCAGGAGGATGATCTGAATGGAGATATCGCTTTCCGTGATTGGGTCGCCCGTGTTGCGAGCGGTTGGTCCCGAGCTGGCGGATCAGAAGTGGAGAACGGAGAGAGGTGGGTTCTGGGTTCTGGACGACGCCTTCACCAGGGCAGTCTTATCATCATCCCTCGAATTCGGTGGGCAACCTACCTTAGCTACCAGGTAAGGTACTCAGACACAGCCCTAGTGTACCATATATATCGATGTGTTCGATGCATTCGACATGCACGTTTTCTGAACGGCTAGTTCCGCACTAGCGATCTAGTGCTGAGAAACAGCATAGAGACGCAAACCACGAAAGTTGGTGAGCCGGCCGATGACGCCTACAGTCAGACAAATGCCGAGGGGGTCCCGCCTCTCGACTTTGACCAGCTTTTCGTGATCAAATCCTTGGTCAGCGTCGTGGGAAGCTATGGGATAGAACAATTAAGTACAGGAAAATGCAGGATTGGTCTGCATCGGATGCCACCACAAACGACTTGCCGATCTGGAGTGTGTTCGGCGAGCGTGGCCGCGAGGGGACGGCACAAGCTGCGGCGTCATCACCATGCTTGCCAGGATAGCCTTGATACCAACAGTGAGTCCAGATGCACGGCAGCAGGCAGCCGGCCTGACCTCAAAGCTGAGTTCGAAGCTGAAGTCCTGCAACTTACAGCACTGCCAGCCAATGATATTCCGGGGTCAGCCAATAGCAGGTGTTGCCGCTAAGGCAGTCGACGACACCCTCTTACATACATTGCACAGCACAATTCGAACCACACACACACGTCCTCGAGATTCCTCAACCGGCATGAGATCACGCTGTCGTGTCTGTTTCTTTTACAATGTGAGCTGCATGCCTTACTCCTTGACACGCGTCACTGAAGCCCCGGAGTAGGAGGTCGCACTCCCGAATCGCTTGCGCCGGTCACCACCATCACTACGTTGGTCTCTCTAGCCTCCTTGCACCTGAGCTAGCCAAGGTAGGATCACATCACTTTCAGCATGGGTATTTCTCGGGTTGAACGCAAAGGACCACCGGCAAGCGCAGCTTTCTTCTGCAGACACGTCCGGTCTTCAACAGGCCTGTCCTCGTCTGTTCTGCCCTTCGTAGAAGAAATAACTCCTGTGCAACGCCAATACACACACCGCTCTGCCGCTCCCGTGTCTGTGTATGTAGCATCCCGCGGGCAGCTCTTCACGCACGGCCATATCTGCAGCGGCGCTGATTTGCGTGCTGGCTGCCCACGGAACACTCGTCGAGACGGCTGTGGTTCATCTTTCCAAGCTACCACCAGGAGGGCTTTCTTCCTCCGGCCACTGTGTGTCTTGTCCAACCAGACCACAGCTATGGGCAGGTCGAAGCAGATGATCGTCCGAAAAGCCGCAGCCACATCCTGTCAAAGGCATATAGCAAGGGTGTGCCCTGGTGTCGACCTTATTTCCGGCCAGACTCGCTCTCGCAGCCTTCACCGGAATTCGATGATTCCAACAAGTTGGACCAACTGAGGCGCCTTGCCCCGGTGTTCGCGCTCTTGTAACTCTTGCCTTTTTGGAGAAGTTCTGCCTCCGTCTGCCCAACGGCTACCTGCATCCAAAGCATGCTTGTGTGATCGTGCTTGTGTGATCCTGGTGCGGTTGCTTGCTTATCTGGAAGTGACAGCTCTCCTCTTACGACAAAAGCACCACTCAGCGGAGTACCAGGACATGGATATTCTGCCAATGTGAGAGCTCATCGATCACCAGCCGTGTCACGCCTAGGTACTGTCTCCTCGATAGCGAGGTCCATTTTCAATAATTCAGCGCTTCGGGCAAACAAGTAAGGTCGTTGACCAAGATCCCGTCCTTGCTGCAGCCCAGCCCGAGATTACGAATGTCCTCCCGCAGCTCCTGCTCTGGTGGTATTGGACCAGGGCTTGTTGCGGTCACATTCCGGGCCGCCCTCGTCCATATCTCGATGGAGTCTGGATCCTAAAACCACCGACTGCGTGCGTCACCGGGAGTCTATGAGGGCACCATGCTATTTGAAACTGAACATCTGATCCTGGTCTGTTGTTGGCCAGACCCTCGCCGAGCGAAACCCGACGGTACCAACTACCGAGATCAGCGGCCTGGTCAATGACACCTCGGGAGGGTATCTCAGTTGATGCTCCCCAACTCCCTTGAGCAACATCCTGGGCCCGGCCTCGGCTCTACTTTCTGTAGCATCGCTGCGGGTTGCCGTTTCTTACCGCACGCCTGTCAGCGCCCTGACGAGGACTCAGAATCTTGCAGGCCACACACTGTCTACAGGTCCGATAGCTCCACGGCTCTATATGCAAGCAGCGGGGGGAGCATCGTCGAGAGAATCTCCAAACATACCGAGAACATCCCCCTTTCGATCTGGACCGTGTCTGTGAAGGGAACACAGGTCGCGGGTCACGAGATCTCTCACCTTGCAAGTCGCACAGCAGGCAATAAACCTGCGGGCCAACCAGGGGGGACACGGGCTTGTCGTGATAGCAGATGCGCCTTTCCACCCTGCCTTCCGCCGGGGAGGTCCATAGTAGCTCCCTTCCTCTTGCGCGTTTCATGGAACGGACAGACGAGCATGTTTGCTTGCAGGAATACTCAAGTTCCGGCCTCATCGGTCCACGCGCATGGCCTCGCTCGGTCTGGCCGGTCAGATCTCAGGTTTGACCGGTAGGTGGTGGAGACGATATCGGACCATGACATCGTATGCGAGTGGACGGTAGGGTTAGCATTCGAATTGTCTAATGCTTGTATCATCGTCTTGCCTTTAGTTGCCACCTGTCTCCAGGGCTCGAACTGCATATACGATGGTTTTGGGGAAGCATGTTTCCCTACCATTGTACCGATGCGTTATTTGACCGAGGCCCGACTCTGATTGTCGTACAGAAAAGCTCGTTCGGCGGTTCTCTTCATGGCGGCGGCCGTCCTCTAATGGAGGCTGTGGCCCGTAGCTGTGCGCAAGAAGCATCACATATCAGGTGTACCACTGTCAATAAAGCAGATATGTGATATTCTCGCCTATGTAACGTCTCTATGACGCCAGGGCAGTGCTATCATGCTCCGAGCGTAACAGGCCAATGCCAGAAACGCCTGCTACCAGAAAAACAACGCATACCGTCCACCTGCCCAGTTCTATCCACCTGACGTACGGCACGGACTCCACCTCCCAAAGTTCTTCACGGCCGGTGTGAGAAGCTCTACTAGTGGACAAAGGCGACTTTGCCCCTCTTAGACCGGCCAGCACCCCTAGCACCACCCCTGCGATCAAGCCAGTCCGCGGGCCCGACATCGTTGCCATCACCAGCCCCTCCAAAGAGACCCATCATGTCGCCGGCAGCGGGAGCACTCCTGAAGCCCTCCCCGTCCTTAAACACGGCCCTGTAGAGCTGCCCCACGCTGTCCACCAGCCCGCCCAGCGCGGCCGTGTGCGCCGCGTCGGCGCCGCTCCCCATCTCCAGCGTCCCCGCGGCCTGGTCGATCTTGCCCTCGACCCTGCCGTCGACGATCAGGAACCCAACGATGTCCAGCACCTCGGGCACGCCGATGCGCAGCTGCCGCGCGATCCAGTCGACGCGCATGCGAGTGTACGGCGCCACGAGCCGCAGCACGGCCTTGGTGCGCATGTTGCGCGTCACCTCGTCGATGTTCTCGGCGATGAACGGGTCGGCCAGGAGCCCGTCGTCGCCCCCCGCCTTGTCGGCCGAGGACAGGACGGCCTCGTAGCGGCGGATGTCGTCGCGCTGGTAGGCCTCGACCAGGTCCGTCATGGCGGTGATGCGCGGGTCGTTCTTGTAGGGCTTGGTCTCCTGTGAGTCGAAGGGGTTGATGATGTCGTCGGTCAGCATGGTGGTGAGCAGCAGGTACTTGAGCACCTGGATGCGGCGCACGTCGCCGGCCTCGTCGTAGCTCTTGAACGACTCGAAGAAGTCCTTCTGGGCCTCCTTCCAGCTCTCCTCGCTCATGTGCATCTTGCCGCCGCACTCGCGGATGATGCCCATGATCTTGGGGTGCGGCACGGCCGAGCGCACCTGCAACGCCCGCTGGTAGAGCCGCTTGAGCTGCTTGTTGTTCTTGGTCTCGACGTACATCTGGATCTCGAGGGCGTAGATCTCGAGGCTGTAGGTGCCCTTGCTGGGGTCGTCGCTGCCGTCTTCCTTCTGGCAGGCCCTGTGGAGTTCCCGGAGCTTGCGGCTCAGGGCAGGGTAGTCCTTGCGGTCGAGCAGCAGCTTGGAGAGCTTGATGTTGGTCTTGAGCCAGAGCCGCTCGTTGTTGGTCGCCTGGAAGCACTGGAGTGTGAGAGAGTAGAACTTCTCGAGGCATTGCGACGAGGCAGGCCCTGTGGAGTTCTTTTCCACGAAGTTCAACATGTTGTCGATAGACTTCTCTGAATAGTTCCTCGTCACGGCAGACTTGACATATGTCAGGAGCTCTGCATAGTGCTCTGTTGCCTGGGGAGCATGTTAGCTTCTGCGGGCGTACGGTCGGACATGCGAGACTGACCTTGTCGTATCGACCGAGCTTGAACTCCAGCTTAATGGCTTGCTTCAGACCCTTGAATCCCCATTCTGACTTCTCCTGCTCTAATCCTGGTATTGCTAGGAACTCGTCGATTGCCTCTTCTGGTTCGCTTGACTTCATCTGCTTGGCGTTGTAGTATTTGTTCTCGATATCAACGTCTCCCGAATCTTCCTCATCCTCATCCTCGTACTCAAAATCATACTCCTCATCGGAGGCTTGCATGAAGTCGTCGTCCGACATATTGAAGAGCCGAATGGAATGCTGTACTGGGGAGAGATGCGATTCAAAAGATAAGATCAGGCCTAAGACTATCAATTTGCGATGTGGTTTGGTCTGTTTGATAATGTGCTTGAATGTCCGTAGTAGTAGCGCTGCAAGCGAGGCTCACAGCGGTCGTTGTTGGTGGGGGTGAACGGTTGATGTCCGCTAGGTAAGGTAGTGTAGCGAGTTTGTGGGGTTGATAGGGTTTTGATGCAAGTCGCTAACCGCCAGAGATGTGATTTCCGAGGAGCAGGAAGTAAACAGCGCAATAAAATCTGCTGCTCAAAGACAGTTTAGCTGAGAGTATTATTAGACTGATCCTACACGTCTCAGCTCACCGGGACTATTCCCTTCATCTCAGGCTTACGGGATGAGAGGTCGGACGTTCAAGGCAGGCACCAGCTGCTTACTTACATAAAGGCATCCTGCCCCACATGCAATTATCCGAAGTGGTATATTGAAGGTGCGTTTTTGCCACATGCGATTTCGATATTCCATTGCAACTATATCATCCTCGACCACAACAACCCATCCACTGAACGGAATCCTCCCTTGATTGACAGAATAAGGGCGGAAACATGGGTTCCTCCGATCTCAACCTCAAAAAGAGCTGGCACGTGGGCCGGGCGGCCAACATCACAGCGACAGCCAAAGCCGAAGCAGCAGCGATCGAGGAGCGCAAGAAGACGGCCGCACGGCTGGCCGAGATCCGCGAGGAGCGCAAGAAGGAAGAGATCCAGAAGCAGCTCGCCGCCACGACCGGCAAGGTCGTGCAGGAGCGCGTGGAATGGATGTACAGCGGCGGGCCCAGCGACGGCGCCAACGGCGACTCGGCCGCCAACGAGGCCTACCTGCTCGGCAAGCGGTCGCTCAACAACCTGCTGCAGGACCAGGAAGCCAAGAAGCTGTCGAAGCAGGCGAGCCTGGAGAGTTTCGCGGCCGTCCAGAAGGTGGCGGGCGTGAGGGACACGGCCGCGAAGATTCGCGAGGATCCGCTGCTGGCTATCAAGAGGCAGGAGCAGCAGGCATATGAGGCGGTTATGAATGATCCGATCAAGAGGAGGCAGTTGTTGGCGCAGATGGGGATCGACGATTCGAAGCCGAAGTCGGGAAAGAGCAAGGATAAGGAGGAGAGGAGGCACAAGCACAGACATCATCATCGGCACCGCCACGACTCCAGATCGGACGAGGAGAGAAGCACAAGAAAGAGACGGAGATCTGATTCCCGCGAAAGGTCGCGTAGTCGGAGTCGGTACGATTCTGACGATGACGACCATCGAAGGAGGACAAGGAGGGTGAGCCCTGACGATCGACGGTCGAGGCGGCATTCTCCCGAGCGGAGGCGCTCATATTCGCCTAGAGACGAGAAGAAGTATAACAAGAGCCGGGATGGCACACGACGGGAGCCAAGCAGGTCTCGGTCTCCCCCGCGCAAACGACGAGATGATTCCCGCGACCGATCGGACCGGAGGGACAGCTACCGGGGTAGGGAAGATCACAACGGCCGCGATAACTCTTACAAACCACGGGGGGGAGGTTACGGTCGAGAAAGGCAACGGAATGGAGGCGGAAAACCGAAAGATGGTCACTCCCGGCTCGAGAAGAAGCCGGACGAGGACGAGGAGCGGCGGGCGCGGAAGCTGGCCGAGATGCAGTCTGCGGCATCGGAGCTGGATATTGACCGTGAACGTCGCTTGAAAGCGCTGGAAGAGGCCGAGCGGGCGGCCCGTGAGGCGGAGGAGAAGGCTAGGCAGAGGTCATCGAAGATTGGCGGAGACAGGCACTTCATGAACGGGCTGCAGCTCAAGGCCACCGGCGATATGGACTTGGCCGATCGGTTAGGACGTGGGAAGAAGGGGCTGGTTAGGGATGAGGACTAAGTGGGCTGGCATTTTCTTCTTATAAGCAATGGTTGATACCCTCCGAAGAATGACACTGATGCGAATGGTATCCTGCTCACGGCCTTGCCGAGACTGCAAGCATGCGTCTTTGCGCTCGACAGTAACTGATGCATGCGCCTTAAAGAAGCCGTAGCAGCAGAGTCTACAAGTATGGAGTGCTCTGTAGCCTCAAGAGCTAATCCTGTATCCTAATAAGGTCTGCTCACTGTGTCTAGTTTTAATGATATCAACTGTCCTGCATCCGGCCTTGGCAAATGCAGTTGGCTGCAGCGTCTGTGTCCTTCCCGTTGTTCGTACCGAAAGCCACAAGGGATGGCCACTGGTTTATCCGGCTATCCGGGACTTAGAAAGTTGCCTTACTCATGATCTATCGTGACGTATCCTCCTGCATTGAGTTGCAGATTGAGAAACTTGGAATAAGTGGAGGAATGGACGCTTGAAGTTAGTGCAAAGACTGACTGCAGCAAATGCTTCGGGTGCTGCACGTTGCAGAACAATGACGGTTTCCTCAGCTATTCAAGATTGCTGCCCACCACCCTAGTCGAAGAAAGGGAGAAAAGAATGGAGAGAGCCTCATATGTGGTAAAGGATACTCTGTGGCGCCAACTGAACAGTGACCTCGAACCAAATATGTACGAAGCAGCTAGTAATATACGTATATCAAAGATCCAAATGTCACGTAGTCGACGCTAGTGGTCCAGACTCCCCAGAGTGGCACCCGCGAACCCCCTGCTAATGTGGACGCAGGGAGCGACCTGCAGCGGTGCAGTGATCGGTAGGACAGTGCGCTCAGTGTGCTAAGCCGCTCCTACCATTTCCATCGTCCAATTTCAACAACCTCATCTCCGCCGACCGCCCTGGCATTCAAGACAGATATCCGTTGCGGGTCTCAGTTTACTCTCCCGGGGGCTCTCACGGTCTCACGGTCTCACGTCGTGCACATCAGTACTGTTAGTTATTCACGCGTCAACGTCCGACAACTGCTGAACTCGGCGCATCCGCATTCACTCCCCGGCGCAAGAACTCCCCGGGATTCTCATCGCTACTCTGCGCCACTGCGCAGCCTCCAACAGAACGTTCCGTTGACGACACCAGCACTTTGCCCACTTGCCCCGGCACATCCTCCGCAACCCCGGGTCAACTCGCTTCGACTGTGAAACGTATCCTTCCTCCGAACTCGACAAAGAGACATCCTCGCAATACTTTACAATGCCCTGTGGCATCGGCGGCAACAAGACCGTCCAGCGCAAGCTCGTCTTGCTGTGAGTTTGCCTCCACGCCACGGCGGTTCATCTACTCGATAGCGAGCTGCCAGCCGCAGAGACGTGCCAAAGTTGCGGTACTTTGCAAATGCGATGCTGACCAAATGTTTCCATCAGCGGCGACGGTGCTTGCGGCAAGACCTCGTTACTGAACGTCTTTACTAGAGGGTAAGCAAGCGTCGCGCCCCAGAATCGATACGAACTCGAGTCGCTAATCGGTCATTAGCTATTTTCCGACGGTTTACGAGCCTACGGTATTCGAAAACTACGTCCACGGTATGTCCACGGTCACAGACGGCCCGAAGCGAATCGACGCAGAATGCTGATTCCCCGCGTTATAGATATCTTCGTGGACAATGTACACATCGAGTTGTCTCTCTGGGATACGGCAGGGCAGGAGGAGTTCGATAGGTTACGGAGTCTCTCCTACGGTGAGTGCGCTCCTACGGGAACAGACGCCGATCCGGTACACGGCACGCCAGTTACTGACACATGCCGCCAGATGACACCGACCTGATCATGCTTTGCTATTCAGTCGACAGCAAAGACTCGCTCGAGAACGTCGAGAGCAAGTGGGTCGGTGAGATAGCAGACAACTGCCCTGGCGTCAAACTCGTTCTCGTAGCCCTCAAGTGCGACCTGCGCGAAAACAACGACGAGGACGACGATGGAACGGCCAGCGGCGGAGACGGCATCAGCGGGCCGAGAGAGAAGAAGCCGATGATCAACTACGACCAGGGCTTGGAAGTGGCGCGACGAATCAACGCTTCGCGGTATCTTGAGTGCTCGGCCATGCGCAACCGGGGCGTCAACGAGGCCTTCACCGAGGCGGCGCGCGTCGCCCTCGGTGTCAAGAAGGACCGCGACGAGTCAAAGTGCTGCGTTATGTAGTGTGCGGATGCAGTATTCTCGATGATACCCAGGTGTTTGCGGCAGAGTTGCGACTGGAGACCAAGGAAACCTATATTGACGGGGGGGCGGGTGTCTCGGCCACAAGCTGGGTAGCGATTCTCCACCGACGGAGAAGGAGCAGCACGAGGAGCGGAACACCGGAAGCGCAGAGCAGCGAGACCATATCGACATCTCGGGCTACCAGGCTCCTCATCCACCCGGCGTCGGCAGCCCACGACACATTCTCACCATGCCTTTTCCCTCGACAGCACGGACGGGCATACGGCCAGTTCGGAACACCACTAGATGATTACCCAGCGGCCCGATTCACGGGCCTAGGCGCCTTTGCCTGAGTTTGTACATATTACCCATTCCATTCTTGCACATATCGTTACGGAACCGCTGGGCAGCCAGCCCGGATAGCAGACTGTTGGTCTGATTTCCTTTTTCTCTCGGCGGGTGTCATACGGTTCAGACTGGTCTAGACAAATGCTGTGTCTGGCTCTCGTCACAGCAGACGGTTGTACGGCACTGTGTATTTTCTTTGTTGTTATTTTGTATTGGACCCGCAGGCTTTCAACCGCGGACGTTCTTCTTAAAATGTTCTTAATGGAGTCTGAGACCGGAAAGGGGGCAGGGAGTTGATAGCATTCGAGCATGTTGGCGACGGTGTTCCCGATCGTTGAGGCTGAACTTGCTTTACTACCGTATGGGCCGGTGTACTAGAGCCGAAGAGGACCCTTCGCGGCGAACTGCTTCATGTGGCCGGGATGCTTCGAGATGGAATGCAAGCTACCTTATCTACCTTACCTACTGAAGAGTATCGATCCGAGATGACGTCTTTATGTAAGGAGTGCAGGATGCGACGACCTAACCCGAGATGCCACACATTCAACAGGCATTTATCAACTGATAAAAGATCAAGCAACGTGAACCAACAAGGAGACCGTCTTGAGGATCTCCGGGTTCATCAATGGCTGCTCCTCCGGACCGCCTCCGCGGAAGTGGTCGATAACGCAATCCCGGGGCCGCTATTGGGGCGATAAGCGTTCGGTAGTCGGTATGGCGTCAATGGCGCCCCGTAAATCTCTGCTTCAAGCTTTTGTAAAGGCAGCAATCACTGGCCTGTGAGTGGTCAATCCCTCGTCACCCAGAAGACTTTCATGGCTTCAAGTGGACGACACTCCATCTATTAGTCCCGGCGTGGGCAAATAGGTGAGCACGCAGTCTAGTCTTTTGTTGAAACAGAGGTATACCCTCACTACCG
>Ga0209127_100233_pt1 | contig 19797 bp, 7 predicted proteins | sample LakSupMetagenome_FD_187469 | JGI IMG/M metagenome (GOLD analysis project Ga0209127, IMG submission 187469) | Freshwater microbial communities from Lake Superior, Canada - Sta WM archaea (SPAdes) (version 2) | ecosystem: Environmental > Aquatic > Freshwater > Lake | place: Lake Superior, Canada...
TGGAAGTAGACATTGTAGATGAAGTAGTATGCAGGGAGGAGTACACACTGGTGGACGTGAGCTGGTGACCTTCTAGGAAACCGGAAGAGTAAAGACTTGAGACGACTTACAAAGGCCAATCCCGCGAGAGCCACATTTGCCAGAGTCAGTTTGCCAAAGAGCAGCTCCAAGATCTTCGACGAGGCCATATTGTACGTCTGATACTTTACCAACAGCATAAACTGTCGCCCTTGAATGTCTGCGGTCTTGTAACAGGACACCGAAATTGAGAGCAGGACAGATGACGGAACATAAGGAGAACAGGACGCAAGGTAGAGCGGATACGACTCCAGACAGGACGTGTGCTGCTATTTAGAAAACACAGCTAACGTTAACCGATTACTATCACATTCCCCAGTGTGGTATCCGTCGAGCATTAACTCCAGCCCGCATAACGGCCAGCGGACTCTGTGGACTCTGTGGAAGGTTACTCCGTCCGTTGACTCCGAAGAAAGTGGAAATGGATGTCTGCAGGTAGTCACCACTGGAGTACAGGAGTACAGGACTGGTCGAACCATGGCTATCCCCCTTGTCGGATGGGAACCCGGTGGACTCCTGCCGTTCCCCATTGCGCGAGACGGTGAGGTCTCATATGCCGTCCACCGACGGGAGGGACAGATGGATGGACGGTGTTGCACCGACAGCTCCGCCAGCGACCGGTGCGGCTCCCCTTTTAGGTGAAGTGTCCTGCAACTCGTGCTGTCACCGTGGACCGTCTTGTCAACGTGGGCGAATCATGTGAACGCATCTTCCTGCAACCGTCCACTCCGCGTCAGTATCAGATAGCATTATGCACGAAGGCCCTGACTGGATGATGCGGGACGATCGTTGGACAAGTGTCCAGACGTGACGACATGAGAGTACGAGCAGCTAGGAGAGACAAATATGCCGGGAGTACCAGGTGTGAGCCGGTTTGGATATGGTCCCCTGCTTGAGCACCAAAGCGGTTTATAAGATGGATTTGGCACGTCGGGAGAAGTGGGGTCAAGACTCTTATCTCAGATAAGACTAGAGCCACGCCATGTCTCCTTCAACCACACGCCCGCAGTACCCCCCTCCGAACGTGTGACCCACCAGAGCTTCCCTTCCAACGACAACCAAACAGAAGAAGCTATCGTCAGGTTAGAGTTACTGTTTACAGTCTTGCTTCATTGCTGACATACATATTGTACATTGCCATCGAACTGGATTTCGTAATTCCCTGCGGTGCCATTGGCGATGAACTTCGCTGTTGAGGTGCCCGGCGAGGCAGCTCCGCTGAGTCTCCAGGAGCTCGTGCGGGCGCTGCAGGCTGCCCAGTCGTCCACCAACAACGCCGAGAGACAGTCTGCCGGCCAACAGCTCACTGCCTGGTACTCGCACAGGAACTTCCTCTCCTCTCTCCAGGTAAGCGACAAACTCCCCTTCCGCGTGCGACCAGTGTCCAGTAATTTAACAAAACCACTGTGCAACAACAGACCGTCTTTCTCGACAAATCGATACCACAAGACATCCGATACCTCGCCATCATCCACCTGAAGAACGGCGTTGACAGACACTGGAGGCAGGCGACCGCCAAGCATTCCGTGTCTCCCGAGGAGAAAGCCTTCATCCGCTCGAGGCTCTTCCAGGGTTCTGTGGACGAGGATCACCCTCCCTTCGTCCTTCACAATGCGCTTCTCGTCGCCAAAGTCATTAGGATCGACTATCCAGAGAAGTGGCCCGATGCCATATCGACCCTGATACAGATCATCAGAGACGCTAGTACTGGCATTCAGCAGCGGCTATTGGGCGCGCTGACGGTGCTTCTCCATGTCGTCAAAGAGCTCGGCTCAGCGCGGCTGCAACGCACGCAGACGTCGCTCCAGTCCGTGACCCCCGAGCTGGTTCAGATCCTGGGGGAGATTTACATGGACAAGACGGCATACTGGGGCGAGTTCTTGACCAAGGGTCGCGGCGACGAGGACGATGCGGATCTGGCCATGCAGGACAGCCTGACCGCTCTGAAGGTCCTGCGACGCCTTCTCAGCGGAGGATTCGAGAGCCCGTACAAAGACACCATCGTGCAACAGTTCTGGGCCATCTCTCAGACCCAGTTCGACCAGTTTCTCGTCTACGTGAGGGGAGACTCTCCGATTCCGTTCCCCTACCAGGAGGTGGTGGGCAAACACCTGCTCCAGTTCACAAAGTTACACATCCAGATGGCCGCGTCGCGTCCAGCCAGCTTCGTTCTGCTCCCCAACTCGGTACCGCTAGTACGTGGATACTGGGATCTGGTCGCCGACTTTGCCGAGGTTTTCGAGAAATCCGGAGGCATCAAACATACCACTACCCAGGGCGTCGACGGCACAAAGTTGAAGATGGAGGGACCCCTCCAAGAGAGGCTAGCACTGAAGGGGCTGTTGTTGCTCAGGAGTTGCATCGCAATAGTATTCCACCCTGTTCAGACATTCAAGTACAAGGACCAAGAAAGGAAGCGTGAAGAGCGGGAGGCCGTCGAGTTCATGAAGACCAACCTGCTCACAAACGACTTTGTGCTCCAAGTCGTCAACGTCATCGTCACAAAGCTGTTCATGTTCAGGCAGTCGGATCTCGACGCGTGGGAGGAGGACCCTGAAGACTGGGAGGTGCAGGAGCGCAACCTGGGCGATGCATATGAGTGGGAGGTCAGGCCGTGCGCCGAGCGTGTGTTCCTCGATCTCATAACGCACTACAAGGACATCTTGGCGCGACCGCTGCTGTCGTATTTCGAGAGTATCGCCGAACCTGATTCGACCATTGCGCAAAAGGAGGCCATCTACACCGCTATGGGCTGTGCGGCAGCTCACATACACGAGATGTTCGACTTCGACAAGTTCCTCACTGCTACGTTAGTCCAGGATGCCCAAATCAGGGACCCGCTCGCCAAACTGCTGCGCCGCCGGATTGCCATCTTGCTCAGTCAGTGGATTACGGTCAGGGTAAACACCGCTAACAGACCGGTGGCCTACGAGATATTCCGCCGCTTCATGGACCCAACCGACGCCATCAACGACGATGTGGTCCGCATCACTGCTGCCCGGCAGTTCAAGCTGGTCGCCGACGACTTCGAGTTCAGCGGCGACGCTTTCCTCCCTTTCGCCGCCGACATGTTCAATAATCTCATCAACATGCTCAAGTCGGTCTCCAACGACGAGACCAAGCTGGCAATCATGGAGACCCTGCGTGCCATCGTGGAGCGCATGGGTCAGTACGTGTCACAGTTCGGCGATCCGATAATGTCGCTTTTGCCGCAACTATGGGATCTGGGCGAAGCCGAGGCGTACATGCTGAAGCAGTCGGTCCTGGCCATGACGAATGCCCTCGTCATGTCGATGAAGGCCGACTCCCAGAAATACCAGCCCTTGATAGTGCCGCTCCTGCGCGAGGCACTGAAGCCGGACTCCGCCCTTCACCTCCATCTCCTGGAAGAGTCTGTCGAGCTGTGGAAGTCCATCCTGCATATGAGCAGTCCGCCACTGCTGGACGAGCTCAGGACGCTGGTCGCTCTAGCTCTTCCCCTCCTGCAGTACGATACCGGCGTGGCGCACGCGTGCTTGGAGGTTGTCAAGGAATACATTATACTATCACCACAAGACCTGCTCGGCGATGAATTGCGCCAAACAGCGTTAAGAGAGCTGGCAGGCACCCTCGGCCTCAAGAGCAGGGATCAGGTCGACGAGGGCACGAAGTCTCTAGAGCTGCTGATTCGGCAAGCAGAAGCATTGGGGGGAGTCCAGGGAGTGTCTGTGGTCATGCAAGACATGATCGAAGTCCACTTCATGAGGAAGGTGATGTCGGACCTGTACAACTCCTACCAGTCGAGCCAGACCGTCGGCCCCAACAAGGTCGCCCGGCGGATCGGTACCGTCGTCGAGAAGGCCTACTTCACCATCCTGTCCCGTCTCGCCCTCGCCGACCCGGCAGGCTTCGTCGAAAAGCTGGCCACGTTCGACAGCGACTCGGAATTCCCACAGCCCTGGACGTGGCTGCTGTCCGAATGGTTCGCCAGCTTCGACTCCTGGGCAGATCTCGAACGATCGAAGCTCTCGCTGCTAGCCCTGACGCGCCTCTGCGAGCTACCGGGCCCTATGGAGGCCCTGGTCCTCGGAAAGCTCCAGGACTTTCTGTCAATGTGGACCACCGTGCGGGCCGAACTGCGGTTCGGAGGCGAGGCCATCGACTACGACTCGCTGATCAGACAGCCGGTGACCGAGCCGAACGAGTGGGAGACGCCCGCGGACGCTGTCGAGAGGGAGATAGCGCAAAAGGATCCCGTGTACAATATCAACGCGCACGCGTTCGTCAACAGCACGCTGCAGGGCCTCGTGCAGAGGGCAGGGGGCCAGCAGCGGTTCGAGCAGGAGTGGCTCGTCAACATCGACAGGGAGGTCCTGGCCGGGTTCGAGGCGCTGAGCAACCCGCCGGATCAGGCGATGCCGTAGCCAGGCAGTGGTGGTTTCTCGAGCGACATGTATAATCCTAGCGACACTACGACCTTTACGGACCTCAGTCCGGACGCGTCTCAGTCTGGTTGGGGGGACACAAGCAGTTTGGACGCCGCGGATTCCCGGGGCATGAGCAGCTCGGATGCTGCAGGTTCGCGAGCTACGAGCAGTTCGGACGCCGCAGATTTGCAGGACATGGCCTTTTTCATGAGCCCGGATGCCATGAGCCCTGATTAAAGTACGCAGGACGCGGAGGGACAAGATCCTTCTCCGCATATCCCTCCTGACGTGATGGGTTGGTTCGAATGTGGCCTCTGAAGCCAGGATTGGTACGGTTCATTCCCTACAACACCTGCATTCAGCTACGAACTGCATGTGCTGGAAGAGCGACGATGTCTTCTTTGCGGTTGGTAAAGAAAAGGGTGCTGAGGATGGATAGGGCGGCGCGCTAGGGTAAGAGATAACTCTACCGCGTATTGCCGGAGGCAGATTAAAAGTAGAAAGCATGGAGAATAAAGACAATACTAACACTGACTGCCGGTGACATGGAACAACATCGTACGCCGTGACTGCCAACTCCCCCACGGTCCTGCGCGAGTTCTCAGCCGGCTTGACCTTTGGCACGCTTCAGGTCATCGCCAGCATGCTCGACTAGTCCTCCGACTGGATCAAGGCCCTGTTCAATGCCACCCCAGACCTTGACACTTGGATAGCCACCTTCGCCTCATCCCTCACGAACGAGATCCGGTTCTTAGGCATAGTCGACGTCCGGCCCTCCATCAATGACAACCGGTGCACGACCGAGCCTGGCCCCTTTCGACCATGTCGATGGCTGTGGTTGATATATCCAAGCATCCTAATAATCACCGGTCTGTACTTCCTGGTCCTCTAGACCAACGAGTCATACACGCATCTGAAGCAGAGGTACCTAAGTGCGACCGAGGCTTCAATAACACAAGTAAGGGCATCACAGCGGGCCGGCCTACTGGACGAAAAAGTCTACCTTGGGAGGCTGTGTGGTTTGCTTCCAGGCCAAGGGACCATCGGCGCGGGCCGCTGGTATATCTCTGGATGATCTCACAGTACCCTGCTGCATAAAGATATCCCACCTGCACAAAACTACTCCGATACGTTGGCGGAGCCTAAACAGCGGACGAGGGGAGTTGTGTCTCAGGGATTAATTGTTCCGGCTGATGCACCAGCTCCTCAAGGCTGTGTCGGCACCCTGTCCCGTCGGACGGCACTGAAGGCAAGTATCCGACGCGTCAGTTGGTATCGGCCTCTATCGATGACCCAGAACAGGGAAGATCGAGACCTTTTCCTTCGTTGTTCGTTGATGAGGCCCTTCGTGCTGTTAGCATTACGCGCTACCTTACACTAGTGATTCACCGTCCACATCACGTGACTGCTCACTGATTCAGCGCCCTTCCTGCCGATTACAGCCGCGGGAAAAGGTTTACCGAGGTGGATGCCGGCTAACTCCACAAACTGCCGGATGACTTAACCGACGCTTGAGGTCAGGATGAGCATATCGACCGCTTTTGCCATACGCTTTTCAACCAAAGCTATCTTGCAGTTGACAATGTCAATGATAACTCGTAGTACTGGAATTACGGACTGATACTGGAAAGCGTCTCACAAACAGAGAAGATCAGGTCCCCCACGCGACCGGAGATAGTTCCGTGTCAACCCTGTCTCTGAGTGGTCCAGATTCTCGGCGCTTTCTCGAGTCATGTAAATCCTGTCCCCAGTATCCCCATAGTTCGCATGTCTTGGGACCAACTAGCTCCTCTAGCCCCTTGGGCTACCCCAGATGGGGTCACCATACCTGGAGAACCCCACAGACTTCCATCTTGCCCCAACCTCTCGACCCCTCAGTCTCGATGTTTTTTCTTCTCAGGCCCTTCTACTCCTTCTGACGCGTAGCCCAAGCTCCAGGTCGAGTTGACGAAGAGGAGATATCATGGCTTCAATCTCAACGGCTCCCGCTGTCGAGGAGACCGCCACTGATCCCAAACCCAAGAGCTCCAACAAGATCCGCAAGCGGGCGCCGAAGGCATGTCTGTCGTGCCGGGCAAGGAAAGTGCGGTGCGACGTCTCGCAGAGAGGTAGACCGTGTATGAACTGCTACCTCGACAGCGAAACGTGTGTCGTCACTGGACGCGCCTCGAGGTTGTACGTCCACTATATCCCTTGTTCGCGACATGAACCGTCCCCTCGCTTACCCGCAACTACAGCCGTCGACAAAGAGAAAATGGCGAGAACGCGCAAGTCTCACACCCGCCATATCCCAAGGAGATCAGGACCAACCCGACGGCGGAGGAGGTAGTCATGTCTCGAACCATGGCCCAGTCGGTCCCAGACAGTGCGAACGGCGTACCATCCCCTGAAAACTACCATCATGGACACAGGCACGAGTCTGTGGTCGCCCACTCTCCTCAGACCACCGCTGGCACACCCCAGTCCACTTCGAGACTACCCCAAGTCTGCCAGACTCCCCAGTACATCGCTCCAGCACCTCAGGCCGCTGTACATACACCGCCGTTCAGCGCCACCACACCACTGAATCCCTGGGCAGCGCAACAGCTGCCGCAGCTCAGCGCCGATATTGTGTACTCGTACTACCCCTTTCTCAACATCAGCAACCTGACCCACATCCTCCCACAGGATGTCAACTACCTCGAGTCCCAGGGGTGCTTCCGCGTGCCGACACGGGTGGTGTTGGACGAGATTGTCCAGCAGTACTTCCTCCACGTCCATCCACTCCTGCCACTGTTTAACGAGGGCGACTTCTGGGACATCTACTGCCAACAACAGTCCGGCTCCCTCCCGCAGCAGCGGATCTCTCTTCTAGTCTTCCAATCCCTCATCTTCGCCACCTGCAACGTAAGTTTCCCTCCCCTAGCGTATCCCCGCCGACGGCACCACTGACGGACCCTCCAGTTCGTCTCCCGCCAAAGCATCAAAGCCCTCGGCTACCCCAGCATCCGCGCCGCCCGCGCAGCGCTCTACCGCCGCGCCAAGCTCCTCTACGACTTCGAATCCGAGTCGTCCCCCATCTGCATCGCCCAGGCTGCCCTTCTCCTCTCCTTCTGGTCCCCTGTGTCCAGCTCCGGCATCCGCAAGGCCAACTCTACCTGGCTCACCATCGCCATTCAGCACGCCAAGGTCGCCGAGGCGCACCACTACTCCTCCTTCGGCTCAACTCCCGTACCGGGCAACGACGGCGGCGGCGGCAGCAGCAAGTCGCCGAGCGTGACTCAGCTGAAGCGCCAGAACATCCTCAAAAGGCTGTGGTGGTGCTGCATCATCCGCGACCGCATCCTGGCCCTCTGCGTGCGGCGCAGTATCCAGATCACCCGCGCGCACTTCGACCTCGACGCCAACAGCCCGCTGGGGTCGGCCGACCTGGCAGACGAGGTCGACAGGTCCAAGGTGTACAACGCCGATACCAAGCGGGCGCTGATCGACATCATGTCGCAGCTGATCGATCTATGTGTCTTGCTGACCGATATGCTGGTACTGGTGTACCCGCTCGACGACACGCCGGGCTGGGGACGGCCGATGAATCCCGAGGACCAGGGACGAGTCAAGGAAGGGAAGATGGCGCTGAGGAGGTGGTACAGGGGCGCCACGCTCAAGTTCCCCATGTTTGGTGGTGGCGGCGCCGCGGCGGCGAGGGCAAGTCATGTTGCTGGCGGAAGTGGGAGGAGGGAGTTTCGCCACGACTCAGTTATCCTCTACACCAACCTGATGTATATGTATTACCAGTAAGTTGCCCGAGGGCGAGTGGCTGATTGACGAAACGCAGCGCTAACGATAACACAGTTCTGGAAGAGTGGCGCTCTGTCACCACGAGGTCCTCCACCTCGCTCTGGCGTCTACGCAAGGTACGGCGGACAGCTCCGTCCGCGACGTGTCCATCATCTACGAGAACCGGCACGAGCTACAGGACGCGGCGTCAGGAGTGACCGAGTGTCTCAAAGAGCTGATCCAGCTGCGCCTAGCGCGTTGGCTGCCCATCAGCGCGGTAGCATGTACGGCCCTCCCTCTGGTCCTGCACATCCTAGACGTCAAGCTCTCGCCGCCCCGGCCGGGCACGACAAGCACCGACGGCCAAAACAGCCAGTCGGCCCTCAAGCAGCACCGCCTCAACGTTCTGATCGAAGCAATGAAGACGTACCAACCACAATACGACGGCGTGGACTGGGTGAGCGAGACGATCCGCCACATCGTCAACCTCGCCCAGCTAGACGGGGTGCAGCCCAACGCCACGACGGACAGCGGCAACCCCTCCAACAACAACAACAACAACAACAACGACAACAACAACGACCCACCATCTGAAAACGGCAACGACAAGATCCAAGACTGGACCGATATCCTCACCAGCCACCCCAGCCTGTACCTCCGACTAGCCCTAACCATGGACCTCTCCCTCTCCAAAGACCGCCTCCCGGAAGAGGGCGACTTCCCGGCCTCCCTCCGCGGCCTGCTCTCGGGCACCCCGTCCACCAACCCCCTGCGCGCGCTCCTAGCAGCCAACAAGCAGCAACAGCAGCAGGCCCAGCAACAACAACACCTCCGCCCCGTCCCGGGGTCCATGTCCTCTATCCCGCCCCAACTCCAGCGCCCCAAACCCGCGCAGCCGCGCTCCGTGGCGCCGCAGCACACGATGAAGGCCTGGCTCGACGCGGACAGGGCGGCCAGCAGCAACAACAACAGCAGCAATTACGGCATGCAGAACGGCGGCGGCATGGACATGGACCTCGACGAGTCGCCCCAGCCCGGCGGCCTACCGGCCAGCGTGCGGGGTTACTCTGAGTCCGACTCCGGCTCGCAAGACAGTTACGAAGACTCACCCGACGAGCATGACCATCATAACCATCTCCACAACCATGCCCAGCACCAGCCGCAGCAGCAGCAGCAACAACAACAACAGCAGCAATTCCGGTCCCCGAACGCGGAGGAGCAGCACCAACAGCAGCACCAACAGCAGCAAGACTGCAACCTTTTCCAGCCCTTCACGACAGAGGAGATGGAGGTGCTCGAGGCGCACGTGCTGGACGCCTTCACGCTGCACAACGAGAGCCCGCCGAGCAGCGAGGGGGCGTTCGAGAGCGCCATAGAGATCTTTGGGGAGGTGGTCGGGGCCGACGCGGTGGGGGAGTGGCTCGAGCAGGGGAGGAAAGGAGATGGAGGGGAGAGGGAGGACGGGGAGACTGCTAGGGTGCTGATGGATGCTCTCAGGGAGACGGAGGTTGGGGCATGATTTGGAAGATTTGGAGAATTGGGTGTAGGTTTTGTGGGGGTTTAATGATGGGATGACAATGATCTAATGATCTGGGTTGATGCCTGCTGTGGTTCTTTTCTTCGTTGATGTTCAGCGAGAATTGTGGGAGGTTGAACTGTGTGATTCTTCTTGGTGCAATGGAAAGTGTCTGCATGGCTTTGCTGCCTTGAATTGCCAAATGATGGATCAGAGGTTATCTTCCTGAGCTTATCAGCAGAGGGCTAGATGAATGGGTACCACACCGGCGAATAGCTTGCCGTATTGGTCCTGTGACCAAGGCACAATGCTCGACGATCTTCCTCACATGTTTGCATCTTGCAGAACGGTGAACCTAGATTCAGTAATTGCCGCGCCCCTTTCCACTCGGAAAAGGGACGAACCGGTAGTAGGTGAAGGGGATGACATGACAGGACCGTGACAGGAGCCCATCACATACTCGATGGACAAGTGTGGTGCAACGTTAATAAATGGACACTGACACTGGTACGCACGTAGGTAGGTGCCCGTGGAGGTGCCCGTCGATGGAGTGAGGTCACCGTGGGAGGAGGCCGAGGCGCGAGACCCCACATGTCGAGGGTTATTCTGACCCACTTCAACACACTGGGCGGTCACTGCCCGCCAGCCATTGGTTTTTCATTCTCACATTCCGTTTCTCGAGACAGCCGGGATACCAAGTCGCTCGAGAGATATCTCTTCGGCCTCCCGGAATACGACTCAATCAGTCAATCTCAAGTGCATTGGACCGCATCTCGGCGACAAGGACAGACCATGCGCCGGGGATGGCATTGTGTGTTTGCTACAATCTGCAAGCCTGACACGGCGACTCATGCTGTCATGTGACTGCGGTGTCCACAGGCGAACAACTGCGACAACCGACCCCCGGTCGGCTCATGCGAGATTTGGAGACGTCGCCCGAAGCAGCCGATCTGACTGGACCGATGCCACAAGCGGCCTTGGCGTCCCGAGCTGTCGGTAACCGTCCGGCCTCTTGGTTGGCTGCCACCGGAGTCTCCGAGGCGCGTCACCAGCAGGAATCACTCAGCTCTCCATTCCGTGTACCCACCGTTTTGAATCTTCCTTTCTCATTCCCGGTCACTTTCACAAGCTTAGATTCCCGCCAAGGTGGGTGCGGCACTTCTTTCCATGACATTCAACAAGGGACGGAGACACAGGCCGGATCCCCGACCCTGACCATCCTCGGGGGGCGCTGCAACGTTAAACCTCAGGGGCTGTCAAGGAAGAGACCCATTGTCATGCAGAGTCCTTTTGACAGGTGTGACGCTTGTTGTTTTGCAAGAAATGCCCGGCCCCAAATCTGGATTGGGACCGTGGATTCGAGGAGTGTGGACCTTCAGGCACGGGCGCATAGCCGGATCTCCAGGGAGATCTGTGTGCGCTGTCACTTCTCCCCCTTGCCGTCGGTTCATTTCTAATTTCAGCGCTCACAAAGTCCTGCGAACAGACGCCCTAGGAGCTAAAACACGTCTGACTGGGGCTGTTAAGCGCCTAGGTCTGCGCTGCCCCAACCAAAGGCGCTCTATCGCCAGTGAGCTGCATTAACCATGCAGGGTGTGATCTCGGACAGCTGTCAAACCCTGATACGCATCATTAAATACTCGACACCACCACTATCTTCGTTCCCGTGGAGAAGCGAACCCGAGCTAAGACAATGCCACACGTCAACACCTTGCTTTCTCCGGGCGAGGAAAGCCCGCTTTAGCTGTCAGGATGGTACGATGGCGCACAGCTAGCTCCCTCAGGAGGTGCAGCATCAACATTGTTGCTGCCCGCCTTTTAGTCGCAACCCTTGCACGCGGTCGACGATCTACGTAAATCATCTAATATAGAGCTTCAGACATGGCTAAGCATCGAAGTCGATCTAGCAGCCGCGGGCGCTATTGCGTGCCACATCCGGCTTGACTGGAGTCTGGAGCATTGTTTAGATACTTGTATCTGCCACTAGAAGAATCCAGAACAACATCAAGAGAGGTCACGAAGCTGCCTGGGGTTGGAAGGAACATCCGGACTGAATACTATATGGCACGTCATGTGCAAATACAGTACATTGTGCAATACGAAGTACCTATGTTTGGGAGGCAGAAGCCTCGAATAAGCCACACCCGGCCAAAAGAGGGGAACCTTCCGGGAATGGAACACTCCTGACGTTCTCAGACAGATGCGTGGAGACTTGGGCAGCCTTACTCTAATCCACGCCCGCCACCGTCTGCCTCAAGGCTTCCGTTCCTGAGGAGAACCGCCATCATCTTTGAAAATCACCATCGCAAGGCGGTCAAACCTATCAAACAAGAGTAGCCTACCGTACGACAGGAGTGAACCAACGGTCCGTATGTTGAGGCGCGCCAATCGACCCGGGGTAAATCCTATGTTTGAAGGTGCCTACCGCTTGTCGCCTTCTCCGTCTCCCTGTGGCAGCTACAACTACGTCCGTAGAATTGAGACTGGGCCCCTAGCCGCCACCGGCCACTCGCGACAGGCACCTGGACAGTCGAAGGCGTGCTGTTGGTCGGGTTCTCCCAGGTCACCATACTTTACACAGTACCATCTGGCTGACCCGACAGCTTGGGACCCCCTCACCATAAAGCCTGAATGCCCATTATTGGCGCGACGCTCTGGCCCGAAACCTCCTGCCAACAGCACATTCAAAGGTTTTCCCGCTTGGATAGGACCCATATCCGCCTACGACGGGGCTGCGGATTCCTCTTATTTCGCTCGATGCCATCTTTTTGCACTAAAGTTTGCCAAACCAACTGCATATTACGCTTCTAATGAAAACCACTGAGAAGCAAGCGCCCTGTGGGACTGCATGTTATAGCTTCGAACGGACCACCTCCTTCGAGCAACAGCACTCGTTCTTATCTCTCTGCTCAAGTCCTCTCTGGGTTCAGACGTCTTCAGAATGACAGGACTGGTCGAGCTTTCAACTCCTGGTGTTTCTGGTCCTCAGCATCTTCTTATTCCCGAGTCTCGTCCTCGTCGACAGTCACATGGGGTTCCTATAGACGTCTCGCTCACACTACCGCCGTTGACTATGAACATACTTGCCGGCTACGGCATCAAGACAACAACCAGCAAACAGTCCTTGGCCCCGTTCGGAATGCCATCGCCTCCAAGTTCTGACTGCTCGCAACACTTTACTGCCCAAACACAAAGCTCGTTGAGTCAGGATACCACGGGGGCGCTGCCAGGGGAGCGGCATACGCCTCCTTACACTGTTCCAGGATCCTGGACTTTACAAGAGGCTTACACTACGATACCAACCCAAGACATGGCCGAGCAGACGGCATACGACATGTCATTTGGTACTCTTGCAGTAAGGCCGGCTACTCAGCGACAACCTCAACAACAAACCAACTTCGACGCTTCAGTATATGGACCTCCCTCTATGCCTGCTCCTTCTTCGCTCCTCGGTGGGCAGATTGCCCAAGCACCCAACTATCTTGCTCCAAGGGCTATACCGACGTATCAGTCACTACCTCCGCTCATGGATTTGGGCACTCATAACTACGCATCGATCCCTTATGGCCACAATTTCCACTCCGCAACGGGGAGCCCCTTTCTTCCTGCGGTGGGTTCTTGTACCTGGCAGCCATCGCCTTACCATCATCCTTCCTACGTTCAAGCACACTCCTGGTCGCACCAACCTCAATCATACAAGCCAGCCAAACCAACAACGAAGTTTGGCAGCCTACCGCGAGAAGCTTGGGTCAAGGTCTTCCAGTACCTCGACTACGCAGACCGCCTCCGCCTGCAACGAGTCAACCGATTCTGGGCCGAGTCCCTCAAGTCTCTAGACAAGCGCGTCAAAGAACACCCAAGCGACGCCGAGTACGCAGACATGCACGGCCTAGTCTTGCAAGCCGAGAACTACCGCAAGCACTGGGCACCCAGCGCGGCAGCCGAGTCCAAGACACCGGCGGGACGCCCACGGGGCAACGCTCGCAATTCCAAAAAGGAACCTCAAGCAAGCGACGATATGGACGAGTCCAGCAACGGAAAGAAGGACTTCGGCCTCGTCGGCAACATAGGCTGTTATCACTGCTTCACCGTCCGAGCGCCCGGGTTCTTCGCCATGAAGATAGACGACGAAGACGAGAACCCTAACGACGATGACGAGGGTGGTGGCTCTTCCACTTCCCGGGGAGTCAGGAGGAACCCTGCTCCTCGACGATACTGCCTGGACTGCGGAATCAAGAAGGGCTTCCATCCCCCGGGCAAGTACCTGGAGACGAAGGCAGGCAACAACCACATCATATGGATCTGCTGCGAGGGCTACTACGAGTACGGCCTTAGGAACTGTCCGAAATGCGGACGTGGTTGTCCACTTACGCCAGTCAACAAGAGCTCGAGGAATAGCCGCAAGAGGTCCTCACCTATGCCGCCTCCGCCTTCGCCGTCGCCGAGACGGCAACGGACCTTGGAGATGGACAAGAGCCAGTCTGCGGGCTACGACCAACCCTACCCACATTCTCAATGGCCGTGATTCTGAGCCATCTCAACATGGTGTCTGACAACTTCAAGGGCTCATCCACATTGTTTAGCCTACTAGGGCGCTTAGACACCTAGCATTCACGTTACCTATCCTGGCTTCCGTATTTTGCCTGTCCTTTGGATTTGATACTTGTCTTTCCAGGCGCATTGTTAATGTTGGGTTTGTGGTTTCAAGGCAGGCGTTTAACGAAGCATCTTGGCGGTGTTGAAGTTTGAACATGCGTACTGTTACTAGACAGAAGGACCATGTACTTACCGACACTTTTCTCATGATACCCTGAATGTCTGTTTTCTTCCTGTCATAGAGGCTCTCTGCAAAGTATGTAGCAACATTGAAACCTTGTTTTATTGTACTTTTTAGCTTGCAGCCCTCCTGTAGTTGCAGCTCCCTTTGCTCTGTATCCAAACGTCAAGATAACTTACAAGCCTTCCCCGGAGGCAGAAGAAAGCCCCGATGACCACTAATAAGGTCTCTCGCGGAATGCCTGTCGTCCTCGTAAATGGAATACTTCCCCTCAGATTCAGACTGAGGCATCAGTCTGATGGAAGGGTACTCGGGACCGGGTCGTAAACTCCGCCCATCTTTCCAACGTCAGGAGGCAGAGCACACTGCTCTTACAGGCGCAAGACTTTAGCCCCTCGCTGTGCTATGCAGCCGGGCATCTAACGGCCGGGGCTGAACCAACGACCCCTAATTTCAACCAGTGATCTACGGAGTTCCAGCCATTGGCGGAATCAGGACAGCCGCGCGCAACGTCAACGAATGTCAGCCATGACCATTGAGTGAGGTGGACTCCCATAACCTGAAATTGTGAATTCCGATGCAGAGGGACTGCATTCCCGTCGTCACTGCGCGGCAGTGTCGTCCTGGCCGCGACCGAACACTGTAGTCCCAACATCCAGAGTACAACAGCCGCGCGCAACGATCTCGACAAGGCATATTCAAACAACAAAGATGCGTTGGATAATCTAAATATGATGTTGGCTTGAATATTCATCCGATATTGAGGGTCCAACAGTTCGGGGCTCGACCTACACGAGGACATATCCCGAGCCCCCTCAAGGTCTTCGAGGTCTCACCGATGGACATGCAAAGTTCCCACTCTCGCCATACAGCAGCACCACAGAACTGACGAAACTACCCACTCCTTCATTTGAGATTGGTCCCTTTGCAGCAGCTGCACTTGACGCTGGAGCATTGACCATAGGTACAAGGACACTGGACACAGGGACAAATAGCGGTACATGTCTCATCAGTCCTCGCTGTAGGTGCTGCCGAGTCAGCATTGCTCCTATGAGAGACCAAGCGCCGGAAAGCCTTGCCCTGGATGGATACTATTGCTCCTGGAACACAAGGTGGAAGCACGTACGTTTTCATGCATCCTATCTTGCACGTCTCAGATGATGAGGTCAAATCCTGGGCACCCAGATATTAGCTGCTGGCAAGGAGACACCTCAAGTATCTGTCTTTACTAACTGATTCACGAGGCATTCAATATTTCTCGTAGCTCGTTGGATATACATATTCCTTGTGGGAGTGATATCTTCACCAGCGACGAAAACAAGACACATGAGCTAGTGACATCGAGAACACACTGGCAGTTCCAACGTCATCAAACACGCGCTGCAAGAGACGCTACCACATGTGCTGATGGCCGCGAAGCGACTTGGAAGGACATTGATCTTCTCCTCTCCTTTTCTACCGCTTCTAAGATTGTGGTCTGCCAATCCAGTCCCTGATCATGTATCATCATGACTCTCACGACCATGGTATGTACAGTACAGTGCCACTACACCTCGCCTGCTACCTAGGCACTGAGCTCGAGGACAGCACCAGAGCAGTTCTGAATTTTCTATACTATTGCCGAATCCAAACTCCGGCAACCAAAACAAGGAGACTCACCTCGGTACATCTGAATATCCCATTAGTCAGACCCCAATGACGGTTGAATCAGACCGCAGACAAAACGGCAAAACCACCACCGTTTCGCCGCCTAAATGGTTCGCCGATATTCATTCATGCAACAGAGGACTTGTCACCGCATACAAGTCGAGCGAGTCTATTCAGCACATTCGGTACGGCCTACCATTGGCTCGCCACGGCCCGTGCCAGCCTGGTAATTGCAGCAAGGAGAACAGAAAGTGATCATCCCCCTAACCCCAGCCCAAGCCCAGGTTTCGGCAGCTAAAAGAAAAAAAGAGCACTTGTACAGCTCAGAACAGCGCTAGAAGCTCTGACGATCCTTCCAAAAAAGCAAAACCTCGAAATAACGGCTGCATTGTCATGCACAATGGTGGACAAACGCTCGCGGTGAAGCCGAGCTGAATTCCCCCCTGCCGAGCACACCCTAGACAGCCGGCACACACCTCATCTGCCTCTTTTCCGGGGATCAAAGTCCCTCCCCTCCCATTTATGCCCCGTAGATATTGCAATATTCGGTTCTCCTCGCCTATGACTTCCCCAAAGCACAAGTCAGAGCCGGAGCCCCGAAAAAGCGCAACCCGGGCCGTGAGTAGTCTCAAAGCCAAGCGGTCCCGATGCACGGCTTTCGGTTCCTTTCGTGGCTTGACGTGGCCGAAGCCGCACTGGACGAATCACGCGTCGATGCGACACACCACCGAGCTTTTCTTGACCGCTAAGCGCCCGGGACTGGAATCCCTGTCGTTAAGTCAGGTGCTGGGAGTTTAACAGGTACAGTGTCAACAAAAGTTCCTTGCTTCGAGGCATCTTGAGCATGTTGTGAAAAGTGTACAGTACGTATGCTTTGCTGCGTGCATGTGCATAGACGGCAGTCACTTGCGTAATGGAGAGGTGATCATGCTCGGGGTTTGATTCAACTCACCGCCTTTTACACCAGACAACATGACAATTGCATACGGTAGTGGCTTCAAGTCGATCTTTCACCGTCGGATCTGCTACGTGTAGTGCTGAATCCGCCTTCCAACGGTGCCGCCGCCATGTAAGACTGCATGGAGACTCACCTGCCGCTTTGCATTGTAAGGAACACGTGGTAAATCTAAAGTCGGGATGCAGCGGGGTGAGAGGAATCGGAAAGAGTCCTTCCAAGGATACCAGGTATAGACACACGTAATGGGCACCGGATGACTTCCGGTTCGCGCCGCGCCAAGACACCGAATCTCCCCAGTTCCGGATCCGACAGCCGGCTTCTAGCACTAGGCTCCGGGCAACTGGGATGACATTTTCGGCGCCGTAGGAATTTCGAAATCAAGTACACCCACAATACATCATCACTGCACTGCTTATTCTGAGTCGGGCAGCCGGCTCCACGTCTGGCCTCCATCTCCCCCTTAGCGTACTGGCACTGGATGGATGCGCTCGAGTCATGACCGCGCCTAGCACGCAAAATCTCTCATCAAGTCAAACACAGGCAGTGTGCCAGAGTGGTTAATGGGTATGACTAGAAATCATATGGCTTCGGCCGCATAGGTTCAAATCCTGTCACTGTCGTCGAGTTTCATCTTTTTGCTTCTCCTAGCCTTGGAAGTAGCATTCCATGTTTGCTTTTTTTTTTTTTTTTTTTTTTTTTGTGTCTATGGACGGTCGTATATGCTCCATATGATGTGTATCCTGGGTGATCAGGTTTTGGCATCACCTACTCAGCCCCTTTTCTGGTGTCTAGTGCCATTGGTCGCTGGGCAAAACTAACGTTGACCTCCCACACCAGACGAGAAGTCCTTTCATTATCCGAGCATCTCGCACCACCGCAACCACATCCTACGAGTCTTCCGTCTTGCCCCTGTGTCATCCAGATGCTCAGAACTCGCAGCTCACCCCACCGTGACAACGACAACATCAGGCATCTTCGGAGTCGAAGCCGTGACAGTGACCGTGGGCAACACCGTCAAGATACCAGAACTGACGTAAACCGTAACCGTCGTATCGACGACCGTTACGACATCCGGCACCGGGCGATCGGGAGCGGCCGTGACGGTGACAACAGCAGGCGCAAGCGTCACCGTCGACGTGACGGGGATGTTCATCGTCGTAACAACCTCCGGAACCGATGACGGCTGAGGAGCGATCGAAGGTGAGCTCTGAGCCGATTGCGCAGGAGGTGTCGTTGTTGCCGACGGGCGAGCCGACACTGTTATCGTAGGAGTGAGCGACGGCCATGGAGAGGTGATGGTTATGACATGGACGGATTGGGATGATGTCGTTGTGGGACTCCACGGTATTGTCACGGTGCTTGGACCATGCGCCGATGATGCCGAGGATCCAGACACGGGGGGGCCGACGCTCGACACGACGGTTGGTGTCGATGTGCTTGCGTGAGGCGCCCAGAAGATGGTAGTCGAGCTCCTCGTGCTGGTGCTGTTGCCGGCACCTCCTTGACCGGCTAACGGGGCGGCTAGGGCGGGTCCTGCCACGAGGAGGGAGAGGAGAAGTTGAATAGTTCTATCTAACATGTTGGAGTGTATGCGTGGAAAAGTCCACGAGACACCATCTACGAGAGATGCGGCGCTTGAGGCTGGGTTAATATATACCTTGTATATATCCGCCGGCACCCCAGGCAATTGAGTACTCGAGTCTGGACTCGAGTCTGTCTCGGCCTGTGACATGTCACAGCCAAGCATTGTACAGACGGACACGTATCAGTCGCTACGTGAGCCTACGTAACAGAATGTTGACAAATCGCGGAAGCTCGGCGGCCGGAAATGTTTCCGAACGAGGGTTGCTGACGCTTTAGGAGAGAGAGAATCGATGCGACGCTATCCGAGTCACTCATCTTTGCATTGAGACACGTTCTGGTCGGGGATTAATGCCCTATTTGAACATGCCGGCGTGGGACGAGACGCAACACCAAGTGTCGAGTTTTATGATATCGTGCTACGGCGTGATGTTCCGAGATTGTGGCACTTGGTAAGATCACATATGTCCACATGATGACTGCCATCTTGCTTTCTTGAGGGTCGAGCTTCTGTAATACCAAGGTTGCGGCCTCTCAGACGGGTCGCACTACACTAGTTCGAGCATCCGAGATGTTCGACAGGCACGTTGCTTTGTGGTTTGTAACTTCGGCATATTTAGTACCCGCTAAATCTCGAAAGACAATGTCTCATACGACTGTACACCGCTCCCAAGAGCCTCAACTAGTCGGGTATTTGCAGAAGACGGTGGTCAGCAGTTATCTTGCATAGGAAATTATGCTTTGATACATCTGTGGCCTGGGAGCAACTCCTGACTCATGCCAATGTAGTTTAGTTGCGATTCGTCGTCACCAACTTTTCCCCGGATTGCCTCTCAACAAATACTAGCTTTCCGACCGAGCAACGGGCGCCTTTCACACTGACGCGAAGGTTCGGAGCGAATACCACCACCGGCATCAGCACACAAAGCATCAATCCTTACTGCAGAGATAATTCCTCAGTTGCAACTTCTGGCTCCAGGAAGACTAGCCCATAAACGAGCATACCTAAGTACTCGCGGATAACGTCGTAGTCGCTGCGGACGTGGAAGGTCAATGAGGCGTTGGTGTCATCACTAGTATT
>Ga0209127_100234_pt1 | contig 19777 bp, 13 predicted proteins | sample LakSupMetagenome_FD_187469 | JGI IMG/M metagenome (GOLD analysis project Ga0209127, IMG submission 187469) | Freshwater microbial communities from Lake Superior, Canada - Sta WM archaea (SPAdes) (version 2) | ecosystem: Environmental > Aquatic > Freshwater > Lake | place: Lake Superior, Canada...
TCTAGGTACTTGCACGCTGAAAGCGTTGATCCATTGGAAAAGAGGTCAGCCAAAGCGACGACGTCAGTAGAGCAGAACGAAATGAAGCCACCGCCACCGACTCCCCGAAGCGCCAGTCCGACGACACGCCAGGGACGCAGAACAGCTCCCCGAGACGAGAGACGTCGAATTTGACGCATATTATCAACTCCTCCTGCCACAACCGGGTTAATGTCCGTGTTATCTACCGAATGATCAGCGCCGCATGCCGAGAGCCAAGCCTCTGGGGTCGTTTCGTCTATCTGCCAAGCTTTCACCCCGCCGAACCAAGCAGCCAGGAGAAGGGAATTGCAGTTCGAATGCAGGATGAAACCTCCCTTATCAGGAAGCTGCCAAGCATTGAACGATAGAGACCCTCGGTATGTCGTGCAGATTGTGGAAGGGGGAGGAAGATGGGTGTGCATGTATGTGCGGGAAGAGAGATGTGGGTGTGATCCTACACACCCATACCGACAACAATCGAGAACGGAGAGTTAAGAAGAAAAAAAAAATGGAGTATAGGCCCATTGGCGTGACTGATTTGCCCGCTTGAGATAATCATCAAGGAAACAGAACTTCGATAACCTCGGTGCGGCGGGAATGAGTAGAGATGCGACAAATGCAGCGCAGCAGATGTCTGTCTAGTCTCTTACCAACCTGTCGATTGATTCCTCCTTCCACTTGTAGAAAGAATGATAGAGCCTGCAAGACGTCAGGGGGACGTCTCTCCCATATTCCTCTGGTCCCCTATCTTCTCCGTCCCTGGTTTCCTTGACTCTTTCTTTCCAAATCCAAGACTTTAATCCCAATGGTCGGATGACCCAGCTAGTGCTTCAGTGCTGACTGAGGGACTCGAGGACACTCTTGCTTTGCACCTGAGCGACAAAGCAGAAGGGAGACGACTGAGAACAGGAGACTGCTTGGCGGTGCGAGGTTAGCGTTGAGATTTGACGCTGACAGAGTTGAACAACAAACGGTGTGGTATGGCCAAGCCCATCGGCGCTCGTCTCGAGACTCGGTCGACTCTCGCGGTGAGGTCAAGGGCACTTGGAGGACAACAACAACAACAACAGGGTGCAAGGACCTGGAACTTTCTTCTTCCGTGCTAGTTCAGTGTCTGGGCAACGACGAGGAGGCTTGCCAGATAACTTGGAAGAAGTGCGCGGTGCGCGCCAAGGTTTAAGGTATTGGGAGAGGCCGAGTGACTGCGATCACCTGCTGGGAGTACGAGAGGAACTAGCCGGTCGAAGAACGGGGAGGAAGCAAAGCTACCACCAAGGCCAGCGTTGTTTTGGTTAGAAGTTGGAAAGAGGCTTGTTGATAGTACAAACCTTAACCCAACCCTGCCGTCCCAAAGCAACACCGTGCGAAGATAGATTGGTGGCCCCAAAAGGAGAACCTTGTGTAGCGCGTAATGGGTGCCGTCTCTGAGCGAGCCTGACTCCAGAGTTATCCTTTCGGACAATCACCTCGTGGCAGAAGTGATGTCGAACACATGAGATGAATGGATTGGAGTTCCCGTGTTCGAACCTTGAGTGTAGGATTGGATGACTGAAGGATCCCACATGTCAGAATCGATCTTGCTGATGTCGGGGCCCCCAGATCAGTCCAACACTGGTCTGAGATAATATCTGGGATAATATTTGATATTGCAAGCAAAGAATTATCGAGGTATCAACAACGTGCTGGAACGAGGCCCCCGGTTGGTCGCCGAACATCCGCATTGGCACAGGAGAGAATACGAGGAGGCCAAAGACGCCACAAAAGCGTAGGATAATCAGCTATAGACAGAGGGCTTGATCAGCTGATTGTCCCCTCATCGGCGATGCGGTATTTAGGACGGACAATGGGTACAGCCTGCGGTCATGTTCTTGGCATCTGCACCATCTCCAAGTTGAAGAACTGGATGATGTGCTGTTTGGAGATGGAGCTGAGCCAGGACTGGCGCGTGTCTTGGCCGCTCGGCTGTGTGTGCTGTCTTTTAGTCTCCTGACAAGCTTGAAGAAAGGCACCGGCTAACGTCCTTGGCGGTGTCATCCCAAGCCAGCGTATGGTCAGGCACCGAGAGAAAGGAAGTGGCAGCAGAGGTAGAGGAGGCTCTATCGATTGTTGGAGCTGCAGCTTGAGTCTAGTGTGTCGAGGTGCATCCGTGGCGATGATGTCGAGTCGACTGGGGACCCAAGTGGTGTGACAGACAGTTGACGTCCCAACTGCATCCATCGACCCTTGACAGGGTGTCCGCAGATGGGGCTGAACCCCGCATTTTCAATATTCCCCGGCTTTGACCTTACCTACTACGGCACTGGGCAGCCTGTCACTGCCCCACTGAAACCAGCGGCTCAGCCCTAACCCGAGAACACCCTGTATACGCTGCGGGGATAGGGGTGCTCCAACGAATTTTAGCCTTTGTTGCTTTGTTGTCGGATAGCCGTTGTAGCCTTGACATCGATGTGGCGTCACGCCGAGTGCTTTACGGACTGCAACCCGGCCCTGTACGAAGCGTCGACATATAGGAGAGGTGAACAGCCTTCGGAGTATTGTGAGCGGCTCTTTCCATAGGAAACCAGGCACGGATCAATCATCGACGCAATTTTCAAGCTCTTACGTAAAGAAGATGGCCTGTTTCCCACAGCATCAGTCCCAGCCGCGCCAACGAGCCATCCACCACGCCTAGGACTCTTAGAATAGCAATCCGGCTGCTCTAGCGCATACACCTTTGCTGGCAGGCTGCTGCAAGTGCTAGTGGCCCACGCTTTGCTTGGCGCTGACGCAGGACGAGCCGATCGAATGGAGCATCAAATGCGACTAGGAGCCCAGCCGGCCGGTCAGCCTGGGGCTATCACCGACTTCCGGCACCCCGAGTGTCCCTTGTTGCTGTTGTTGCCCATGCAGCGGATCATGTCTCCGGAGGGGGTCTTGCAATTGTTCGAGACCTAAGCTTACTAGACTAGGGCCGCGGGGAAGAGGCTCTTAGCTGAGACATTCTACTGTAACGGCCCTCGCAAGAGCCCGGGAGTCTCACTCTGGCGGATGATCTGGAACAGACGGCTTGAACCATTTCTAAGACATATCGAAGTCTATATGGAGCTAATCAAAGCTAAGCACCCTACGGCAGGACCTCGTCTTCTTTGTCATATGTACGGCCCGTACGCTCCATTACCCTGTTTTCTCTGTCTGCACTTCGTCGGACCACAGGTCCGAAGCATACGGCCCATTATGTTGAACTTCGGGAACCACCATCATCCCCGCAACCAGTCAACGAGCTCGCTGACAACGCCGTATTTCGACCTGATCAGGCTATGGACTTGCTGGCGCCAAGACGCTGTGGTTGCTGAGGAAAGCTGACCGAGGCGGAGCACCGACACTGAGCGTCCTCCTTCTTGTTGCTCGGCAAATGCAGAGATCCAATAGCTCGGGATGCTCGCCCACGTTGCCTCTTCTGACTTCCCCGCCGCTGGTCTTCCCGGCCCAGCCTTGTCGGAAGTTGCTCAGCTGTCGATCGTGGTCCTGCATACCGGCGACTGGACTCGAGTCTTCTCCACCATAAGCCGCAGTACCGACCTTTCCGGCATCGACAGCGCACCGTACGAGGCCCCTCACGCAACCGGACGCACCGTACTGCGGCAGAACAAAGCACAGAAGACCACCTGGAGTACAGTATACCGTACGTGAGAAGGCGATGAACCATGACTGGAACGCCATGTCATGCATTCTGGCTTTCAGCTGAGATATCGGGCGTCTTGGGCTTGCATTCTAGTCCCTTTCTGGGACCACCAGCTGCAGGCTCACTGAGATGGGCTGTGGTCTGTTGCCAGAGGACTCCAAAATGCTCGCCCAATCCGGAAGAGAGCCTCACATGCTTGGGGTCTCGAGAGAGCTCGTATGGACATAAAAGGGTCGTGATCCTCCCGTTCTCAGATGTTGTTCTCGGACTCTCCAGCACACAGCAGATCCCTCCATCACAACTCCCACAGCACACTACAGCACACTACAGCACGCTCCTGGGCCTTATTCCCATAAATACAATCACTCCATCGCCAACATGGTTGCTCTCAAGTGGCTCTTCCTCTCCGCCATCACCACCCTCGGTGTCCTTGCTCAGGATGAGCCCACCGGCGACGAAGCCGCCGCGGCCGCCTACTGGGGCCAGGACATTGCCATCGCCGTGGATGGCGACGCTACTGAGAAGCGTGCTATCGTCAAGGCCCCGCGTACCTCCCCGTCCATGGCGGACCCGTACAAGAGCCACTATTGCCGGGCTCCCTTCACCCTCCCCCCCTGCGCCACGACTTGCAACCGCAACAACTGCTTCCGCGGCCTCCTGAACGCCCGCGACGGCTCTGATGGCAAGGTATGTTGACCTGTCCCCAACCCAGTGCGGCGCTTCCACAACGATATACTCACCACTGGTCATCGTCGTCTAGCACTGCCCCAAGGAAGCCTATGGCTTCTGCTGCCTCTACAACAGCGCCCCCGACTTCTTCAAGTACTGGGCCGTCAAGTACGGTATCACGGAGGCGGTCGCTCCCTACACCAAGAACTGTAAGAACAGCGGCGACAAGACCTGGGACGTCGTGAAGAAGCTCAACGACGCCTGCGGCTGCACGCTGAACCACGAGGTCACCATCGACACCACCTCGGACTACTATAGCCTGCGCTGGTACCAGCCCCACGACCACAGGTGCCACTAAACTCTTCACCACAATCATCCGGAGGGGTGCACCTGCAGTGTGTGCTTGCAACGATGTGTGAAGGGTGGGCAGGCAGCTTGACCTGAGGGAGAGAGGTTATGCTAAGGAATGAGGCATGGGGGAGTTGTTGGACCTGGAAGGAGCTGTAATCGGCCGACTTAATCGCTCCTTTACGAAGCGGCCCGGACACTGGAGTTGGAATATGGTTGGACAAGGTTGGAAAACACAAAGTGTAACAGGGGTTTGGCTTTGTCTACTTCATATCGCTCCCTACTAGTAGTCTTAATCAACCTAATTGGATGGACTCCACACACCTATGACTGGCACACTCACTCGTGACTTGGACGTGTCTTGATAGTGCCTTGCTCTTCCGGTACTCTGCTCCATTCAAATTGCCTACAACTATCCGGATATACCTCTAGACACCAGCACACTCAGACTGCGCGGATAGTTCTTTTCTTTACTGCCAAGCACACAGAGTAGTTTTGTTCATTGTTCCTTAGAAGGTACGTAACCACACGCATCCACTCTACACACTCATACCTCACTTATCCCCAACCCCAACCCTCAATCCACACTCCGCCGCCCCCTTTTTCTTCTTCCTGGCGTCTCAACCACCCCTCGTCAACCCGGGCCACGCCTCAGCCCCATTCCTCGCCCTAGTGAGATCCATATCAAAGTGTCCAATCGCCAAATCATGGAAACGTATCGCACTGCTCACATCCCCCGGTGCCGTGGGGGCATGGCTGCTCGCGCCGTAGCCGAAGGTAGCGTTGTTATTGTTCGGGTCGATGGCCCCGCCGTACCAGTCGCTGCACCCCTTCTCACAAAGGACCCTGGCGCTCCAGTGCGTCGCGTTGACCGACGAGGAGAGGACGGAGAGGGTCGTGTTTAGGTAGGGGGTTGGGGGGTGGAAGGCCCTAATCACGCACAAACAAGGTCAGCACCTGGGTGGGTTCGGAAGAGACGAAGATAATAAGTCATGAAGGGGCGGGGAGAAGGGGTGTGAGAGGGGGAAGACACACGTAGCCCATCGCGTAGTAGCGACAACACTCTTATTATTCGGCCACGCGACAATGAGCGGGGAGCGGAGCATGCACCCCCCAGTCGCGAAACCGGCCCAGCCCACGGACAGGGGCGCCGAGAAGGTGACCAGCAAGGGGAAGGGGGCGGCGGTCGTGTTGGGGATGGCGAGGGATATGTCGAGCTGGATGCCCGGGTCCGAGAAGGTCACGACGTTGCCCGCCGGGGATGAGGCGTTTTGGGCGAGGACGAGGGAGGGAAGGAGGAGGGGGATGAGAGGGAGGGGGGAGAACTTCATTGTGAATGGGTGAGTAGAAGGGCTGGTTTGGTTGGAGGGTGGGAGTGGAAAGGGGGGATTTTGCAGAGAGGGGATAAGGTTGTGAGAGTTGCTACTGAGGAGTGAGGTAGGTTATATTCTTGATTTACAGCTTGGACTACCCCTGATGGCCACCCACTGATGCCATGATAGATGCGTGTGCCTAGGCAGATATACAGAGCCTGTAATGTTCTGGGGAATTGGATGGTTACCGGCGTCGGTATGGTGTCGCTCAATCTACACCCCATCTACCCCCAATATCTCCACAGCAAACAATATAAAGCTAGTCCAGCCATGCCACACCGAGATGTCAGAGAGACGTCGTAGTGTTGCGGAGCTATGAGGAATTCCCCGATCCGGTAGCGAGTGTGCCTCCAAGGGCCAGTCGGAAGCGTCCTATTTTAAGTTGAGTTTGAAATGCTTGTTGCCGGCAGATGCCTCGCACGATGCCAGACTGCCGCGAGGGATGCGGGGGAGGGGAAGACAGCGGGACACTTAGAATGAACACAAGTCTTCCGTTTCAGGTACATGTTGGAAGTAACATGGCTGTGATCCGGACAGCTTAGCCAATGGCAACATCTGTGTTTCGAAGCAGCACGTTGTCGAGAGTCCTGGAGCATGGCGGCTAAATAGGGCCAAGTGATCGGAATAAGATCGCTCTTAAGCAACAGCGAGCAGTCAGAGGCACTCGATTGACCTCATCCATGAGCGGGGTAGACATAGGATTGACGAGCTTCGAACTGGATGATTAGGTCTGTGGTACGGTTCAGGGGCATGACGTCCATTTGTCCGGCGTCGTCCAGCATCACACACTCGATATGGCCGTCTGGACGTGAACTCAGTTTCTATCCGTGGTAAAGAGTGCTCTGCTGCATTGATACTGCGCTAGCGACTTCATTCGTTCTACAATAGCAATGCTCCCTTCCCGCAACCTCCAGCTTACACCAGATACCGGAACCCCTTGATCATCCTCAGCGCCTCGTCGTCGCCAGCGTGGACAATCTCCGCCGTCTGGTGCGCCACGTCGGGCTTCGGCTCCCAAGCCAGCTCCTGCTCGGCCAGCTTCTTGTTCAGGTTGGTGAGCACCATGCGGAAGATCAGACACCCCACGATGGTGATGCCGAACATGGACAGCACGATGCCGTAGCTCTTGCGGTAGCCGTTGTCCTTCAGGTTCCAGACGTAGCTGCCGGCGACGTTGCCGAGCTGGCTGAAGGCGTTGATCATGGCGATGGCCACGGCGCGCTTGGCCGGCGGCCGCGGGAAGCTGGAGCTGATCCACGAGTAGAAGACGATGAAGCCGGCATACGAGCTGGCCTGCAGGAACAGCGCGACGTACCTCGCTGCCACGTTGTCCGTCGACATGGAGATGACGAAGCCGACGATGCCGACGCAGATGGGGCCGACGATGTGCCAGAACCTCTCCTGGCAGCGGTCGGCGTGGAGGGCGTTGATGAGGGAGATGATGCAGGAGAAGGCCCATGGGGGAGCGCTCATGAGGAGAGTGGGCACGTAGGAGAAGCCGAGTGTGCCCGTGAGAGTCGGCTGAAAAAGGCGTTAGCGCGGTGTTTTGCTATAGGGGTTGGCACAGTCAGAACATACGAAGAACGCGTTGAACGAGAGCCCGACAACGTAGGCGGTGAAAGTCAGCATCATGATGTAGATCTTGATATCCTTCAATGCCATTTTCAAGCCGTCAAAAGGACCCTGATCCTCAGAGTCGACGTCGGCTTCGCCGACATCCTCTGTCATTCGTAGCCGGGCGACGTAGAGCTCTTCCTCGGTGAAACCCCGCGAGTTAGTCGGGAGATCGGGCAGGATGAACGCAGCGGATATGGCGATGAGCATAGTGACACCGCCCTCGACTACATCCGGGAGGTTAGCGCAGCACCACCAATTTGCTTCCGAGATGACATTGCACACTCACTCCAGAAAAGCCACCTCCACGCAGCATGTCCTAGCGTGCCCTGCATGTTGGAGAGCACTCCGGCGCCGACCAGCGCGGAGAACGCGTTGGAGATGAGGTTGCCGCAGAAGAGGATGGCGTTCCTCAACGTCAGCTCCTTGCGGGTGTACCACTTGGACAAGATGAGCAGCGCACCGGGCAGGAACGCCGCCTCGATGAACCCAAGGAAGAAGCGGATCATCACCATGCCGACGAAGTTGTGCGCGATGCCGCTCAGCGTGGAGACCATGCCCCAGAGGAGCATGGCGACGCCGATATAGACCGAGGGCCGCTTGATGCGGTTGATCAGCATGTTAGACGGCACCTGCATGAGGATGTACCCGACGTAGAGAATGCTCAGACACGTCGCGTATTGCGTGTTGGTGATCTTGAGGTCGGTCTGCAGGCCCTTGAGCCTGGCGGCGGCGATGTTGTTGCGGTCGAGGTAGTTCATGATGTAGATGATCACAAAGAGACTGCATCGCAGGTCGAGCTTTCTCTTCAGGCTCTTCTCGACGCGCGCGCGGTGTTCCGGGTCCATCGTCGCCATGGCAGCGGCAGCGTCCACTGGTGGCTGAGGGGCCTCTAGTTGGGAGATGCCCGCCTTCTCGTCCTGGGCCTCCGAGGTGCCCATCTTCGATATGTGGTCCGCCATGGCGTATCTGAATGATTCTGTACGGATGGCAGGCTGCAGACAAGAGACAAGACGAGTCCGGGGAAGAGGGACGAGGTAAAGGGTTATATCATGGCAGGCGATCGGCACGCATGCTGCCAGTTACGGCGCCCAAGCGTGAAGGCGGGAACTTGATATGCAATCCCCCACTACAAAAGATGGGATGCGCCGAAGAAGGGCCTTGCTTGCGGGTCACAAATGGTCACGGGCGAGATCCCCGTGGGGAGCTTCGGGGCACATTCAGGGCAATTCGGGGAGCAATGGAGGGGATTGAGGGGCGCAAGTGGAAACTCTGGAGCATCGTGGAGGCGGTAAGGACGAAAACTCTGTCCGTCTGTCTCAACATTTCTGGAAAAATGTTCAAGCCCCTGGCGTAGCATCGCCAATGCGACTGCCGCTGGCCTAGCCCGAGCCTCAGAGTAGTACCGAGATATTCCCCGGGTTGCAGTCGTGGCTCGATTGAGGGTCTTAGGCAATTGAGGCTCTCAAAAGCAATGCCGCAGCTTCCAGTCAGCACAGCACTCTCAATCTGGCGCCTTCCTTTCGAGTCCAACATCTGATGAGAAAGAAGTTGTCGCGAAGCTGTCAGACTGGAACGGCACTGCAGACCCTGCCAATGCCACGGCTCCTCCCGCCTCATTACCTGTGCTATCTATGCATCTTTTAACGTCATTTCGGCAACCCCACATCATCGGGCTCGCCTCCGGCCGAGTCCCGTCTACACTAACCACAAACGAGACCGACCGAGTAAAAAGAAGGACGTGCCGAGAAGTCTTGGCCTTGCCACCGCCGTTGGTCCTGGGAAGCTTAGCAACATCCATCAAGGCTTGTTGGGAAGATGTAAACTTCCATCAAAGAACGACGACGGCAGCTCAAAGCCGGGATACCTCTCCTCAACCGCCTTCACAGACTCACCGACAACATCGTGATCCCAAAGGAAGTCGTGAATCTCGTGCACATTCACTGGGTGTCAATGTTGTTAGCCCCTTTAACTATAAACCTTGGCCCGGTGTCATTTGGACTCGGGTTAGGGAGGGTGCTCGTACTCGGGGCTCTGTCAATGTACTGCAAGATCTCCCCATCGATGAGTTGAGTCTGGTCGACGCCGGCATTGCTCAGGATCTGGACGGCACTGGCTCTATTTCGGCGGACATCCTCATATATCTGGAGCCGGTCTTCGACTTCGTCCGGTGTCGCTCCGCATAGGGCAATTCCAAGGGCAACTCCATCTTCGATACCCTGTGCGCCGCCTTGACCCTGGTCTGCTCGCTGTCAGCGTGGTTTACTGGATATTATATCCTTGTTCGGACTACTTACGAGGCAGCATGGGATGCGCCGCGTCGCCCGTGATGACGAGCTTGGACTTCCGCCATGTCTTCACCGGAGGGCGGAAGAGCAGCGGCCACCTCTTGACCTCGCCCGCCTTGTCGAGAACCGCAAGGATCTTGGGGTGGAAGTCTCGATAGAGATCGAGCATTTGCGACTTGTCAACCGAAGTGTGCCAATCTGTCTCTGTCAGCTACGCCTGTCTCGGAGAGCATGGATAGATTGCGGGACAGTTACCTTCTCGGCGCGCCGACTCCAACTCCGTACTGTGGAACATGGAGACAAAGTTGTGCATCTCATTGCTGCAACTCGGGCGATCAGCGTAGCTCCAATGCCTGACACAACCAGGCGACGAGCAAGGTGCTACCGTACTTCCGGCAGGGGTAAGAAACAAGGCGAGTCCCGGCTTTGCCATTCATGAACACTCTCAACTGCCCTTCTGCATCTTGATTCCACCACCGCGTGGCTGGGTCAGCCACGATGTCGGCCGCAGGGATGAGGAATCGCAGACACCCATTGTACAATTCCTGCGGCTGTGCAGGGTTCGAGTGTCCCAGAATGGTCTCGACAGCGGTCGAGTGCAGGCCGTCGGCCGCGATGACCACATCCCCCTCGACACCCTCGCCGCTAGCAAGCGCTATGGAAGGCACATCGGGATTCTAAACAATGGCATCCGCTGTTAGCTCAAAACGGGGCAAACCCTTTACGCGTCCGCGAGCGTACATACATAAGCGACCACCTCCGATCTCAGCAGAATCCTGACAGGTTCACCGTGCCCATCTGGACCGGTAGCCATCCGCCGGAGCGCATCGTGGAGGTCAACCCGGTGAGCGAGGTAGAACGGGCGACCGTACCTCTCTGCTATCCGATCGCCCATCGGGTTGAGGTCCAGCGCCTCGAGGGTTGCGCCGACAGCAATCAATATGGACTGCGCTTTTACGAAGCGCTCCTTCTCCGGGTCCAGTCCCCATGCGAGCAGCAGACGGGCCGCGTTCGGGGGTACATTGATGGCTGCGCCGACCTCGTTGGTCATCCCGGACTTCTCGTAGATCCGGACCCGGTGGCCCGCTCGCCGGAGGGCGAAGGCGGCCGTGAGGCCTGCGATGCCGGCTCCGACGATGATCACGTTGAGCATGGCTGGTCTACTGTCAAGATTGGCTGCGGCTTCTTATTTCTCTCGAGGGACATGCGATGATGGCACGTAGGACTGGCGCAAGATGCGATGAACTTTGCTTAAGATGGGGCATAAGACGTTCGAGACGAACGCGAGCGACTCGTCTGATATCCGAAGACTGAACGTCGAGGATATCGCAGCAGAAACAACCCCGCCCAGTCCGCGGTTGTGCACTTCGGTTGATGCAGCTGATGGGGGTCCGCCGGGCAGATAGTCTGTGCCTGCGAGCCGTCCCTGCATGGCTTTTGCAACGCCATGCAGCACGATATAGCCTTAAAGCAAGGCCAGCAATGTGTATTGCATTCGAGACTGAACCTCAATCAGCATTTTCTCGACAAACTGCTGCCGTACTGCCGGTGAGATTAAAGCCTTCGTGCAACGCAGCCCGCACGTACACCCTGGGTAACCACCGCCTTGGGGCAATGGCACGTCACGACCCAGAATATGGTGGTACATCGATATGGTTACAAACACGTACACTGGTTCCGTCATTTCAGCAAGTCTTAGCACGGCACACACACCACGGCACATCTTCTACGTCGAGCTATTCAGAACCCAAGCCTAAACCTCGACCACACACTTCTTTCCCGACCCCGACCAACAGAAGGCCACTCCACAATCTCACTCAAACAAAGCACCTGCCCATCGACGCCGCCCTCGGAGCCATTAAACCTATTAACCGAGACCTTCACCCACAGCTCCCCCTCAATCATCGGGTTCGCGATCCGCCGGTCGACAACACCAGGCACAATATCCACCATCTTAAACCCGCACCGGCTAACGAGCCCAGCGGCGCCCCGGACAAAGTCCCCGGGCGACGCATCGGCCCGCTCCCGGTCGCACCAGTGCGTCGTTGTCGTGCACGTGGTCCCACCCTTGTCGTCGTCGTCGTCCGACGACGACGACCCGCACCTCTCGCCGCCGCCGCCGCAGGCGTACCGCTCAATGTAGCAGTCCGACAGCCAGCCGTGGATATTCCCGAAGAGCGACGGGTCAGTCGTGGACACGAACGGCTGGTTGTGCACGGGGTGCCAGTTGGCGCATGCGTATCCCTGCACGGAGGTGGAGAAGAGCAGCATCGAGACGAGGGCGGTAGACACGGTCGTGGCGCGCAGCAGCGGCGTGGAGGCTGATTCCCTCGGACCGTCCCGGTGCCGGTGGCGCGCCCTTCCCTGGTAGTGGTGTTGTCTCCACTTCACCGACCAGTCCGCCGCTTTGTATATGGCGAAGGCGGGCGCCAGAGTGACCGCGGCTAGGAAGTACAAGGAGCGTAGCTTCCACCGCTTCCAGCTGAGGTCTTGCTCCTTGTATATCCCGCCGACTGCTTGTAGACATTCCGTCGGGTAGCGGTCGGCCCAGAACCACATGCGGCTCGCATCGCAGACGACGCTCGATAGCTGCACGGTGGCTGTCATTCGGCATGCGGCTTCGATTTTGCCGACGTCGAGGCAGTCGTTGCAGCCGTCGTAGCAGACCCCGTAGGCCTCGACGCGAGCTCGTTCGACCCAGTGCTGGTCATTCCCCGGGATGGTTGCTGTATTCACCAAGTGATTTACGTAGAGGATCCAGACTGTGGCGAGAGATATCGAGGCAGTGAGGGCGGCGAGCACTGGCACGGGCTTCAGCTGTGACATGCGTATCGAGAACATCGCGATCTAGGGGTCTTGTAGTTTAAGAGCAGTTCTTTCGTTTTGGGAAACTGTGCCGTTCTTTTTCTCATGTAGGCGCGGCTCCCTCCCAAACCAGGCGTCGCTGTTTGCCCCGGCTGACGGAGCTGACGCCACCACACCCTTCGGTACCTGAATCCTGCAGCCCGGATCTGCACTTTCTGTGATGTCGTGTCGTACAAGTCAGCTGATTAAGGTAACTCATTAATTATACAAAAAAAATAGGGTATCTCGAGCACCAAGACCTCTCCATGCCAATATGTGTATCTACAACCATATCACGTCTCACACAGCAGCAAATCTGCCAGCACGTCCTCAGCCCGCACATCGATGCCGCCGGTGCCCTTATCCTCGATCCCAAAGCCCAGAAACATCTCATCGTCGAGATACCCGTGATACCTCTGCCCCTTCCCCTTCCACGCCATGCTCGTGACAAACATCATCTCGGTGACCCCATCACCCCTCACCCCCCGGCCCCTGATCCACAGCGGCTTCCTCCCCACCCCGTACACCTCGAACGGCGCCTCCTGCCTGAACGCCAGCGCGTACGGCTCGTAGACGCTGTGCCAGTCCCGGAAGGTCTTGTGGTGGAACACGGCGAACACCACCGTGTTCTCCCGGCCGGCCACGCACTCCGGGTCCCGCCTGCGGCACAGCGTCACCGCCAGGCTGTTGGTCGCCTGGTGGATGCTCTCGCCGTCGCCGCCCTCGACCCGCGGCATCAGCCTCGCCAGGCACTTCTCGTCCTTTTCCCCGACAACCGCCGCCAGGTCCGGGCCGACGACGCTCCCGTTGCCTTCGAGCTTGGCGAACGACCGCGGCAGCACGTCGTAGTGCGCGTACATCCCGCCCTCCCTGTCCCAGAAGACGAACCAGTTCTTCTCGATCTCCCCGCGTTTCCCGGGGCGCTCGATCTCCGTCCCCGTCTTGAACGCCTCCATCTTGCTCGGCGCAACCATCTCGGCCGTCCAATCCATCAACCCCGCGAAATTCTGTATAAACTGCCCAAAACACCCGAACCGGCTGTTGCTCCCGTACACGGCATACACCCCGTCCGGGCCCCAAAACACCCGCGCGTCGTGCGGTCCCGCATTCAGTTCCAACAGCTTATACTGCCCCTCGCAGGGGCCCCCTTTAGTCGGCTCGATGGGCAGGTTGCGCGGCGGCTCGGTGCAAGACAGCAGGGTGTTGTTGGCCGAGAAGGCCGCGTAGCACGCTATCTCGTGGAAGTCGAAGCCGCCCCTCGCGACCTCCTGCGCGACGATGGCGTAGGTGTTGTCCAGCGTCGGGTGCGGGATGATGTTGGGGTTGATGGCGCCTTCCTGACCCGGGCCGAAGGAGATGAGGAAGTAGGACCGGGAGGGCGTGGCGAGGGAGGATAGTTCGTTGTGGGTGCGGGGTGTGGGCGCGAAGTGGTAGGTGCCGTCGCCGTCGCCGTCCTTCTTGGGGGAGGAAGAGTCGGGCGGGGAAGGTGGTGGTCGGGAGAGGGCTTGCTCGAGTAGTTCTGTCGGCGCAAAGGAGCCGTGGTAGAGGCTGAAACCTAGGTAGAGCAGGACGATGGTGGGGACGAGGAAGATGAAGACGCGCTTTAGGTCGCGGACTATCATCGTGGGCGTAGGGGGGTTGCGGACGAGGCCGCTATAGGAGTCGGCTCCACGAGGTGCCCCAGGATGGGGGATAGGCGACCGAGTATGCGAGGGTGACAACAATCAGGTTCCGCACCAATCTTCAGTCTGCCAAATCCAGCGTCGCATTGCTATACATGCAAGAAAGACTCGGCGGCAAGTTGCTGGTGCACACGAGGTCTGCGAAAAGACGACCTTCGTGATGGAGTCGCAGAGAGTTTCTGGTGGACCTTAAGCTTAATTTAGCGCTGCCAAGCCTGGGAGATTGTGCTGCCTGATAACGAATAAGCACCAATGGGCCGGTGCAATGGCACCCCGCAGTGCTCCCTGTTCAGCACGAACCCCCTTTTCGCTTGACATGGGATTTCATGATGGTACGAGCACCAGTATGGGATCGGATCAGCAACGGCACAGCAGATTTGTTGACTGACGAAGGTATCCCGGCGGAATGACTATCTGTCTAGCTTTTACGACGTCCCATCTGGACACAAGGAGTTCACCATGCTGGGAGTCGAATTTAAGATGTGGTGCGACAAGTCTGTGCAGCAACCAGAGCTTATACGAGGGACAACAGGAGCACAAACATGAGACCCGAGATATTATTCATGCTCGCACAACGAACCTAAATTACCTCTTTCATACCGTAGATAGTACACCGCCTGTCGTTCACTGCTGCACCTTCCCCTCCGTCGGCAACCCTCGCCGGTAGAGCCACTGCCCAAACCTGACAGCCGGCTCGTCAAACGCCCTGGTCGCCATCTCGGCCAGCCAAAACGTCAGCGGAAACAGCACGATCTGCGGCGCCAGGAACGACAGCTCCAGCCCCAGCGGCCCCGTCTTGGGCATCTTGAGCCTGTCCACCCACCACGGCAGGAACTCCTGGTGCTCGGCCTTCCACCAGCCCGTCGCCGCGTACAGCCTGTCGCCGACGATCCACAGCACGGGCCCGTGCACGAGGTACAGCGCGTACGATATCCTCCCCAAATACTGGCAGAAGCGCGTCTCGAAGAAGCGCTTCAGCCAAGGGATGCGCGGCGTCGAGGCCACGAGGAAGGTGGCCGCCCAGAAGAGGTAGAACCACTTGAAGTCGAAGACGGCCTGCGGCTTGAGGTAGGAGAGGTAGTACCACCCGCGCGTCTGCCGCAGCTCGGCGAGGTCCCACGTGTGCGACGGGACGCCGCCGAAGTAGATGCTGATGACGAAGAGGTGGTAGTAGATGAAGGTCTTGTAGGGCTCCAGCCTGACCAGGAACTGCGGCAGCTCGCCCTTGATGGCGAGCAGGTCGAGGTCGCCCAGGAGCATGCCGGCCATGAACATGGCGCCGTACCACCCGTCGGCGATGTAGAGGAAGTAGAAGATGAGCCCGACCTCGGCCAGCAGCCGCGCGTTCTTGGTCAGCCGAGAAAAGGCCTGCAGCGCCGTGTAGACGATGATCGACCCCTTCATCTCTACCGGGATCGACCACGTGTGGAAGTTGTACGCGAACCACGGCTCGCCGCCCATGTTGAAGATGAAGCTGAAGTTCTTGAACTCGGCGTACCAGTGCCATATCTCGTCGCGCAGGTTGCTCTGCGGCTTGGCGGGGCTCACGTAGAGCTTCCCGAACCCGAACAGGTGCCACCAGAGCATGTAGATGAACGTCGTCGCCATGAGCGGCATGTACAGCCTCAACCACCGCCTGAACAGCGCCGAGGCCAGGTTATCCCCGAGCTTGACGTAGTCCCCGGCCTGCAGGAGCTGCATCGGCTTGCACGACAGCGCGTACCCGGAGATCACGAAGAACGTGGCCACGGCGAAGTGGCCGCCCGTGAAGAAGGTCCTGACGCCGTGGAAGGTGGCGAAGGCGTACTTCTTGTCGAAGCCGAAGCCGCGCTCCAGCATCATGTTCTCGCCGTAGTGCGCCCAGAGCACGTGGTGCTGCCAGTACACCACCAGGGCCGCGAAGCCGCGCAGGCCGTCGAGGTAGGCCGTCCGCCTGAGTTTGCTGGGCGGGCTCCCTCCGGCAATGCTGCTGCTGCTGCTGCTGCTGCCGCTGCCGGGCTTGGAGCGGATGAGGGACGATCGCAGGCGGTGCAGGTAGTGCTTCAGCGTCGCCTTCCATCCCGTCGGCTGCCGGGTCGGAAAGTCCTTGTGTTCCCAGTCTGGTGTCTCGCCGTCTTGCCAGTCGGGGCGGTCGAGCAGACCGTGGCCGCGCTGGCTCTGTGGCGCCATCTTTGGGGGGGGAAGGGTAACGACCGTTTGAGATGGCTTCTGTTGCAATGTCCAATTGATTAGACTAGCCGAGTCTCATCGCCAATTTCCGGGGGGACGAGGATGAGTTCGGCTCCGCGAAGGGCGAAAGATAGCGCGACGCCGGCGTTCACGAGATGGAGCACCTGTCGGCAGTTCCACTACCCAACGTCGCGTTCTCGTAATCGTGGCTGTGACGTCCAATCACAGTTCAGCGCGAACTTGCACGCCAGAAGTCAGCCAGACAAGGCCCGACCCCGGATTTCACGTGGGAAAAAAGATAGCGACACGGGATGCGGAGGCTTCCCGAGGTCAGAATATCGTGTAGCGATCGAATGCGGGGTTGTTAGGAGGTTCGTCGAGACCAAATTCAGCTGTCTGTCGCGAAAAAAGGATGTGCGTGAGACGATGATCGATGCGGAGAGACTGCGAGGGTGTTTGAGCTTGCACAGTAGCGCGTCGAAACAGGAAATGCTAGCGTCTATCTAGAGCCACTAGGAGCCAAGGACGGGTTCGATGCTACCCAACGTTGCCAACCTAACCCCTTCTTCCTCCCAACGGTCGGTGCAAGTCGACAATCACATGCTGGCACCACCAACAGCAAAGCACACTTCTCCCAACGGCCAATTCGTTATCCCGCGGCTCAAGCTTTCTACACTAGTGTGCGTTGCTAGCAGGCAGGTTCCTGGCGGTCTCTTACGGGATTTGCACCGCGTCCAATCAGGTATATTCTAAAGGATTATACCGCCTGCCCTGTGCGGTAAAAGATCGTCGCTGGCTTTCGTCCCCGAGGAACCCCAGACTGCTCACGGGGCATTATCCGTATTCTCCATGGTCCCCTCTCGACTCCAGGGTTTCTCACGCACACGCTCGCGGGGTAGGTACACGTACGGACCAGGAACGCGAGAAAAATGTCAAATGCTCTATGGATGTGTCGGGGGGAATCGCTCCTCATATTGACGTCACACGACCAGTGTGCACCGTAACGCCGGCCTCGGTGGAAGACACCCCCCCCCGCACGGCACCTTGACGCTCGTGATAGCGACATCCTAGCAGCAAACTCCCCCGTAGTGGTACCCCAGTTTGTAGGTCAATACTAGTGTAATCAAGACCCTGGCCGAATCCCACCTTGGAGCCATCTCCGTCCCGGTCCACATGCATCTGCGATCCTCCCCACGAGCTTGGCGCGACTGGATGCCCTCTCGTCGTATGTAACAGTCCATGGGTGCCCGCCCGCTCGGGACTCGGGCCAGACTTTCTCTGGAATGCAATTTCTCACCGTCGTCTTGACTTACCCATTGGCATTGTCAGCTGCAGCCCTACCGACAGCTTCCTCGCTGGTGTCCACCTCAGCTCGCTGCTCAGTCTGAGCCCTGCCACTCGGCAGCCCGTATGGTTCGGCTCTCCTGCGTTCTGAGACTCCTCCAGTAGCAGCAGGATGGGGCCTAAGACGAGGTCGCCGCCAATATGGTCCGCGACGACGCGCCTGCGCAACCGCGTTCCGACGCAGATGCGGCGGTGCATACCCCTGTACATCGCCTTCATCTGCTTCATCCTCGTCCTCCTTAACGCCGACATGTTCACCGTCGCCACGAAACCCGCCTCCCTCTTCAAGCGCCATACGCCCGCCCAAAAACCCCTCCACACGTCAAAGCCGGGCGGCAGATTCCCGCGCAAGATCTGGCAGACCTGGAAGGTCGACCCCCTCTCCTTCGACCAGCGCGACGCCCTCACGGCCAAGACCTGGACGGCCAAGAACCCAGACTACCGCTACGAGGTGCTGACCGACGCCAACGACCTCACGTGGATCGAGCAGCACTACGGGCCCGAGGGCCTCGGGCGGCAGGACATCGTCGACTTCTACCGCAACGTCAACGCCACCATTATCCGGGCCGACCTGCTGCGATACCTGATCATGTACGCCGAGGGCGGGGTGTACGCCGACATCGACGTCGAGGCCCTCAAGCCCGTGCGGCGGTGGATCACGGACCGCTTCGACGAGGCCGACGTCGACATGGTCATCGGCGTCGAGATCGACCAGCCGCAGTTCGGCAACCACCCCATCCTCGGCAAGAAGTCCCAGTCCTTCTGCCAGTGGACCTTCATGTGCAAGCCCCGCCTCCCCGTCATGCTCCGCCTCGTCGAGCAGATCATGGCCTGGCTCTCGGGCCTAGCCGCCCAGCAGGGAGTTGCCATCTCCGACGTCCACCTCGACTTCGACGAGGTGATCAGCGGCACGGGACCATCGGCCTTCACCGTCGCCATCCTCGAGGAGATGAACCGCGGGGCCGGATCGAAAGTAACCTGGGACCGGTTCCACGACATGGACGAGTCCCGGCTCGTCAGCCGCGTGCTGGTGCTCGACGTCGAGGCCTTCGCCGCGGGCCAGGGCCACTCGGACTCGGGCAACCACAACGCCCGGGGCGCGCTGGTCAAGCACCACTACCACGCCTCCAACTGGCCCAGCCGGCACCCCCGGTTCAGGCACCCCGTCTACGGCGAGGTGGAGAGGTGCAACTGGGACGCCGAGTGCGTGAGGAAGTGGGACGCCGACGTCGAGATGTTCAAGACGCTGCCGCCCGAGGAGCAGCAGGAGAGGATCAAGCAGGTGCAGCAGCCGCAGCTGTTGCCGGGCATTCCGGCGTTATGACGACGGGGAGATGGGTGAAGCTTGGATCTGGTGGTCGCAATATACCCTGACGATGGCTGTGTTACTCGAGTGTTAGCATGTCCCAATCGGAGTCGAACGGGCTTTATTTCGAAGAGCAATAGATGATCTGTTCAACGAGAGAGGACCGAGCCCAAAAGATGATCCGAACTGACTGATGTCCAGTTAAGGATCTCACATCCCTCACGTATAACGGACTCTCCAGTGATTTAAATGACTGGAGTTCTGGTACCTTCTGAGCCTTCGAAGATGAAGCATGACGTAAGCTGTAGCGGGGAATTGACTCGGTACTTTCACTGGAGTCGCTGTAACCTTCTCCAACGTGCACATTCCAACCTCCCAGTCGATCAGGTACATGCATTCCGTCACCCGGCCCTATATACGTATCGATCGGGGCAAGTTTGCGATGTCTGCTCGCCATG
>Ga0209127_100235_pt1 | contig 19766 bp, 12 predicted proteins | sample LakSupMetagenome_FD_187469 | JGI IMG/M metagenome (GOLD analysis project Ga0209127, IMG submission 187469) | Freshwater microbial communities from Lake Superior, Canada - Sta WM archaea (SPAdes) (version 2) | ecosystem: Environmental > Aquatic > Freshwater > Lake | place: Lake Superior, Canada...
CATCTTTGACATGACAGGCTTTTCCATGGCGAATATGGTACGTTTCTGCCCCCTGAGTCGTCTCCCAAAACGTCAGATATCGCATGCTGATTGCCTTTCACAGGACTACACTCCAGTCAAGTTTATGATAAAATGTTTCGAGGCAAATTATCCCGAGTCCCTGGGCGCAGTTCTAGTGCATAAGGCTCCGTGGATATTCCAAGGTTTGCCAAACTCCAGCTCTAACCCGGCGGCCCAGGCCACGCTTGGCTAACCTCTTTCAGGCATCTGGAAGGTCATCAGAGGCTGGCTCGACCCTGTTGTAGCTGGCAAGGTGAACTTTACGAACAGCGTAAAGGATGTCGAAGAGTTCATTGATTCGAAGCATATCCCGAAGGAGCTGGATGGTGAGGAAGACTGGGAGTACAAGTACGTCGAGCCGGTGCCTGGAGAGAATGACAGGATGAAGGACATCGAGACCAGGGATCGAATACTTGCCGAGAGGCAACAGCAGTACCGGGACTTCGAGTCGGCCACAATACGATGGATTCAAAACCCTGACGGGGACGAGGGCAAGCAGGTCAAGGCAGAGCGGGAAGCGGTGGCCTCGAAGCTCAGCATAGGCTACTGGAATCTCGATCCCTATGTGCGGGCCCGGTCACTCTACGACAGGACGGGGGTCATAAAGCCTGGAGGGAAGGTGGATTTCTATCCAGCCGCAGACGAGGCGTCGAAGCCAGGTGGCGGACCGCCGGCTCCGGCGATTTACGACACATCGGCCGATGACGTCGATTAGAACATTGCCGGCTTCATGTGTCCTCACGGTGCTCCTGGCACCAATGTCCTTGGCATGATTCCTTTGCCTGCAATGAACAGCCCGGCAGCATCCGGCATCCGGCTTCACTTGCCTACGCGTGTACCTTATGAGGCCCGACTCGCTTCCCCTCGGAACCTGTCGCGGGCTATAACAGGGATCTCAAGCTTCTGACGGCCGCATGCAGAAGAGAGAATACACATATCTTTCTGCCACGTGATAGGCAATGGTCTCACTGTGCTTTGCGGAACTCTTGTGGCCTTGGTACCATCTTGCTTTCTTGCCGCGGGCACCCCTGTAACCCCAGGCCTACCCGAAGGGTACCCACCCTATATTTTGTACATTATCACATCTTAGACTTGATCTCCTCGAACAACGCCTTGAGCTTATCCATGTCGGTGGCTTGCTGTGGCCATCCAATTCCGAGCCCCTCTTGCTGATTCGGCTTGGGAATCTTGGGGAGTCGGTATGAGCGAGCATGTCACGAACGCGGGATGTGGTTATTGCGAGATAGCGAACACTTACCATGTGGAAATGGACCTATGTAGGATATCAGTTTGCGGGCTGCTTCGGACGGCTGGTGCTCTCCAAGGAGCATGGGGCTGTACGAGGGCGTCTACTTACATGAGGAACGACCTGGTGAGCACCTGGGCCGTTGTTTTGAAGGATGTTGTACTCGACGGCACCGGTGGCTTTGACGAGCTTCTTGGCTAGCGGCTGGGAGCATGGCATTGCGCTTAGCATCACTCTTGTCACAGCGTCCGGGAGACAATGTCATACCAGAATCTCGCTGAGGGCTTCATCGGGGATGTCTGTGAGCTTCTCGCCGTGGAATTTGGGGATCACGAGCTGTACAAACGCTGTTAGCAAGTCGAATCTCGTCAAACTTGGATCAGATTGAGAGGGGAAGCAATGACTGACGGCGTGGCCCCGACTCAGGGGATTGATGTCGAGGAATGCTAGAGTCTTCTCGCTCTCGAAGAGCTTGAAGCATGGGATCTCTCCTGTGCGCGTCACGTCAGTTCAGTCTGTGCTTGCCTAACACAGGCCGTCGCGGCGAGGTTGACGACCGACCACGACCGACCACGATCGAGCACGATAACGGACCCTTTATAATCTTACAGAAGATACACGATGCCATCTTGGTGGACATTGATGCAGCTTGCAATATGGCGCCGAATGGGAGTGCAGACTCGAAGAACAGATGGACGCTTTGTCGTGTACGCTCCCGTCGGCAGGTCGTTCCATGTTACACGAGAGGTCCAATATGATGGATGATGAGACAGGGCGGATACGCGTACCCCGCCTTCGTTCGATAAGCCGAGCGCTGTGCTGAGGCCGATAAGGAACCTAAGCCCCGCGCGCCCAAGCGTTGCACCAAGCAGGTGTATAACTACCTTGGCATCTGCATCATCGGCCCTAGCAGCACACTGCGCGCCATGGAAACATGTGCGTAACCTGAATCACTTGGAGCCGGCCACCCTACAAGACATTTCCGGGGATCTCACTGCCATCATTCGCCTTGCAGTTGGCATCGTGTGGTGAAACGGGGAAAGGCTTTGTCGCAATGAGCGGCAATACATACAGAAGCACGCCTCTATTTGGCGGTGCCCTAGTCGCAGACCTGCCAGACAAGTTTGCGGATGTGAGGCAAGTGCAGTCCCCCCCCCCTTGCCCAGCTGGCTGAAGAGTTAGCCGAGCCAAGGCGCGTCCATCTAACGCTTACACTGCCATCCGAGCAGCAAGCTCCGCGAGGTTCCAGATAACCAGGAGGTCTGGATCGACAAAGACGGCTTCACTAGCATCATCTTCGATATTACGGAGCGTGTCGGGCCAGCAGGCAGCGGGCTTGAGACGGACGGCAGGGCGCTGACCACACACCTGGAGGACCTGGTGGGCAGCGACATCAACACGGTCAAGGTGTGGAATACGACGGAAACACAGTTCACCAACCTCGAGTATGTCCCCGTTCTTGGATCCGTGCGTGCTGTGCTTGGATGCGTGCAGTTCACGCCTAGAGACCGAACGGCTAATGACATGCCTTCCGCCCCAACAGCGACGACTTGCCGGCCTACACGCTCATCGCCACCCAGACGCCCAAGTCCGGCTCTAAGGAGAGATCGTCGGCTCCTGACTTCACCGCCCTCATCCTCACCCTGCTGCGTCTCGAGAAGGAGTCGACAGACATATTGATCACCATCAATGTGCCTCACATCAAGGGAGAGTATGACGAAGACGAGGTTGACCTTGCCCTGGGCAAGCAAGGCGAGCTGATCGGGGATGCAGTAGAATACGCCGCCAAGATCTGGGAATCTTTCAAGATCAGAGATTGGAACCTATTCAAAACCGTCTGAGGGTAGGGTTGGCGCAACCGTGATGGGCAATGGGCTGGGGCGTCGACTTTTCTTCTTGGTCCCGACATGATATCCCCCATACAGCCGGCCAGGCTAGGCTGGGTATGTAACCGTGCATACTCCTCTAGTCATAGTTTTCGTTATCAAAGCTCGCGGACAATTACTCATACAGGAGGCATTGATGGTCGCCGGTGCAGATCTCATCGGTCTAGCGCCCTCCCGCCCTCTACGCCATCCAGATCCAGATCCTCTATTGCGATAGCGACCTCATCCGTGCTTGTCCCCTGCTTCACCTGCCCCTCCCGAGTCTTGGACGAGGCCTGTAGTGAGGACCATCGACCTGCCACACGCTTCATGATCTCCTTCTGCGGGCTTGTTGGGTCGGCCTCCTTTAGCAGCCTCATCTGCTCCTTCATGAACATCTGGTACTCGCTTGGCTTCCCGGTACCTGCCCTCGGCACGGGCCTCGTTTGCCTTAGCTGGCTCTTGCAGCTACCGCACCGGTGGCGGTCCGGGTTGATGCTCCTTGAGTGCCTCTTGTACTCGAGGGCACAGCTGGTGCACTCCCAGACGTATTTGAAGTCGATGTCGTACGAGTGCTTCGTCGTCACCTCGATGCCACGGTTGCCAAACGCGCGCGAGCACTTTGCTGCCCAGGACTTGAACTCCTTGCCGTGCGGGTTGTTGCTTATCCCCGTAACCATGAAGTTGGCCAGATGGCAGAACTCGTGCGCAATGACATTCATCAGCCGATGTTCATCGTCAATGACCTTCTCCGCGAGCTCGATGGACGCGTGGTGGCGGTGCTTGACCGACAATTCGGTTCCGTCCGGATCCCTGGTCCGGACAGTCTCGCGCTTCCAGTTGGCGCGCCCAGCCGTCGTGTTCAGCTTGTTCGTCCAGTTGATCTTGATACCTCCCGTCGTCTCCGCCAGCTCCGACAAGCGACCTTGAGTGATGGCTTTGTCCAGCTCTTCCAAGAAACTCATTGCTATTTCGTGCTTGGCTCTTTCGAATGCCTTCCTTGCGTCTCGATCTGTAGCTGTTTTACTGCTCGCGCCCTTCTTCTGGGGGCTAGCAATCTGCTTAGACGGACTTTTAGTGGTGTCGGGAAAGAGTCGATGCTTCGGAGAATGTTCATCATTCCAGTCATCTACAAATTCCCTGCTCCAGAACAAGTCGGTACTGGGATGATGGGGCGTCGCAGGGATCTTGAAAAGCTTTTTTGGCGAAGTCAGACCTGCAACCGGCTTCGCAGGACTGGATGGCGGCGGTGTTGATGGTCGACGGCCGCGGGAGTCGATCGCACGAGACGCTGTCTGAGGCTGCAGGTCGTCACTGATTCTGGTTGTCAGTGGACTGTCAGCTGATGCTGAGGTTGAATCCAACACTCACATACGGAGGCGGTCGATAGCACCCACCAAGTCCGTCTCCGGTGTGACGGACCGTGATATACGTGACGAGGCTTTGTCTGGGAACGGCGTCTTTCCCGGGTTCTCCGCCGTCGCACGCCGTTTCCACTTGCTGCGCGATGCTGTCTTGCGAGGCGCGGCAGCTTTACGTCCTGGCGGCGGGATGTCTGTAGAAGGATGTTTCACCTTCCTCCGGTATCCCAACCTTGGCCCGTTATCCCAGATATCGGAGTCATCGGAGGCGACGCTGACCGTATCACGAAATTCGGACGAGTCGTCTGCGGACACTTCCTCATCGAAGCCTGAATCAATGGATGTTTCTCTTCCATCCTGATTTCCGTTGTGCGTAGCTGCGACATCAGCTCTAGATATCTGCTTCCTGGCCCTTAGCTGAACCTTTGGACGGGGCGTTGGGTTCGTGATCTCTCCTGTGGATGGCGGTATATCGACGTGTAGTCCAGAGGCCCCCTCGCGAGTCCAAGGCTTCAGGAGCACATTGTCCGCAACAGAAGCGAGTCTACGGCGCCTGACTGAAGGTGCTTTAGTCGACCGTTGGGCGGCAGTCGTCGTCTTGCTGCGCCTCGCTCGATGGACGAGCGTGTCCAAGTCGGGGAATTCGTCGAGGTCGCTCACAGAAGGATCCTCCAACAGATTCGGCATCTCTAAGAATATTGGTAGCGCAGTGATTGGTCAATGCATCGAAATGGGGTGGCTGTTGGGGCATAAGAGTCGCAGTCATGATGCTCTCATGTCGATTCAGCCTCACGTTTGTTGAATCTGTTGGTTGCCAGGCAACGTCTGCAAGGCTGCGTCGGGTGCACTAGCTGACTGCGTATTATTGGCCAGACTCTCTCCACAACAGGGGCTAGCCTTATCTTATTCGGGATTACATAACCCGTCAGCCCCATGCAAATGAGAGTATCAAGAGTGTATCAGCGTGATTCACTGACGATTTCATGCGGTCGTATACTCGAAATCAGCAAGCATGATGCCCTCAACATCGATATGGATTTAATAAGTACGATGATGGTTATCTTGAATGTCGGCGTGTCTCTGCAAATCTGGGAACGCTTGTTGCAGGTTCGCGATAAATTGCCTATAAAGTCATGGCCTTTTATTGCTTTGATCGGGACGACTTGGGTTATTCTCCCATTCTGCCTGCTTTCCCGTAACCGTAATATTTGGCCGTGGCCGCTGCCAGATTGGCCAACAGCCGCCTTCTTCATCTAGAGCACCAGCTTGCACCAGCACACTCCCCAGCTCAACTGCTCCATGCATGCAGCAAATACATGTGCTGTCGGCTGTGTAGAGATCTGCTTCTTCTTCCAGTTGAAACTTCGCCCCAGTCCCTTTCGCCCCCCACCGCACTGCCAGAAATAGCACCCACCGCACTAGGCTGTGATCATCGTAGTCTTCGGAAGCACCGTGCAAATGTACTGTACTTACCTTACTTAGGAACCCAGGTACATTCACATTATAATAAATTTGTGTCGGCGGTCAAGTACTGTATACCTCCTACCCATCATACGAACTTGCCTGGTTCCATTAGTTCGTACAGTGTCTCGTATACCATTCGCTCCACGCCCCCCTTGAAAACACAACTCGGTGAGCTACGGGCATTACTCTTGGAATCTTGACTACAGGCACGAGTCTTCTCGATAATGAATCACAGGCTCTGGCTGCTTGCAAATCTTGCAGATTGTCTTCCTTGTTGTGAAGACACTCGCTACCGGAAATAATCTACTTTTTAAATGAAGCAGGCGGCAAAACTTGGAACAACAAGTTCAGGTCAACGTCGTCATGGTGCGAATGCCAAGGAAACGGTGGGTGGGCAAGTCGTGAGCGCTCAGCCAGCGCTGGGGGCTGGCCCGGCTACTTCGGAGATACCTGGTGGGGCGGCATTCGTGATCGAGACTCTCTCCCAGATCCTCAGGGGCAGAAGCCCCCCTTCAGAAGTTCAGGCCACGATAAAAACGGATAGTGGAGCGACGCCCTTTGTGGCGGAGCAATCGGGCTTTTGTTTCTTGAGGAGTGCGTGGACGCGTACCGCACAAGTACCTTTGCCTCACCACGACGCGCTACACTACGGGGCCAGTTTTGAACCGAAAAGCAGGATCTTGATTCGGAGACGGCTGGCAGGGGACAATCCTTGGTAGCATCCCTGTAATGCACCACCCGTGCAGCATTACCAACCAACCAGCCGTGATGCATTCTGCTGATGGTCCGGTGTTCTGATGATGCTCTGATGCTGTCGTGCCCTCGCGAAGGACGGCAAAGTGCCAGACCGCCACTGATCTGAAGTGAACGATCAACTTCCGGAATGGTTACAGCACGCACAAGGAGCGACAAGCTACCACTGCATACCCTCACTGCCCTGCTCCGGCCAATATGCAACGGATTACTGTGTACAGTCTGCATGACACGGTTTCTTATCTCGCACTGTGCTTCCCACTTCAGCCCACAGCGAATGGAGTCAAGTCAGGTACCGCACATGTCTGTCCTAGCGCCGTGCTTTGAGTGGGGGGGAGATGCCTGATTAGTGGCTGGTTGAGGTTCCCCTTTCTCCTTTTTGCCAGGTTCTCCTTGGCTGCCAACCAGAGCTTTGCCATCCTGGCAGTCCCATCCAACCTGCCACTTGTAACAGCATGTGCGAAACGTACACGGAGCGGCGTAGCCAAACTCTGGCAGACTTTTGAGGCTCCTTTTTCTCTAAACTCATAATCCCTCTTTCTTGTTTTAGCTGGCTGCCCCTTCCTCACGCTCGCTTCTCCCTCCCTCGCTTCGTTTTGTCTCTTCACATCCGTCTTCCATTCGTTTGGCGGAACCTCACCGGAACGGAAGAGCCTCTTCCAAGGTACTATAGGTTACCTGCGTGGTTGTTGCCGGTCGCGGTAGAAGGAGCTTCGCCCGAAGTTCGACTCCCCCCTTGGTGGAAGGGACGGATCTCCGTCCGAACAACATCCGGGACTCAGCCCAAGAACGATCGTTGAAAGAAGCCGGAACATTTAGAAGTTGGAGAGAGCCAAAGAACCGGGATTTCCCTACCCACGCCCTCAATTGGGTCCGTTTTGCTTCGCTCCAGGTTCAAATCAAAGCTGGCAGCGGATCTCCTGGGGACATTCTTTAGGTGCATTTGACTCTAGTCTCGCGGACCAATTCCCATCGCCTACTTGGCCTGTGTTCCCTTTCACCACCACGGCGTTGAAAAAGAACCATCCGAGCGGCTCTTGGGAGAATCAGAACGACAACGATCCGCAACCTAACCTCCAATTTCGAGGGCACCACGCACATTCCAACCGGCCCATCCCTCGTGTGGCCGGCCACCAATTCCATAACAACAACACCGTGGTCGTTTTCCTATTTCGCCAGGCTCCGTCAACTTACTTTCGGCTTCCATGAGAAGATAGTGGTCAGGTTAGTACTCTCTGGCGTGTGATCGGCAGCGGCACTCCTAGGTTTGTGTGTTTGAGTCTGACATTCTTTGCTTCAACCTACAGCAGATATTGGTTGCCAAAATGTCGGGGTATCCTGCTCAACAGCAGGATTACGACGACGGCTACGGCCACGCCGGCCATAACGGCCAGCATGCCGGTAACACGGACTCGTACTATCAGGATGATCATCAACAGCAGTATTATGACAACAATGGTTACGATGCGCACGGTGCTCAGCAAAACAACGGTGCTGATGGCTACTATGATGAGGCGTGAGTGCCCCCCCCCCGTTCTGGCTTTTCCATCTTTGGTCTCTTGATGGCGTTGCTAACCCACACTGTTCTCGGGAACCACAGAGGCTACTACAACGCCGACGCCACCAACCCGTATCATCAGGACGGCGGCTACTATGACGGCCACGAGCAGTACCAGGACGACTACTACGGCCACAACAATGGGGCGTATGACCAAGGCTACGACCAAGATGGCTACCTTGGCGACAACCGAGCGCGCCGTGGCGGCTCGGAAGAGGATTCTGAAACCTTCAGCGACTTCACCATGAGGTCCGATATGGCCCGTGCTGCCGACATGGACTACTACGGCCGCGGAGACGAACGCTACAACAGCTACAATGACGGACAGATGGGCGGCAGGGGTTATCGCCCTCCCTCCTCGCAGGTATCCTACGGAGGCAACCGCTCGTCTGGCGCTTCTACGCCCAACTACGGCATGGACTACGGCAACGTGTTGCCTGCAGGTCAGCGCTCGCGCGAGCCATACCCGGCCTGGACATCGGACGCCCAGATCCCTTTGTCCAAGGAGGAAATCGAGGACATCTTCCTCGACCTGGCCGGCAAGTTTGGGTTCCAGCGCGACAGTATGCGCAACATGTACGACCATCTCATGACGCTTCTCGACTCGCGCGCTTCGCGAATGACGCCAAACCAGGCCCTGCTGTCCCTCCACGCTGATTACATTGGCGGCGATAACGCCAACTACCGCAAGTGGTACTTCGCTGCCCACCTGGATATGGACGACGCTGTGGGCTTCGCCAACATGAAGGGCAAGGGACGCGCCCGCCGCACTCGGAAGCAGAAGAAGCAGAAGAAGAACGAGCCGCAGAACGAGGCCGAGGTTCTTGAGGATCTCGAGGGCGATGATTCCCTCGAGGCGGCAGAGTTCCGCTGGAAGACACGCATGAACAGGATGTCGCAGCACGACCGCGTGCGACAGATCGCGCTCTACCTCCTGTGCTGGGGCGAGGCAAACCAGGTCCGGTTCATGCCCGAGTGTCTGTGCTTCATCTTCAAGTGTGCCGACGACTACCTCAACTCTCCGGCCTGCCAGAACAGCGTCGAGCCGGTCGAGGAGTTCACCTTTCTGAACAACGTCATCACCCCGCTCTACCAATACATCCGGGATCAGGGCTACGAGATCCTCGACGGGGTGTACGTGCGTCGTGAGCGCGACCACAACCAGATCATCGGCTACGACGACTGCAACCAGCTGTTCTGGTACCCCGAGGGCATTGAGCGCATCGTCCTGCAGGATAAGACCAGGCTGGTCGATGTGCCACCCGCCGAGCGCTACCTGATGCTCAAGGACGTCAACTGGAAGAAATGCTTCTTCAAGACGTACAAGGAAACGAGGTCGTGGCTCCACCTGCTGGTCAACTTCAACAGGATCTGGGTCATCCACATCACCATGTACTGGTTCTACTCGGCTCACAACTCCGATCCTCTGCTGGTGAAGAACTACGAGCAGCAGGTCAACCAGCCGGCGGCTACCTCGGCCAAATGGTCCATCGTGGGTTTCGGTGGTGCTATCGCCGCTCTCATTCAGATCCTTGCGACCCTGGCAGAATGGGCCTACGTGCCTCGCAAGTGGGCTGGTGCTCAGCACCTGACCAAGCGCCTGCTGTTTCTGATCGTCATCTTCGTCATCAACTTCGGTCCCGGTGTCTACGTCTTCATGCCCGAGAAGGACGACGCCGCCTTCGAGGCCAAGCAGAACAGCACCGCTGCCAAGGCTCTGGGTATCGCCCAGTTCTTCATTGCCCTGGTCACGTTCCTGTTCTTCGCCGTCATGCCCCTGGGTGGCCTGTTCGGCAGCTACCTGACCAAGAACTCGCGCAGATATGTTGCCAGCCAGACCTTCACGGCGAGCTACCCGCACCTGCACGGAGGAGACATTGCCTTGTCCTACGGAATCTGGGTCGTCGTGTTCGGTGCCAAGTTTGGCGAGTCGTGGCTGGCTCTGGCCCTTTCGTTCAAGGATCCGATCCGCTATCTCCACATCATGGACGTCAGCAGCTGCCTGGGAGACACCATCGTCAAGAGGTATCTGTGCCCCTATCAGCCCCAGATCCTCCTCGGTCTGATGTACTTCGCCGACTTGATCTTCTTCTTTCTCGACACCTATCTGTGGTATGTCCTGATGAACACGGCCTTCTCCATCGCGAGGTCCTTCTACCTCGGTGCCTCGATCCTGACGCCCTGGCGGAACGTCTTCTCGCGCTTGCCCAAGCGCATCTACTCCAAGGTTCTGGCCACTACCGACATGGAGATCAAGTACAAGCCCAAGGTGCTCATCTCCCAGGTATGGAACGCCGTCGTCATCTCCATGTATCGCGAGCACCTGCTGGGCATCGACCACGTGCAGAAGCTCCTGTACCACCAAGTGCCCTCTGAGCAGGAGGGCAAGCGGACCTTGCGCGCCCCGACCTTCTTCGTTTCGCAGGAAGACCACTCCTTCAAGACCGAGTTCTTCCCGAGTCACAGCGAAGCCGAGCGCAGGATATCCTTCTTCGCCCAGTCGTTGTCTATTCCTATTCCCGAGCCGGTGCCTGTCGACAACATGCCTACCTTTACCGTTCTCATCCCGCACTACAGCGAGAAGATCCTCTTGTCGCTAAGGGAGATTATCCGCGAAGATGAGCCGTACTCACGCGTCACTCTTTTGGAATACCTCAAGCAGCTGCATCCGCACGAGTGGGATTGCTTCGTCAAGGACACCAAGATCCTCGCGGACGAGACGTCCCAGTTCAACGGCGATGCCGAGAAGAACGAGAAGGATACTGCCAAGAGCAAGATCGACGACCTGCCATTCTACTGCATCGGCTTCAAGTCTTCGGCGCCAGAGTACACCCTGCGGACTCGTATCTGGGCGTCCCTCCGGTCGCAGACTCTGTACCGTACCGTGTCCGGCTTCATGAACTACAGCCGTGCCATCAAGCTCTTGTATCGCGTCGAGAACCCCGAGGTGGTGCAGATGTTTGGCGGCAACTCGGACAAGCTCGAACGCGAGTTGGAGCGCATGGCCCGGCGCAAGTTCAAGCTCATCGTGTCGATGCAGCGGTATGCCAAGTTCAAGAAGGAGGAGATGGAGAATGCCGAGTTCCTCCTGCGTGCCTATCCCGACCTGCAGATCGCCTACCTCGACGAGGAGCCGCCCCTGACAGAAGGCGACGAGCCGCGTCTGTATTCTGCGCTGATTGACGGCCATTCGGAGATCATGGAGAACGGAATGAGGCGGCCCAAGTTCCGCATTCAGCTGTCGGGCAACCCGGTGCTTGGCGACGGGAAGTCGGACAACCAGAACCACGCGCTCATCTTCTACCGCGGAGAGTACATCCAGCTGATCGACGCCAACCAGGACAACTACCTGGAGGAGTGCCTCAAGATCCGCAGCGTGCTGGCCGAGTTTGAGGAGATGAAGACGGACACCATGTCCCCTTACACCCCTGGCGTCAAGAACAACACCCGGGCCCCTGTCGCTATCCTCGGTGCTCGCGAGTACATCTTCTCGGAGAACATTGGCATTCTGGGCGATGTGGCTGCCGGGAAGGAACAGACTTTCGGAACGCTGTTTGCCAGGACGCTTGCACAGATCGGCGGCAAGCTGCATTACGGCCATCCGGATTTCCTCAACGGCATCTTCATGACCACGCGTGGCGGAGTCTCCAAGGCGCAGAAGGGCCTGCACCTGAACGAGGACATCTACGCCGGCATGAACGCGCTCCTGCGTGGTGGCCGCATCAAGCACTGCGAGTACTACCAGTGCGGCAAGGGTCGTGATCTCGGGTTCGGCTCCATTCTCAACTTCACCACCAAGATCGGCACCGGCATGGGCGAGCAGATGCTCTCGCGCGAGTACTACTACCTCGGCACCCAGCTCCCGCTCGACCGCTTCCTGTCCTTCTACTACGCCCATCCCGGCTTCCACGTCAACAACATGTTTATCATGCTGTCGGTGCAGATGTTCATGATCGTCCTGGTCAACATGGGCGCGCTGCGGCACGAGACGGTCCCCTGCGACTACAACCGGAGGGTTCCTATTACGGATCCCCTGCTGCCGACGGGATGCCAGAACACGGACGCCCTCACCGACTGGGTCTACCGCTGCATCATCTCCATCTTCTTCGTCTTCTTCCTGTCGTTCGTGCCGCTGATTGTGCAGGAGCTGAGCGAGCGCGGCATCATCCGCGCCGCCACCCGGTTCGCCAAGCAGCTGTGCTCGCTGTCGCCCTTCTTCGAGGTGTTTGTGTGCCAGATCTACGCCAACTCGGTTGAACAGGACCTCGCCTTCGGCGGAGCGCGGTACATCGGAACCGGCCGTGGCTTCGCTACGGCTCGTATACCCTTCGGTGTGCTGTATTCCCGGTTCGCCGGACCGTCCATCTACTTTGGTGCTCGGCTGGTCATGATGCTGCTCTTCGCGACGCTCACCGTCTGGCAGGCGGCCCTCACCTACTTCTGGATCTCCATCCTCGCCCTGGTCATTTCTCCCTTCCTCTACAACCCGCACCAGTTTGCATGGACCGATTTCTTCATCGACTACCGCGACTTCCTTAGGTGGCTGTCGCGCGGTAACTCGCGGTCTCATGCCTCGTCGTGGATCGCCTTTTGCCGCCTGTCCCGTACCCGCATCACCGGCTACAAGCGCAAGACGCTCGGCGACCCGTCCAGCAAGATGTCTGCCGACGTGCCTCGCGCCGCCATCACCAACCTGTTCTGGGGCGAGATCGTCGGCCCGCTGTTCCTGGTCGCTGTTACCCTCATCCCTTACCTCTTCATCAATGCCCAGACCGGTGTTAACGGGCCGCTCAAGCACAACGAACCCGATGCCGAGGCGACGGCTTCTCTGATCCGAATCGCCATCGTGGCATTCGCGCCCATTGCAGTCAACGCGGGTGTCTTGGCAGGCACCTTTGGCATGGCTTGCTGTATGGGCCCTCTCCTGAGCATGTGCTGCAAGAAGTTTGGCAGCGTCTTGGCAGCAGTTGCCCACGGCGTCGCCGTGGTCATGATGCTGGCCTTCTTCGAGGTCATGTTCTTCTTGGAGGGTTTCGATTTCACCAAGACGCTTCTGGGCATGATCGCCGTGGTGGCCATCCAGAGATTCATCTTCAAGTTGATCACGGCGCTGGCGCTCACGAGAGAGTTCAAGACGGACGACGCCAACATCGCCTTTTGGACCGGCAAGTGGTACTCTATGGGGTGGCACTCGGTTTCCCAGCCGGCGCGTGAGTTCTTGTGCAAGATTACGGAGCTCTCCATGTTCGCAGCCGACTTTATTCTCGGCCACATCATCCTCTTCATGATGCTGCCTGTCATTATCATCCCCCAGATTGACAAGGTGCATTCCATGATGCTCTTCTGGCTCCGACCTAGGTATGTGATGACTTCTTCTCTTGGCCGTCTGGTCCGAATTCCTGCTGACACCTCTCCAGTCGCCAGATCCGCCCCCCTATCTACTCGACCAAGCAGTCCAAGCTGAGGCGGAAGCGGGTGTTCCGATATGCCGCCCTCTACTTCGTCATGCTCGTTGTCTTCCTGGCCCTGATTGTCGGCCCCAGTGTTGCCGGCAAGAAGATCCCGCAGTCGGCCTTTGACTCCCTGAAGTCGTACAATCTTGTGCAGCCCACCGGTCAGAACAGAGATGACACGGTCGGGAGCTCGCAGACGGGCACTGGCGCTACGGACTATTCGGGCTGGGGCACGCGCACAAGGTCGTCCACCTCGGAGGCCGGGGCCACGACCTCAGCGGACTCCAATGCGGCCAAGGTCCGGTTGTTCTAATGGCGGATTGTATACTGTATCATAACAGCTTCCTGTTCACTTGTGAGCGGCGGCCTTGCACATAGAACGGGATGGAGGTAGTCGTCCGGGGCGTTTCCAAGTTCGGGGAAAACGCATGAATTACATGTTTTGTTTGTGTGTATTTTTCATAGTTTGTCTTCTACTCTTTGCACACAAGCATACGCGCAGCAGTATAGCACATTTGGGTTGTGACGGGCATTGTTCCTGCCGCTATATCCGTGTCTCACTGGTCCGTTAGAGGCCTGCCTAGGTACCTCAGTTTAAGCCGCAAGAAGGGTGGTATCTAGCTGCAAAATCGGAATGCCAAAACAATTTCGCTCCGTCCGCGTTTCAAGAGCTGCTGTCGTACCAGCTTACAGGCACCTCACTTCCGTAGGTACCTTAAGGTAAGGTGAAGTCTAGTTTTGTCATCTCGTAAAGGTACCTCTTTGACCCTCTTTTGCCAGGGCCTCTTATCGACATTATCAAGCTTCTGCCAGCGCCGACCAACCAATGCCCCGAAATTTGGTGCAATTTTACCGCCTTTGAAAACTGAACCTAGACATAATCCTTGCAGCCCGAGCATCCCGTCAGGGCTGGACAGCTTCCGACGAACTTTTGTCGGACCTTCCCGCCACAACCTCATCAACCATCAAACTTGTCTGTCCCTGTTGTTGCAGAAGACCATATATCGGAACTATCGCAACCATGGATCTGCACGAGCTGCAGCATCATTTCACCGTATGGCGCGACGAAGCGGCGTACGCTTTCCAGAAAGTGCCTGGTTCTGCCGTCCTCATCCGCTACGTTCGATCCAGCTATCAAAATGATCCTGTTCGGTCCGCCCTCGAGCTGGTGCTCGTCATCTTCGTCATGCATTACCTGTTTGCGCCGTCGTATTCCACAAAGAAGAACGAGATCAAGCTGACCGAAGCCGTGAGCAACTCCACGCCCCGCGAGACCTTTGTCCTTTGTCCGTTTCGTTGTTGACATATCGACCCTAGGAAATCGACGAACTGGTGGACGATTGGGTTCCGGAACCCTTGGTGGCGCCACGGACGGCCCTTGAAGAGGCAGAGGCGGAGAGGTTGCCTGTAATCGTCGGGTCCGTTCACATCCGCCCCATGACTGTGATGCACTTACGGTCGCCCCCTCCCGCCATGTGCTACGGCCAAATAAATGCTTGGGATTGGGTTCTAACCGGCACCGTGTCCACAGGCCCACTGCTCCCAAGTCAAAGCTGCTGAGCGGCAAGACGGTCACCAACTTGGCGTCGTACAATTTCTACAACCTGAACGCGAACGAACAAATCAAGGACAAAGCCATACAGACACTACGCACCTACGGCGTTGGGCCCTGCGGACCGCCGCAGTTCTACGGAACCCAAGACGTGCATGTGAAGACAGAGGCCGACATCTCGTCTTACCTTGGCACCGAAGGCTGCATTGTGTACGCGCAGGCCTTTTCTACCATCTCGAGCGTGATTCCGTCGTTCTGCAAGCGAAAGGACGTCATTGTGGCCGACCAGGCTGTAAATTACTCGATCCTCAAGGGTCTCCAGGCTTCCCGCAGCACCGTCTACTGGTACAAACACGGCGACATGGAAGACCTGGAGCGCGTTATGAAGAAGGTCGTGCAAGACCAGGCCGGGAAGAAGCTCACCCGGAGGTTCATCGTCACCGAGGGCCTGTTCGAAACGACGGGCGACTGCAACGACCTGCCGAAACTCATTGAGCTGAAAGAGAAGTACAAGTTCCGTCTGATCCTGGACGAGACATGGTCGTTTGGTGTGCTTGGCCGTACGGGAAGGGGTATAACGGAAGCCCAGAACGTGGACTCGTCCCAAGTCGACATGATCGTGGGCTCGCTCGCCGGTCCGCTGTGTGCAGGAGGTGGCTTCTGCGCCGGTGCCAAGGACGTGGTCGAACACCAGCGGATCACGGCTGCGTCCTACACCTTCTCGGCTGCTTTGCCCGCCATGATGGCCGTCACTGCCAGCGAGACGTTGAACCTGCTACAGTCCAACCCTGAGATCCTGCAGCAGTGTCGCGAGAACATAAAGACCATGAAGGCGCAGCTGGATCCAAGGAGTGACTGGGTCACGTGTACGAGCGCTCCCGACAACCCTGTGATGGTGCTTGTCATCAAGCCCGAGGTTGTCAAGTCGCGTCGGCTCACGATACAAGATCAGGACCGGATCCTCCAGGACTGTGTAGATGAGGTATGTTTTCCCCCGCGCCGCAAAGGAGCCTCCCTGCTGTTGAGCTTGCTAGGTGCTGACTGACTCACCTTGCCCTTCCGTAGGCGCTAGCAAACGGCGTCTTGATAACGCGTTTGAAGAGTCGACCCATCATGGATGACGTCAGTACGAGGGATAAGACGTGGACAGTACAGCCGGCTTTGAAGGTCTGCGTGACATCGGGTTTGTCCAAGAAGGAGACAGAGAAGGCGGGTACTATTATTCGACACGCCATCACCAAAGTAATGACGCGGAAGACAAGCAGCAAGCTCGCCGTACCCGCAACCGCTTAGATGTCGAACTCGATTGCGCGAGCGAGCATGCCACTATTTTGTGTTTTGATGGCGCTTGGGAATTGAAGGCGCAGCAGGATTCTGAGCGGGATAGACGTCGTCACGATGACATGTTGCTGGTGCTTCTCATCGTCAACGGCACCATACAGGTAATTAATATTTAATCCATCACCAATTCTCAGCTTGCAACATGTCGTGCTTTTTCTTTTTGGAAAGTCGTCGTTTCAAGTCCACTAAGAGCACTGCCTCGGCCCTTGTTCTGGGAGATAGAGGGAGCGAGAAGCTACCTACCTCGTCGATCCGGACGCAGCCTGGTCTACGGGGCGGCAGTCGGCAGTCATTCCTGCCTTATGCCAGACACGAGCCAGGCATCATTAGCGAGCATGGAAAGGCAGGCGCGAACCGGCCGTGATGCAAATCGAATACCATGGTGCAATGTTGAGGGGCGCGGCGCCCACTGCAGCAGCATCCAACAGGAGCCCTCCAGCTGCTATCCTCCTTCTCCTCCTTTAGAATCATCATCCTCTACGGCCCACGGCGACTTTCTTGCGTGTCCAATGCCTCTCCCACTCGCCCTCGTCAGCTCACGCATACATTATTTGCCTTTCAGCTCCTCGATTTAGCCCTTCGAATCGACACCTATAAGAGGCATATACCTCTATTGCGGTCAGTGAGCCACCTTGATCCTGCCTGTTGGGTTGTGCCGGGCCAAGGGCATCCATTCCATTGCTTTCCGAGAGTCGCGGCATAACTTGCATCACTGTGACGTCTTCGCTGACGAACCTCACGATCGATCCAGTTCTCGCTTCCGTCAGAAAAGAAGGCATCTCGTACCCTGTACCTCTAATATTTTGTCCCCGGTGGCCCGCCGGACAATGAGACTCACTACGCCGTCGGTTGTTCTGTTGTCGCTGCTGGAAGGGGCTGCGCCGCGCCCATCCCGTGCGTTCAGTCCACCCCAGGCCATGCACTGCAGCTTATAGGAAGCCCTGGCTGATCCGGTGTAGCGCGCCGCCATCCGCAGATCAAGCCTCCCAGGCCGCTACCCGGCATGGCGAGAAGAGACAGCATTACAGTTGTGGTTGACGCCATCCCGTTCCCGACTCAGATATCCGAGGTCGTGGTCTTCGTCGACCACGACGGGCGGCCTGTGCGAACAGCCACCGAGGTGGTGGTTCTTGTGCCCTCAACCATAGCTCAAGCAACATCTCAATCGGCGACCTCTGCGGGCGTTACCTCGCCTGCCGCACAGCAGCCCACAGCCCATGCCAACCCGGATTCAACCCAAGTCCCCGGTCCCGCCACAGGGGGGCCCAGCAGCGGTCACCCTTCGCCAGATCCGAACGGGGTGGAGGGTGGAGACTCCATCGCATCGGCAGCTCGACTGCCGGGTGTCAGCTACTCACCATTCGACGCCGATGGAAGCTGCAAGTCCAAGGGGCGTGTCTTTTCCGATCTCCAGAGGATCGCAACACTGTACGGGCTTGTGAGGATATACGGAGCGGATTGCGCTCAGGTTGCCACGGTGCTCTCGGCTGCCAGGTCGATCGGTCTGAAGGTCTTCTTAGGTATCTTCAATCTGGATGGACTGGAAGGCCAGATTGCAGAACTTGTCAATGCTGTTCATGCCCACGGCGATTGGTCTGTGGTTGAAACTGTCAGTGTTGGCAACGAGCTGGTCAACAACGGCCAGGCCACCGCCCAAGAGGTCGTCAACGCTGTCGCCGCCGTCCGTCAGTCTCTGCGGAGTGCCGGTTTCCATGGCCCCGTGGTAACAGTGGATACTTTCGTTGCCGTCCTCCGCAATCCATGGCTCTGCGACTACTCGGACTTCTGCGCCATCAACATCCACCCATTCTTTGACCCCAACACCCCAGCCACGGCAGCCGGTAGTTTTGTCTACAACCAGGTGGCCGCGGTTCGGAACGTGCTCCAGAATCCCAACCAGCGCATCGTCGTGACAGAGACGGGCTGGCCGTGGCAGGGCTGCGCGAATGGTGACGCCGTTCCTGGGAAAGAGAACCAGAGAGTAGCCATATCCTCGATCAAGACAGCGTTCGGCGCTGGCCATCCCGGAAACCTCATCTTGTTTTCTGCTTTCAATGACCTGTGGAAGAGGTCAGAACCCAGCACGTTCTACGCAGAGCAGTACTGGGGGATCAACCAGTTTTGACGGGTTTATCGCCCCTGGCAAATGCAATCGACAGACAGTGGCTAACTGGTAGGGACGAAGTAGCGGTTATCTCTACCAAACTGTCTTCTCAAGCTCGGTCTTCTGAGCTTTCTATGCTCCGTCTTGGTGTATCGAGGTCCTGCTAGTCCGCTATCCTGGCTCTCAGAATGCGATAGTTGCAGTAGCGCAGTGCCTGGTGGATATCAATGACGAGGACAGCCTCTGTGCTTAAGTCTCAGATGCTCAGACTAGTCTCTGAAGCACTGACCTAAACATGCCCTTGACATTGTCGCTCTGCTCTACAGACATTCAATTGAGGCATAGGTGCATGGGGCTACACGCTGATTGTGTAGTGCCCCGGTTGCTGCATTGCATGGAAATTCAATCGTTGCAATACACGGGTGTCTTTCGGAATGAAAGGTCATTTTACCTAGTCTCAGGTTCTCAGCCCACTTTTAAGCGGTGTTGTTAGGTGTGGGGCTTAGGTATGGGACATGTACCTCAAATGGGGTACCAACTCTGCGACCAATCAAATCCCACACACCAATCCACCGCCAGGTAGTCAGAGCCTATCTGTAAGAAACCTCTTATTGAATATACGTAGGCTAGGTAGGATCGATGATAGTAAATAGGTACGTAGTATTAACTAGAGGCTTTGATATTATACTACTTATTTTTGAAGAGACTAGAAGGTTGGAACTAACGAGTGGGCGGATAGGAACTACTTATACCTAAAGAAAAAGAGCGGTATAAAGATACTACTAGTATATAAAACTTAAAACTAGTATTGAAATACTAGGAGAGGATAATAGTACGTATAAGATAATAATTAATTCCAATCACTAATAACGTAGGTGTTAGGTGAGTCGCGTATCTAAGTGAGTCGCGTACTATAACAAACAACCTAGGTAGACCTAAGACGTAAGTAAGATTTCTGCTACTTAAGGTAAGTAAGCCTTCGAAAAGTATAGCTAATATAAGTAGATAA
>Ga0209127_100236_pt1 | contig 19734 bp, 19 predicted proteins | sample LakSupMetagenome_FD_187469 | JGI IMG/M metagenome (GOLD analysis project Ga0209127, IMG submission 187469) | Freshwater microbial communities from Lake Superior, Canada - Sta WM archaea (SPAdes) (version 2) | ecosystem: Environmental > Aquatic > Freshwater > Lake | place: Lake Superior, Canada...
GAGGAGCTCGTGGGCCTGCTGCAGGGGCAGGTGGGCGACGCGCTGAGGTACTTTGGCGGCGGGCATGGGGGCGGCGGGCATGGGGGCGGCGCCACGCTGAAGGACGACTGGGAGGCCGAGATCCTGCTGGCGCTGAGGGCGGTGCTGTTCAAGCTTACTATCTGGGACCACGACGCGACGTACGGGGCTGCGCTGCAGAATCTGAGGTATACGGATGCCAGGCGGGGAGGGGAGGTGTTGGTGCCGCCTAGTAGGTGGCAGAAGTCGCTGTACGGCCTGGTGACGGTGGGCGGGAGGTATGCGTGGACCAAGTGGGAGGATTGGCTGCTCGACCGGGATAACGGGTTTGACGAGCCGAGTCCGGCGTTGCAGAAACTGAGCCGGCTGAGCTCGACGGCGTCCACTGTGCATGCCGCAGCGGCGTTTGGGTCGTTCTTGGTGTTTCTCCTGCATGGGAGGTACAGGACGCTGCTGGACCGGGTGTTGAGAATGAGGCTTGCGCCGCCGACGAGTCAGGTCAGTCGGGAGGTGTCGTTTGAGTATCTCAACCGGCAGCTGGTGTGGCATGCGTTTACGGAGTTCTTGCTGTTTGTGCTGCCGCTCGTGGGGATAAACAGGTGGCGGAGGTGGCTTACGAGGACGTGGAGGAAGACGAGGGATATCATGAGCACGGGCGCGGAGAGGGAGGAGGGTGAGAAGAAGGGGGAGTATGCGTTCTTGCCCGAGAGGACGTGTGCGATATGCTACCAGGATCAGAACTCGGCGACGAGCGAGAATGAGATATTGGCTGCGGCTGCGGGAGGCGCGGGAGGTGTGGTTGGCTCGGCGCAGACGGATGTCACGAATCCGTACGAGACAATACCGTGCGGGTGTGTGTATTGCTTCGTGTGCCTAGCTACAAGGATAGAGCGCGAGGAGGGCGAGGGCTGGACGTGTTTGCGGTGTGGTGAGACGGCCAAGGAGTGCAAGCCGTGGAGTGGCGATGTGCTGGAGGCACCCAAGAAGTCACCGAGGACGAAGACGGTTGGATTCGCGGAAGATGTCAAGGGCTCCGACTCAGAGTATGGAGAGGATGAGGAGAACTCCAAGGTGCTTGTTGAAGTGCCTGAGGAGAGCACGGTCGATCTGGCCGCCGAGAGTAGAGATGGGCAGAGAAACTCGGATAGCGACTCAGACTCGGAGGTGTATGAGGAGGAGGAGGATGAGCTGGGCGACGATGTTGGGGAATAGTTGCCGTGCCTGGGATGTGCAGACCATTACCAAGTCCCTCATACACGTTATACACGTGTTGTTGTGGTGTATATTACTTCAGAACCTAGGCTTTGGGGTTGTGTACCTTATGAAATGGGTGTTGCTCTTCTGTTACAATCCAGGTATCTCACTTGCACCTCTGCAGATGCATCTCTGCGTGTTGTGGCTGGAACCGAAAGGGTACCTGAATGCCGGCACAGCACGGGCACACCCCTGTAACAATGACACCTGAACGGCCCGTGTGCCGCTGCCATCCACTGCCGGCTCCACTCCCGCAGCGGGTATCTCGGGTTCCTTGCATTTCATCCCAAGCTCGTCCACCTTCGTCATCGAGGTTCCTGTCATTCCTGTACATACACACGAGCAGCCCGAAAAAGCTCGAACGCGTAAGGCGAGGCATGAAAAGTCTCTAGCGGAGCTGAGCCGAGCTGCGGCTGTCTGCTCTTCTCTCGAGACCCCCGTCGTGTCACGACCGATCGGCGGTGTTGCGCTTCGCCGACGATCTACGGCTTCGCGATGCCGCAGTTCTTTTCATTCCAGCAAGGCTCCGAAACAAACCAGGCACGCCTCAACACCGAAGCCTCTCCTCTCCTCGGCCGGTTCCGCGCCGTTCCTCGCCCGCAACAACCGGGGCCGTCAGGTCTATCGCCTCGTCGGTCACGGTCGTCGAGCGCAGCTCAGCTCAGCTTGCTCTCAGCAGGGTACCGGGGCAGTGTGCACGTCGGATACGGTGCGCTGCTTACGGCCGAACTAGACGACCAAGAAGATGAAACAGATGACGAGGAAGAATACTATGCCCTTGACGGGCGGTGGGAAAGAGCTGCGTGGTGGGGCCGGAAGTTGTGGAAGAAGGCGGAGGACACCTTCGTCGCGCCCAAGGCCGTGGTAGTCAAGCGGCTCGTCGATCTCTGGTGGACGAGGTGGACAGTCCTGGTCGTGTTTCCGGCGCTCATGGCCGTGACATGGTGTGCCATCCCGTTCCCTCAATATCCCCTCCCAGACGACGGCGACGACCTCCCCGACGAGCCTCATAACCCGGGACACGTCGGGCACCGAGCCCCCGCGCACGGCGAGCCCCGAGTGCAGGTCAACTTCTGGTTCTTCCTCTTCGTCTACTACGGCTTCTACAACTTCACGGCGTTGATGTGGATAACCAAAGTCTTCAACCTCTACAGCCTGAACTGGTGGCCGCAGTCCCTCGGGTTCCCCGTCACCATGACCGCCATCGCCATCCTGTCCCTCGCCGTGCCAATACCCATCTACCTCATCCCCGAAACCCACTGGCTGACGGTGCACAACACCGCCTGGATCTCATGGACCTTCATCATAATGGCCATCCCCGTCGTCACCGCTTTCGGCATCCTCATGACCAACGAGCGGCACCTCGGCCTCCGCCACAGCCTCTCCGAAACCCAGCGCATCTTCACCTCCTCCTGGTGGACCGGCGAGCCCGACACCATCTCCCGCCGCGAGTCCCGGCGCCGAGCGGGCCTCAGCAGGTACTCCTTTGACCCGACCCTCGACCCCTCCTCCCTCGCCTTCCCCCCCGACGCCCGCCCCGTCCCCCTCCCCGTCCGCATGCGCCGCCGCTGGCTGCCCGCCTCCTTTGTGCGCTTCGTGTGGTTCTGCCTCGCCCTCTCGATCGGCTTGCTCGCGTACGTCATAGGGGAAGCCTACGCCGAGATCTACCTGCGCACCCTGCCGCACAACAACCTCGAGACCATCGTCTACGTCTACGGCTGGATCCTGACCGTGTACCTCCTCGACGGCCTCACTGGCTGGATCCTGGGCGGCAACGAGGGGGAGCGCGTGGGCAGCTACCCGCTCAGCTGGGTCTTCAAGCTCTACTTCGTCACCACCTACCAGACCTACGTGCGCGCGCTGTACGCCCGACTGCGCAGCCCCAGCCAGTTCGTCCTCCTGCAGGTCCTGTCGAGCACCAGCCTGATCATCGTCACGCCGCTGCTCATGTCCGCACCCTTGCACTGGTTCCTGACCGTCACGGGCCTCAACGGGCAGACCTACGGCTCCTACCAGAAGATGTGCGTGCGCAACGTCTTCATCCGCTTCCTCGCCGAGAACGCCAGCATGCTCACCTTCCTGGGGAGCGTGGCGGTGCTGCACTTTGGCGCCAACAGGGACGTCTACCCCTACTTCGCCTTTGACGACGAGTCCACCGACGAGGACGGGTATAACTTTGGCTTGACGTTCTACGCCTCGTCGATCACCTGGGCGTGCGAGCTGGTGGCCAGTTTTGTGGTTGCGGGCCTGATCCAGTGGATTTACGGCGTCAGTGTCGTGACGGAAGGGAAGCTGGACCTGGCGGTCTGGCCTGAGCTCCTGCCGACTAGTGTGGCGGTCATGCTGCACGTGCTGCAGAATATGATCTTTTCGATTATCAGGCTGGAGTTCAAATGAAGGTTGGTGAGGTTATGGGAAGAAACGAGCGACGGTGGATGCCGAGCCGACGGTCGTCCAGAGTGTAACTCGGCCGACGGAGACGGGAAACGCAGCGGGGGGAGACAAGTCTCAGTCGCTGCGGGTGTATATACGTGATGATTCGGTCAGCTGTTTCTGCGTTTTCTGTTTCCCAAAGATACCACTGCATTGGCACAGCATAGCGAGTCGGATGTTGGGCTCAGAAGCAAGATACCCCTTTTCTGTTTGCGCTTTCACTAGATTAGACACATAGTACCCGCGATCCTCTACAATAATGCTAATGCTAAAGTTCAGAACAGAACACGTAAGGGCTCTTTCCTAGAAGGGGGAGCACGAATATGTTCCCCTCGTCGAGAATATCTATTTTGACGCAGCTCGACATTCGGACCTTTGCTGTAGCAAGACCTCGGAGAGGATTCCACGCCCAGCAGACGTCAGTGATGCCTCGTATACAGCGTAAGCAGCATAAAGGTGAAAACGAGAAAGAGGGGATGGCATACATGCATTCAGGATTACCTTAGCCTTCAATCACGCACGTCCTCTGTCCACACTTTCCTGCTTCCAGCCTTGCAACATGTCGAGCGAGACACGGGCAGTCCATTCCTTTGTCATTTAGTTGATTTCCACCCAAATGCCGCGTCCAGGACCCCAAACATTACCAGTGGAGATCCGCAATCGTATATTAGACTCTCTTGACGAGGCGCACCCCGCCAGCGTGCTGGCGTTTGCGCTGGCCAGCCAACAATGTTACGCCGTCGCTGCGCGCAATGTACCGCTCCATCCACATCAACGTGTCCACCGCAAGGCAATGAGGGCGAACTGTTGCAAGATATGAAGTAAGGCTTTGGAGGATCGGTGCGACATAAACACTAATACGTGTATATCAGGCCTTACTGCAACGCGATTCGGCCTTCGCACATGTCCGCCATCTGACCGTCAGGGGCATGGTAATCGAAGATGGTCCGAGAGATGACGCGGAAGCTGAGGGAATTGCTTTCTCACAGGATAGCCGGCGCGTGCTTAGATGGGCTGGTCTCGAGTACATTGACGACTGTTCGGCACTCATGGACTACTTCTTCAGACAGCAAGACAATGTTCGTTCCCGTGGTGACTACTGCTGCCTCGACGATTCCATCCAAGCACAGGACGGGTCCTCGTCAGAAGCTTACAACAATGATCACCTCTGGCAGCCCTTGGCGCGGCTTATAGAGCGCTTGCCCGGTCTCGTTGACTACCTTAACGAGAGTAGAGGAAGGGCTCAATGGAAAGCGCGACTCTCGCCACCACCCATATCCAACAGTCTCAGAGACGGAAAACTAGCTGTAGAGACTGTCCCTAATGCTCCCTCGACGCACAGCTACCCTCAAGCTCTATAATACTTGAGCGCTTCTTATTCACCGCTGGAACATTCCTAACCCATAATAATTCCAAGCGGCAGCTAGAGTCATGTCCGCTCACTTTGAATAGGTGATCTTCACCCCGCCCGACGCGTTTGAGCTGACGTCATATAATGTAACTAACGGATTCATCCGTCAATCCAAATCCCATAGTCGCGGTGCCGGAGTGGTTAACGGGCGGCCCTGCTATAAAACGCAGTTTAGGCCGTGTCTTCGGACGCGCAGGTTCGAATCCTGTCCTCGACGATTAAAATTTCTTTTTTGTTCTACTTCCGAACTTGATTCTTTCTTTTCTGTAGACAGTGTCAGTCGAATGAGAATAAACAGTCAATCCCTCGACAAACAGCCTGCTTTCGTTATCCTCAATCTTGTATCGTGTGGTACAAGTGTTATTGGACCCTACGCGTGCTCGATATTTGACTGTGGACCAGCGATGTATCACTCAACACCACCTCCCGTCTTTTATCACAATGGTTTCTAGTACGAACGCACTCAGTACTCAGTTCAGCACCGGCTCGCCAGCCAACGTCTCCGCCACAAGCCTCACCCGATCCGCAATAATAACATCCACCCCAGCCTCAACTTGCTTCCTCACATTCTCAGGCACATTGTTCGGCGTCCCGTAGCTAGCGCACACCAGCCCCCGATTCTTCACGTACCTGACCAGCCTTGGCGCCAGCAGCAGCGCCTCGCACGAGAAGACCACGCCCGCCAGGTTCCACCGCCGCGCGAAGCGCGCCGCGACCTGCACCGACGCCGCCCGCCGCTCGAAGTCGATCATGGGCGCCTTGCCGGCGTTGGTGATGAAGAAGACCGGGTAGGCCTTCTGCTTGAGGGAGAGCAGGATGCAGACCTCGGGCGTGAAGGAGGAGAGGATTATGGGTCGGCGGGAGCCGGCGTGCTGGTGCAGGGTGGAGAGGGCGACGTCGACGAAGGTGTTGAGCTCGATTGCCACCGGGGCGACGCCCGCGTCTGTTGCTTCGTGGAGGCGGGGGTATTCTACCCGTTGTTAGTTAAAGTGTATGTTCGGAAGAGAGCTGAACTGGGGTGGGGAGACGAACTGATCTCGATGTCAAAGCCGACATGTTCCGGCACCTGGATTAGGAGCTCCTTGAGCGTGGCGAACGAGTCCTGAATGAAGTCGCCGCGAGTGTTGGGCTTGAAGCCCTTCAGCTCGTAGTCGGCCGTGTGCTTCATCCTATCGCGGATCTGGATCGCGCCGGCCTCAAAGTGGCCGCCCACCGACCGGGACCGCTTGCGCTTGCGCCTCGCGCCCGGCTCGTCCCGCGCGTGGGTGGGCCCCAGCCCCGACAGGGGGTTGCCGTACGGGGACTGGATGTTGCCGGCGTACATGAACTGGTCAAGCGTCACGTCGTGGACGGGCACATCTGTCCCGGACTGGCTGAGCGAGAAGTCGTGGAAGATGACTGCCTGCTTGTCTTTTGTTACTTGGAAGTCGAACTCGACGAAGGACGCGCCCAGCTTGGCGGCTGAGAGGAACGACTCGACTGTGTTTTCGCCGATCTGGAGGTACTCGTGCGTCTTGAGGTTCATGCCCAGCCCTCTGTGGCCGATGAGGGCCGGTGGGTCGGCGACTTTGCGCGCCAGGTGTACGTCCCTAGGTGTCTGCAGGTGTGGGAAGTGGTTCGCGACCATGAAGGTGAAAGTCACGGTGCCGACTGCGCCCATGGTATCCTTGTCGAGGATGGGGATCGTCTGCTCGCGGATGAGGCTCTGACGTCCGGCTCCGAACTGCTTGGTGTTGCCCTCCAGGAGAGCTGTGCCGCTGCCAACCAGGACGCCATGGCTGTCAGACCCAGCCCCGAGACGGATAACCCTGAAGACCAGTTGCGGCTCCGTTGTGGCAGGAATCGGGAAGACGAAAGGATCGTTGATCTGGTCATCTAAGATGGGCAGCCGCACGACTTTTGGTTGTTCCGTAGTCCCCGGTGCCGATACTTCCAAGGAGTACGAGAATCCGTCGTAGATTCCAGGACTGTATGGCGACGACCAGCAGGGCAGGTCAACCTCAGCCACCGCATCATTCGTGCGTTCGCTACCTAGAGTGGCAACGATGACTCGCTCGCCCTCGGCGCAGTGCACCTTTGGGTGCTTGACGCTCTTACCATGGACGCGTGCAGGTCCGTCTGTCCAATTGCTCAGATCGGACAGCTCAAACAGGCCGGCTACTGCAAGATGGCCGTTCAGAATTGCATATTCTTGCGCAGTCCAGCCGAGGTCGTCGGTCCTCGTCTGACTACACCCGAGCTCAAGGAGCCGTTTGACAATTTCGTACTGGCCCAAGGCGCACGCGTGGAAAAGCGCAGTCCAGCCTCGCCTGTCGGCAACTTCGAACTCACCGCGCGCTCGTATCAAGCGGTCCGGACAGAGTTCAGGCGCAGACAGGAAGGGCGCGCGGCCGATATGTCCAGCTTGGGCAAGGGCAACAAGAGCTGAGTTGGTGCTACCATGCGCCCCCATTCCTTTCAACTGAGTGAGGAGCTGATAGGATTTCTTTGCCGCGTTCAGAAGAGCAAACGGGACAACATCTTGCGCAATTCGCCGCACCCAGCCGGGGACGGGCAAGGATATGAGGGTTGCCACGTCGGCTAGAGTTTCCGCGTGATCTGCCATGGCGGCGAAGTCGATTGGAGTCAACCCTTCAATGTCCTTCCACGCCAGTGATTCAGTACCGAATTCTTGAGATTCATCAGAGTCGTCCGATGCGTCTGTGGAACCGTCGATCTGTATCTCACAGTCTCCTGGCAGGAACATTTCTATGCTCAGGTCTCCATAGCCAGTCGCTCCGTACATGGCGGCGTAGTGTACTGGTAGACGGCCAAAACTATCCTCCTCCGCAAGCTGACTTTCGAGTTGCTCTTTTGTGCAAGCCTCCATGAAGTCTCGCAAGGGATGAAAATCAGCCGCAGCGTGATGTTGCCGATGAGGGAATCTCTCCTTGCTGGAGTCCATCTTCTGCCTTCGCCCCATAGCGAGAATCGCCCATTTGAGCACATGATGTTCGCTCAGGAGATACCTGTCTAGCACCAACAAAGCGCTGGCTTGGACAGGTCGAACCATGGCAGCGTACTGCAATACCTCTGGAAAGAGATCCGAAAGTTCGTCTGGACTCACGTCGAACCTAGTGGTTTCGGGGTCAAAAGCCTTGACGACGAATTTGAAGTTCCCGCTCTGAATAGCTTGTATGACCTGGTCGGCATACCATTTGTTCCAGCCACTAAAGGCGCGTTCGAGAAACAGGGATCTTCCTGTGGCCCGCCGGTGTTCTCTTAGACCCCCATTGGCGTCTCCGATCAAGCTCCCGTACCTGTGAAGACGCCGCGGGAGATCCCTATCCCACCTCGTGCGTAAATCTCGCCATTGAGCGCGAATGTTGAGGTAAGATGGGGCAACTGTTTGCTGGCGGCGCTCAAGCTTCCCCAAAATCCTCTCCACAGCCTCGGTGTTGACCCTCTGGAACCAGTGGAGGTTTTTCAGGTCCTGCTGGAACTCGTGAAACGCTTCGAGGAGAACCGTCAATTCGAAAGGACAGATTTGGCCGGCATCCTGGATTCGAGAAGAATCGAAGTCTAAGTCGAACAGGGAGCACAGTTCTTCGTCCGCGGTGTCAACGATCTTGAACCGTAGCGTGATGAACGACTCCAACCTGCGGAAAGTGGCTTGCAACTCCTCATAAACTTTGAGCCCTACCCCTGGGTCAGTGTCTGCGAGAGCAACATCACTCGGTCCCAGGTTTTACCGTCCAATGGAGGCTCGACTAGCCGCTTTAGTAGATTATAGTCGACATAGTGACGGTGCCACTCCGGTATGACATTCCGGTGAAAGTTGTGCCCGAACCTCATGGTTCCTGAGTAAAGTTCCAGTCGCTCTTGTTCTTGAGAAGTGCGAGAGAAAACGCTCTCGTTGCTTGCCAGATGATGTCAATCCTGCTTGTACTACCTACCCGGTTGGCGCAAGACTCAATATGATTGGCGCACAACACCCGCCTGAGTCGCTTGGACTGGACCAGTTGCAGTCTTCTAGTGGAACAATAACACAAAGAGAACAAGAAAACGCGATCGGGCTCGAGGTACCATGCTGTATTACATTCCCAGCATGGCTATCTCAAAGAACTCTCGGTGGATCATGGAGACATGTTTGAAATCCCCCTGAATCCTCCAAACAAGGCGAAGATCCGGGTAATCGGAGACGACGACCCGCTCTTGACCTTAACACCTCCACCCGGGGAAAGGTGAGGGCTCGTTAGCGCATCTTTCAGGGCAACCGTTACGTACTAAATTCGTTGTCGCTGGACGCATCAGTCATCGCTGTTTCTAAGACGTCAGACAGTGCGCCAAGCGCCATGCAACGGGAGCAGCCGCCTGGAATTGTTTCTCGGGTCAGGGGCCGGGGCAGTCCATCCTCTTGGCGAGCCTTGAGTTAGCCTGGACAACTCACGCCCGCTTATTGCAGGGTCAGAATTCCTACGATATGTATCAAATGCACTCCCCTAAACTAGAGTCTGCTGTAGCCACAGTCTGGTAACAGTGCCGCGTCTCTGCAGAGAGGCTAAAGAGGATATCACAAGTGATAGATTGCCGATGGTGTCTCACAGCCCTCCGCACACACGAGAAAGGAAGAAGCGCTTTATTCCGTAAGAAGAAATCGTCTATTGATCCGAATCCGAGTCTAACTTACCTCTATGCCAGTATTCCTCCGTGCTAGTCTCTATTGCCTCGACCCTAAGCTTCATCCAATCTCTGTACAACTTGACCTCTCCTTGTCTTCCACTTACCTTGTTTATTCAGCTCTCCTCTTCAAATCTTGTTGTCGAGTGCTACCACTCAAGGCATCAGTCAGCACAAAACAGGAGGCCGAGCTCGAGTGAGCTGAAACCAGTTGATCACCCTACTCATCCGCCATACCCCGGGCGGGGTTGGTATTCCGGGGGCATGCGGTACCATCCGTCAGCATCCACTATGAACGGCAGGATCGGCCATCCCTCAGCATCCAGTTCAAATCCTTCCGCAGTGCGGCGCGGAGCCGGAGGGGCAGGGTCATGGACGCCCCCCTGCGAGCGGTCAAACGTGGGGCGAGCATTATCCGGATACTGCTGATACTCAATCGGGTCGGTCAACCCCAGCGTAACGGGAGTGCGAACAGGCCCAGTAGCCTGAGTCCGCGGATGCTGAACCAGCTCGTCGTACCATGCATCATACCTAGGCCTAGCGGGTGTCCTTCGAGAAGCAGCAGGCGCACGCTAAGAGCCGCCGACCCCGAAGTTGGAGGCATTTCGCCTGGCCCCCCTACCGTTAGATGAGCGAACTGCGTCGCGATGGCGGCCGGTACCGCGGGGAACCTCTCGGGGTTCTACCGGCGCCCGGCACATGGGGCACGTAGTCTTCTCCTCGAGCCAATGCGTCAGGCAGTTGCCGTGGAACCAGTGGTTGCACGGCAGCACAGTCACTTCCTGGCCCACGTCCAGCTCTTCCATGCATATGATGCACTCGGCCGTGCCGTCGGAGCCTAGGTCTTCGATCTTCACCTTCCTCTTGGGAAGATAGTCGAAGCCGCCGGGTGCTGCCCTGCTACCCACCGATGTCGGCTCAGGGAAGTCGTCGACCTGGAAGTCGAAGGCGTTTGCCCTGGCACCGGAGTTAGCATGATATGCATTTGACCTGCTGCTGGTCGAGTAGCTGCCGTTGTCAGCGACCTGGTAGCGAAAGGGATCAGGTCTGGCGCTGGTACTGGCTGATGGCTGTTCGCCAAAATCATCCACCTGGTAGTCGAAGACGGACGCCCCACCATGAGCGACATAGCCGGGGCGGGAGGAAGAGGAGTACGCGTTGTGGAATGCGTTCCCGTAGGGGTCCCGCCCGTTGTGAGATCCGGATGACATTGTGATGAGGTAGGTATGCACCTAGAGTGATTTCAAGAGGTTGTTGAAGGATGAGGGTCGGGTGCTGTTGATGTATGTGGTTGGTGATAGTGAGAAAGTGTTGATAACTCTGCCGAGATCTGGCAGGAGGTTGATATACATTTTTCTGTTGAGCAACCATCAGTAGACTTGTTCGTGGGATAATGGTCCTGAAAGCAACTCGCCGGTTTTGAAAGCGCACAGTAGTATTGTTGCTCTTTCTTTTGGCTTTGCCATTGTCTTCGATTGTGCAATTGTCTTGCAAGTTTGTGGCTTCGTGATGATTGACTCCCTTGTTGCGTGAACACACAAGTGAAGGAATGGAGTTGTGAGAAAGTGGCTATGAACAGCTACTCCGGGACGCTCGAGTCTTGAACGCAGTCTTTATCACAGCTCGCCTTGGGCGTTCATCGTTCCGGGACAATGGGCGAGGCCAAAGCGAACCGCAGACAATGCTCTTGTTCCGTGCGTCTATTTTGGACGCTTCCTTTGTAAGATCATATCTCCCACTATTACCACATACCAGGGCAAGGCAGGCCTGCGCATGTACAGCATCCCTGTCATCTCCAGCAGCGGTCACCGACATTTCTTCCCACAGCACAGCACACCCAATCACCATCAGCTTCAGACAGGTTTGTGATCAAAAGGCGGGTTCATGAGCAGCCACGCTCCTATATACTCGATATATGTGAGATGTGGTTAGATCAGTGCTTTGGCTACCATGGAAGTCGTCGTAGAGTGGAAAAGGAGAAGATACCGCCTGTGTCCTCTTTGGTGAGTCTCAGTGGCTATGGCTTCTCGTTTGTCGATGGCAATAGTGTGTCTCAAGTCCAAGGAGATAGTAATGTGTTTACAGGATTCGAGTCTTACTTCAGTTCGAAGTGGTCTCCTGGACTGTCCCGCTCAGAGGCCACAGGGCGCCTATTCCGGGTGCGGCCATAAGAGAAGAGAGCAGGACATTCGTTTCTTCCTGCCGTCCGATGCGGTAGGCAGATATACGGCCCGAGTTTCGATGGGCACCGTTCTGCCTAAGGTAGGGCTTCACAACAACCAGTCCACCAACTGGCTATGTCGATCGCAGTCTTTTACCACACTCCGGCACGACATTGGGCATTACGGCTCAAATAACCGCAGTAAATACAGGAGCACTGTTGTTAACCTCTGTTGTTAGCCTCTATTGTTAGCCTCTGCTGTTAGGCTCTGTCGTTAGCCTCTGTTGTTAACCTCACCTTTTGGACTGTGGGAGCTCGTATGGGTAAGGTAGTTGTAGGGAAGTCAGATGACGTTGAACTGAAGAAAGACGGGAGTGATCCCAATTACACGTGTAAGGCTCAAAGCCGGCTCGTCCCATTACATTAGAGCATAAGAGGCTTAGCCAATGTGCCATTCAGTGATTCGTTGTGTACAGACTTCACCGTACGCATCCAACTTTGCAACCTTTACACCACTTCTGCCGCAGCATTTATATTCTGAGACGCTCGCGGAAAAGAAAGTTGACATTATGCCGACAGCACTACTCTAGCTTCCGTTTTACGCTTCTAGTTTCCTCTATCTCTTTCATCTTGCCCGTTTCCTCATGCGTGGTGCGCCTCCTTCCGCGCTTCCACAATCCAGTCTTTCCCCAATGAGTTTCGTACAGCTGTTCGTTTTCCTCTCTGAACAATAGAGATTCTGCCATTATCCCAACAGTACTTCAGAAAACACATACAAACATACGCAATGACAAACCAAGGTCGGTAAGCAGGCGGCGACGCGCCAGGCTGCACAGCCCGGTAAGTCGGCACGGGATCAAGATCCCACTCATTCAGCTTCTCCCCGTCAGACTCGGCCGCTTCCTCCTCTCCGCCCTCGATCTCGAGCGGAGGCACCCGGGAAGGCCTGCCCCCTCCCCTTCCAACCATACCCCGCGAGAGCCGGCCCCGATGATTGCCACGCTGACGCTGCTGTCCTCCCCGTCCCGCGTCGACAGGCCACGGGCTGCAAAGCCTGTTGAGTTGTCCGTACCTCTGCGCTCCCCTCCGTACCCGACCTTGTTTCCACTCGGGCGGGACCCGGCGTGGTCAGGGGCCGGGACCTGGAACGGGTTGGCGAAGGTTGTCCATAGTTGCCACTGCTCTTGCGCATGTGCGTGCCCCGGCATATGTCCGCCGTATCCCTGCCCTTGTCCCCGACGTCCACGTCCGCGCTCGCGGGCCTGCCTCCCTCGTTCCCGCTGTTCGCGTTCCACGGAAATAAACATCTCCTCCAGACCATCCTCGATCAGGTCTCGCTGGCCGTCGCGACCATACGAGTCTTCCTGATTAGACGATTCCTCGTCTGACTCTTCCTCCTCTGTTGACTCCTCCTCCGACAGGTCATCCGCGCCTGACTCGTCGTCTTCAGGCTGCTCCTCGTCGTTCACTGATTCCTCCTCCTCCTCGTCCTAGGGTTCCTATTCCTTCGTCGACCAGTACTCGTCGGAGTCCTCCGAGCCCGAACCCTCCCCCGCATGCTCGCGCGGAGGACCGGCGCGGCGGGTAGGTGCCCCGGATTTATCGGCCAGAAAGTCGCCTGGCGTGTAGATGACGAATGTATGTTCGTTCTGCCGGCTCGGTCGGGAGCAGGTACCGGAGGGAACGAAGGTGTGTTCTTGTGCAGCGTCGAGCTGCCTGGTGAGGATTTCGGCGATGGAGGCGGTTGGGTGCTCCCTGGATGTTTTGTCTCGGGTGGTGGTGCCGTTATCGGTGGCTGTGGTGCTGCTGCCTCCAGTGCTGCTGCCTTGGCGGGACGGGTCGTCTACTCCGTGCTGCTAGGATCCGTCGTTGGCCTGGAATCCGGTCGATGTCACGGACATCCCCGCAGGAAGAGGTGCGACGGGTGCGTTCCGCCTCTCAGCCACATTTTGCTCGAGAAGTCGCATTTCACGCCGCATCATCAACAGCTCGATGTCCATACTGTAGAGGAGGCGAGGCTTCGAATACCGCAGCTGGAACCTCGGCACCTGCATAAGAAAAGCGGTCGAAGGCCTCGTCAGCCATCCCCGGGAGTTCGTAGGTATGATTGTGGTTCCGCACAGGCGTTGCTCTGGACATCGAGAAGGAATATGCAACGGCCGATCTCCAAGAATAAGATCTTGAAGGGTCCGTCATCAGAGGGTGTGAGGTCGGCCGCGTCAACGGAAGAAAGGGGATATGGCGGAGGCGGAAGCAGAGATCGGACCTCCTCGGCGTGGCGGAGGAAGGTGTTGTTGAAGTTCTCGTTGCATGTGGCGGGATCCCAGCCCCGGCAACGTTGGTGGTTGCGCGTACGGCGCTGAGGGAGGGAGAGGAGCCCGTCGGCGAGATCGAGGATGAGCGTATTCATCTCTTTCGGGGGCAGTGGAATTGCCCGAGAGGCGTAGGAGCCCCATTGAGGGGGCATCGTGATGAAGCTAGGTGTGCCTGTGGAGGGATGTTGGTAGCGTTGAGGACGGATGTGGCTGAGCTGGACGGTTGATGTTGGGGAGATGATCTGGAAGGTTCTCATCCGATGGTTAGAATATGTTAATTAGTTTTAAAGTATGCTACAGGTTCACACTTCTACAGTGCTCCATAGTTCACTTGAGACGACAGACTAACAAACGCCTTGTGAGCCATATACTACCCCTTACGCTTTGTCCTCGACTGCTCCGGCCCGGACCATCAACTACCAAGGCCTCGAGAGCAATTCTCACGTACTCACCAGCTTTGTTACCGTGAACCCCCGGACACACTGTGGATGTCTGGCGGAACCAAGCCATATCGTCCGCCGAGTGAGTTGCTCAGGCTCAAGAGTGTAGCCTCCGTGCTCTGCCCATCACTAGCAAAGACCTCGACTGATGTAGTGAGTCCTGGCCGTCAAACCATGCGCAGACATTTAGTTCTGTTTGTAACCTCTGCGAATTCTTGCATCCACTCCGATTGTTGACAGACTTTGTGATGGGCTCGAGTACTACATCTGAATAGGGGTTCGCTATAATGTGCCTCGATGGCTCTCTCGCCCTATTCAATCATTAGGAGGAGGAGGAGTAACGTCAAATATGATAGTATCTTTAAGTGTTTCCTGGGTAATGTGTGACAATGACTACAGTTTCTCCCACAACATCGAGCTCCTAATCAGTACGGATCGTAGAGGCGGGCGCGTAGTAAGGCGGTCTTGCGACCTGACTCCGCTAGCACAATACTGATTCCAACTCGTAAGGGGCCAAACATTGCCAAAAGGTGCCAGGAAGTACTGTACGTCTAATATAATTCAGCTACATCATCTATTTCAAGTTTTTCATCGAAGTTGACCGATTTCGCATACGTGGTGCGAGCTCTCAACCGACGTGCTGTAACCTGGGCGTGACCAAGCCATAGTTTACAGGCTGGGACGTTCCGTGGGGCATTGAAACCAGGACTTGGAGAAAGAGAACGAACTTGTCCTATCCGTGCAAGGGATCTCACGAACTCTGCTTTGTTAGATATCCGGCATTATTGTCGAGGCCTCGGCCGCCGAAGAGAAACAGCACGGCCGAGGTGGTGGATCGGAAGCATCTCGGGTCTTTGATACCGTAGATACCGCACGGCCATATGCAAGACGTCAATCTCGGAGAGATACATGGCAGATATGCTGCGCTAATGCACCGGATCTTGTATTCAGATAGATGCTGCATATAACGCAGTGGACTGCTATGTGGAGATGGTTGACGACATGGAGCCACTGCGAGCAGCGGCATCCTGTAAAATAGACTGGACAGATTGATATGCGAGACACAATGAACTAGCACTAGCACTAGCAGACACAGTGCTTTCACATGTTCCGCTTTTGTCGCCATGTCTCAGGGCGCGCATATAGAAGGTTGCAAGGTCGGATAGGGGGGACTCGTGCTTGGTTGGACGTCGGGCTTCCTCAAGGGGAAGGCAGAGCAATATCGAGCGGGTTCGTTGGGAAACACCGGTCAAGTCAAGTGTGAACCGCGAGAGAGTTAATCTATCTTGCGCGACTAGCGGCATCGGTGTGCTACGTCTGGCCCAGTGAAGCGGCTCAGCGAGACATCGATGGATTGAAGTTTCCTGTCCACGTCTCGGGAAGGCTGGGGGACACGGCCCGATGGAAGTAACGTGCTGATGCCAAACAATGGCCCTTGGTGTTGCTGTGACTTTCGTCAGGTCTGAGAGTATTTGTAAAAGACGGGTAGCTCGCCTAGAGGAAGCGTGCGTGTCTGGTGTACAACCCCAGACGGTGTAAGCGGTGCCGGCAGAGGAACGAGTGGCCGTCGACGGCTTTGTAGCCTGGGTGTCTGATTGGAAACTACCACGGTAGGTCTAGACGATCGCACCACTGGCGTGCCGCTAAATGGTATCACCACCCGCGAAGCAGAGGTAGGTAGGCTTGCTTGCGTGGGGGTTGAAGGCTCGACTCTTGTGGACGAGTTGACGTGATTCGACGACCCGGTCGGCGGACGCTTCGCTGACGTGCCGATTGTCGGTGTGGAATGTCAATATTGTGCCATCGATGATGTTCTACCATGCTCACAGACAACAATGGGCAAGTGTGGGCAATGGGCAGACAGATTCCTCTATTCGAGACACAGGGCCCTCTTTATTGCCCCAGTTGTTGAACAAGCTGATACCGAACTGTTCGTATTTTACCGGCCTCGACTTGTTTTTCGTTGGGGCAGTCAAACAAGCAAGGAAAGGAGACGACCGTGAACTTGACTGCAGTAACCATTACGTCTGGAAACATGGCCGAGCGCGGTAGCACAGGAGTGCACGACAGCATTGGCGAACAGGCATCGGGGCTTGCGCCATTTCGTCTGACACCAGGTAGTAGAAGCACTCGCAATTGGCGTGCTTTACAGCGTGCTGTGCCTGATTTCTAGTGGGGGTCCGGGGGGTTCAAGTTCCAAGTTAACAGTAAGGTAAAGGTGTGGTCTGATGGGCCGCCAGAACTGGCCGCGAGTAAATTGGGGCGGCAGCTTTCCCCATAAGGTCGAGTGCGACGAGTTGATACGCGTTGCAGCATCAGTCTTCAGGAAGAGGAAGGTGCTATTTCTGTATTTCCTGCCAAACAAGTGGTTGTCACTCCTCTGTGTGTGTGCGCCGTATGTACAGTACAATAGCCATCATGCTTGCCAAATCCGGGGAAGAACGGCCAGCCTTCCTGATGCCGGAGAATATGTCCAAGCTCTGGACGAGCTAGGCAGGGGCTCACGTCAATCGCAGTCTCTGCCAGCGGTTCTGGAAGCCTCACGGAACACAACGTCTTCCACTGGCAGGAGGGCTGCATCAATGGTGCAGCTGCACTTGGCTCCTTTATGTACATGTACATACATACAGTACATGTACATGATGCATGCAGCAGTCGGATCGCCCGATCTCGAAAGTCCTGGCTGAGCTGCTTGTTTAGACCATCCTGCAAACGGCACATTCGATGCTCTATAGAGGCAAAAGAAAGAGACAGGCTCATGTCATGAGAAGCAAGACTTCCAGGAGGATTGCCTCTCACTTGCGTACAATGTTGTGTACCTATTCTTACGCCGGCTCGATAAGGGAAACCGATAGCCCCCTCCATCGCGCTATCTGTAAAGTGGGTGCAGGTCTAGCGCGTACTTTTCGGGAGAGAGGCATAGTGGGGTAATCGTGTTTTCACCCCTCGCCCACCTGCTTCGTTCACGCTTTACTATTTGCTATTACACCGCTGCTTTCCAGGTTGACAAGCCGCAGACGCCTCCATCTGGAACACACTGCTGTGCATGAGATCATGCTGGGAGTCCACAAATATTCCTTGACATGAATGTGTCTTGGAGTGAACGGAGCCAGGGAACAGAAAAGCCTCAAGCCATATATTGCCGACAGTGACCATTAAGGTACGTACCGGCCAAAAAGGTGCAGGACAAGGCTTCAGGTAGGAACTTTGGGCTGGGAGAGGAAGCTGCAGATAAGCTCGGGGTGGTTAGTCGCGACTTCCATGTTATCTGAACGCCAGCTGTGATGGAATGGCGGTATCAGCCTCGGAAAGCAAGCTCCAGCGCGTGGAAAATGTGGTGACAGGACCCCTCTACACCACACCATCCTGATCTCGAATCTCCATCTTCAGGGTCGGTGTGGCCCGACAGGGAAACGTCTTGAATCGACGGGACCCCATCGCTGTTTCCGAACCCCACTCCTACCGTCTTAGCGTCTGACTCTTATCCTGGACAAGGGGCCGATTGCTTTTTTTTTCTCGTCCAGACTTGCGCGTATCATATCCGACCGCTCCTGCCTTGACAACGTCGTTTCCCTCTTCTTTGCACAACGTACACCCAAGCCTTTCGTGCTCACACACCCCTCTGCAGCAACGGAAAGTAAGTGCTTGCCTGTGGCACCCAAGCCTGTCGCTACTACCCTATCGGTCTAGATTACGAGAGACAGACGGAGCCTTTTCCCTTTCTCTCGTTCCCTCTATCTTTCCCTTCCCCCAACATGACCTCAACCTCCAACCAGTCCGCGCCGCAGGTCTCGACCAGCTCCGAACAGCACAAGGCACAGCCAGCAGCTCTCACCACGTCCGAAGCCGCTATTCTGGCCGGCAGCAACCAAGATGCCGCGGGACGACAGCCCTCCTCCTCCGCCGCCAGTGCCTCCGAACTCGCCAGTACAAAGATAAGCCTGCTCGCCGCCCTCCGTCGCTTCCCCGACTTCCCCATCCCCGGCATCAACTTCATCGACATCCTGCCCATCTTCCAGAACCCCACCACGCACAGAGCTCTCCTCCGCGCTCTCGAGCTCCAGGTGCTCGAGTTTGGCGTCAAGCCCGATGTTGTCGTAGGCTTGGACGCCCGCGGGTTCCTCTTCGGCCCCCAGCTCGCTCTGCAGCTCGGCGCCAGCTTCGTCCCCGTCCGCAAGCAGGGCAAGCTTCCCGGGCCCTGTGTTACCGCCACCTACGAGAAGGAATACGGCCAGGACTTCTTCCAGATGCAGGAGGCTGCCATCAAGCCCGGCCAGCAGGTCCTGGTCGTCGACGACATCATTGCTACAGGTAAGCCCGAACCAGTCTTTGCATGTTTCTTCTAATTCTAACTCGCTGTGCGACCGGGATCTACCGCTGATTCCATCTTTGTCTGTACATTTGCTGACATTCCGACCCAAGGTGGATCTGCGCAAGCCGCTGGCTCGCTCGTGAAGCAGCTCGGGGGCGACCTCATCGGTTACCTCTTCATCCTCGAGATCCCCTTCCTCAAGGGCCGCGACAAGCTCGGCGGCCTCCCTACCGTCACCCTCCTCGAGACTGACGACTAAGTCTCGACGCCACGGCCAACTGCATCGGCGCCGGTTACATGGTCTGCACGACACTTGCCAACATCGGATAGATGGTCGGTATAACATACATGCGCGGACTTTTGGGTTATCTTGCAAGAGACACACCGTTTGGTGACTGCCTTATTGCACTTTCCAGTGGATCGAGAGATGCGTTCTGGGTTTTGGTATGACTTTCGACCTCATGCCCTGCGGCACCCTAATCATCATTTTCATGGTGTAGCAGCAACCATAATATCTGCACTTCACGGCGTTACGGATATCAAAAAGGACTGGAATGGTTTTACAGGTTGATTTTTGCAGCATATAGACGTCAGGTTTGGTTGGGACAGAACGAGGTCGCTTATCCCGTTATCAGGGGTATAATCATTGAATATCACAGCAGTCACCACTCACGCCGTGAGTATTCCAGATGCCGATTGCGTGCGATCGAGACTATGTTGGTCTTCTATGG
>Ga0209127_100237_pt1 | contig 19733 bp, 22 predicted proteins | sample LakSupMetagenome_FD_187469 | JGI IMG/M metagenome (GOLD analysis project Ga0209127, IMG submission 187469) | Freshwater microbial communities from Lake Superior, Canada - Sta WM archaea (SPAdes) (version 2) | ecosystem: Environmental > Aquatic > Freshwater > Lake | place: Lake Superior, Canada...
TTGTTGGCTCAGAAGCATTGTAAAGTGTGCGAGCAACCTCCAAACACTGCAGTCACAGAGGTTATATACGTGGCCCAGGCATATGCATCAACAGGACAATTGACATCCTTTTGACATGAAAAGTGGAGAACTTGCCAGGACGACTTGCACGATGACTGCAGCCTTCGACGGCCGGACCTGACCTCTCTGCATCTCGTAGTCTCACTCAGACACAATTCCAGTATTTGAAGCAACGTAGTAGTGTGTTCTGTAGATCCATTAAATGTGGAAGTCTACGAAGTAAGGTACCTCAATATGAGTTATATCCTGTCTCCAACGCCAAACAAGCAAAGGAGAATATCATTACACCATGCAACAGGGCGCTTCATCTCTCTTACCTCACTCATACCCATTACGACTCCTAACCCCCCCCACCATATCTAAGCCATCGCCATGGGTGCCTCGCCAGTCTCGTGAGTGGGAAGCTTTCTCCAGGGAATGGTAAACGAGAAGAGGAAGGCCACGCCCGCGAACGCGATACCCACGGCATACGCCGCCTTGACGCCGACCATGTAGGCCTGGAGGACGCCGGGCAGCTGGTCCGCCGAGAAGACGTTTCGGAGCTCCGACGCGCCGGTGAATATGACCGTCGTCGGCTCCACGTCCGGTGCCAGCTCGGGGAGCTTGGCGAGCAGCCTGTTGACGAAGGCAGATTGTCCTGCTGCGGTGCTGAAGGCGCCGCCAACCGTTTGCCAGACTAGAGGGAAGACATGGTGGTTAGCGATTGAGAAGAGTAGAAGAATTAGGAGGTGAAAGCGGGGATTACGTACATAGGAGGTTTGCCGTAGTTGCTGCCAGATCCTCGGCGCTCACGTAGGCCTGCACGACACTCATTCCATGCATGATGGAAAATGCCAGGACCGTGCCGGTGAAGAACTGGTACCCGACCCACTTCGCCTGCGAGGTGTCGATGTCGAAGGTGTAGATGAGGCCGAAGCCGACGGTGGTGAGGGCCGAACCGCCCATCATGACCTGCTGGGCGCGGCCCGTCTTCATGACCACGATACCACCGGCGAGGGTGAACACGGCGGCCGAGAGCACGAGTGGGAGGTTGTCGACGCCCGAGCGGATGGGGCTGGCGCCTTTGATGCTCTGGAAATAGATAGGGAGGTAGTACAGGAGCACCACGTAGCTGCCCATGAAGAAGAACTGGAAGGCGGAGGCGGACCAGAGCGACCGCTGCTTGTAGAGCCGCGGCAGCATCATGGCGTAGTCGCCCAGCCAGATCTCCCAGCAGACCAGGACGGCGATGATCAGGACGAAGCCGACGATGAGGCCGACGACGACGCTGCTGCCCCACGCGTGGCTGCTGCCGCCGTACTGCATCGCGAGGATGAAGCAGGTGATGGACCCCATGGCGAGGGCGATGCCGACGGGGTCCAGGTGCAGCAGCTTGTCCTTAAGGGGGATCTTGGGCGGGACGGCGGCGGCGGGAAGGCTGAAGAAGAAGAAAATGGCCAGGGCCGCGACGCCGCCAATGGGCAGGTTGATGTAGAAGCACCAGCGCCAGGTGACCCTGTCCGTGAAGGCGCCGCCCACCAAGGGGCCCAAAACGGCCGAGAGGCAGTAGGTCATGCCGAAGAAGCCCATCATCAGCGGCCGCTTGACGGGCGGGACGGCGAAGGAGATGATGCTCGTCGCGCCGACAGAGAGGCCGGCGCCGCCCAGGCCCGCGATGGCGCGGCCGACGACGAGGGCCTTTGAGTTGGGCGCAACGCCGCAGATCAGGCTGCCGACCTCGAAGATGAGCATGGAGCCGAGGAAGCTCCACTTGAGGTCGAAGTATTTGTAGAATTTGCCGGCCGAGGTCTGCGCGGCGCCGAAGGTCATGAAGTAGGCGGCCGCGTACCAGGATACGTCCTCGAGTCCGTGAAACTCGTCTGTGATCTTGGGTATTGCGGTACCGACGATGGTCTGGGGATCAGGGCTGTTAACATGACATGTGTGCGGGTTGTCCAGGGGAAGGGAGGTCTCACTTGGTCCAAGGCGACCAGGAACACGGCTGCGAGCGCAGCACAAGAGAGCAGGACCAACTTGGCGCCATGGGGATACTGGGAGTCGTCATTGTTCTGGACCTCGACTTGTTTCTCCAATTGTGTGCTATCGGTGTCGCTAACAATGTTCGGGTTGGTCACGGTCTCAGACTTGGTATAGGAGCCGGGTTCCGCGCCGGCGTCTATTGTTTTCTCGTCGTCGAAGGCCATGATGGGAGCAAACAGTGGGTGATTTGGCGTAGGGAAAGCATCATCTCCATCTCCAGCCTGGATGCTGGGGGCTCGATATAAGGACCAGAATCCTTTCACTGTCTGACACGTCCGGCATATTCGCCATATGTCCGCAAGTTCGGTATTTTGTCAGCAACGGGCATGTTGGGGGCCGGGTCGGGAACTGTAAGTTCCCCCTTGTCTGTTTCTTGTGAACATCGCCAGCCAGTCAGAGCGCAGGAAAAGGTTCCAAAGGTTCCCTTTCCGTCAACCGTGTCTTCGCCAAGGTCATCTCACCCAACGGGTAATTGTAGGCGGGCCTTAAACAGTACTAGGTGTGCGACCGCTTTGCCTATCTTGTTGATTACGCAAGCTAGGGCGATGCCTTGTCCTGATTGATGCTGGTATGATCGTCCGTTGGGGGCTCAACAGGTCAACAACAAGTACCTGCCTGTGTGGCCAGCGCTGTGCGGCGCAATCCAATCCGTCCCGCGATCGGGGTAATTATTAGGCCACCGGAGTTGGCACCGCGGGGCCGGATTGAATCCTGCCAACACTAGTGAGAGCCGCATCGTGCAAAGGGCGTTTCGAATGTCGGAAGTCCAGGCAAGAACTCGATATTCAATCTGCGCATATTGCCTGGAGGCCTCAATACCTGTTCTTTCTGGTCTTGACTCTTTCCTGGTTCATGGCGGCATCAACGCGACGGCGCGTGTTGGTACTTAGACGTAGTCAGTGAAGGCCGGACGTCCGGAACAGATGTGGAAGAGTCTTGAGTCCGGCCCCACTTGCCTACGGAAGCTCCGCCGCGACAACGGACGAACACCACGGCCGGCATCATCAGGTCCAGCCTCAAAGATGTGTACATTTCCTGTGCGTAATCCTCATGCGAATCTTTTTCAAGGTTGCTTATTCGCGGGGCCATCTCCGGGTACTGTCGGAGTCTTCCTAGACTCCGGCTGCTTTTACCCCTGGAGGTATCCCCTCTGCATTTTTGCATTCCCAGAAGATCTTCAGATCTCATCACCTGCCATCGCGGAGGCAGCTGAGGACTGTCATGCTACCTATGAGCGGACAGGCTCTGGTCTATGCGATCACCATTTGGTGGTGGCCGCATTCCTGCTGACAGTTCCGCTGCGTGGCTCGGGATCGCTACAAGAAACGGAAACCGGGTTGGTCAATGCCACGCTGGCTTAATTGCGATCCAAATACACACCGTTTCCAAGGCGTCCAGTACGTTGCATCCACACACATGGCGGCGTCTCTTCAAACCCCAGTACTTGATGACAGGTGAGGTCTGAACCATCAGTCGTGCGGCACTCCATGGAATGACGGCACTCGTGCATCTGGCTTACCAACCTGTCATTCGGCAGGCCGACCGTCGGCGCCTTGGATGGGATGATTGCCGGCGTGGACGGTGACTAAATCCGCAGCGTGCTTTGACACCTCTCGATGCGCGACAGCACGACACGCTGAGCTGGAAGTGGCCTACCAAGGCGCACATCCATTGGACACTATTCACACCGCCATACGGTCGAGTAGCGCAAGAAAACAAGGGGTATCATTGCTCAACTGTTATAAACACGCAACACCTGCCACGCCACCACAGGCACAACCCACGCAGCCCACACTCCCGCCCGTCCTCCTCGGCGGGAAGCCACCGACGTGCTGCCAGCCTGCTGTCCACTCGACCCAGCCAGCACCTTCTCGCCAGTAGGATACCGAATATTATAAACCGGAGCAGTCGTCAGCGCGACAGGAGTGCCCAGCGGATTCGGACACTGCGCCTGGTTCTGCGCCGGGAAGTCCAGGTTGCACGTCTCGTCGTATCCGTACGAACATATCGGGTCCAGGATATTATACAGCACGTAGTTCTCCGCGACCCAGCTGCCGGACTGCTCCAAGCAGCTGGCTAAGAAGTTCATGCTGTTGGACGCGCTGAGCGGGAGCCTGCCGCCCTTCGTCTTGATCAGGCCCGCGCACTCGGACGCGTCGACGTCGGAGTACTCCATGGCTACGGCGCCTCCCGCGGTGGGCTTCGAGGTGGCCGAGTAGCCCGTGTACAGGTAGTTCCAGGCGTCGTAGCTCATGTCGTGGGCGCCGCCCGACTGGTCGATGCGGAGGAGGTGGAGCTGGCGCCCGCCGTAGCTGACCGAGACGCAGATGTTGCTGCAGTCGATGCTGTCGGGCCAGTAGGCGACGCGGTCCGTGTCGATCTTGCAGCCCAGCACGCCGACCGAGGAGGAGTAGCTGTCGTGAGGGGTCGCCCAGATGGTGCCGCTCGCTGCCGAGGCGCGGGTGGCGGCGGAGAGGAGGGCCCAGAGTAAAAGAGGGAGTGACATGGTGGTGGTGTTCTGAATGAGCGTAGATTTAAAGGAGAGGCACAGATCTACCCGAACTAGCTACCGCGAGCAATGCGCTTCATTTGCGGGCAGTTCATCGTCGCGGGCGCAAGGGGCATGGCGGACAGGCTCGAATCTCGCTCGGCGCCGCGGCGGCAGCGATGCTTAAATGACGAACCTGGGGAAATCGCAAAGTCACAGCGGTAAAATTACATCCTCCGCATGCGGTTAAGGCCATCATCTTGTGGCATGATTGGCTCGCTTAACGCTAGCTTTTTGCTTGTCTAGCTACGCTAAACCTGAGTGGGATTGGCATCGGACCCCTTTTTTCTCACCAGCCGACTCCCGAGCTCGGTGGGCAGATCACCTCCCGCGCAAGTCGCATTCTCGCAAGACTGGCAAGAGGTTGGTTCCGTGTAGAGGTGCCAGCCATACTCAGATTTCGTCCTTCATAAAGTTGTGCAGCCATTGATTCCGCGCAATCGCACTCCGCAGTTGCTTGCCGAAGATCCTGGGTGCAAAACTCGGTCAGCCTCGGGTCATCTCCATTGTCCAAAGCAGCGGGTTAAGCGTCACTTACCAGAGCGGGATTGTTAGAAAACAAACAAAAAGGAACAGCGATCCCAGAATGCAAAACACTATCAGCGGGCCCTGCTCGGCCAGCCAGTCATTGACAAAGTACGTCAAGCCGAACGTCAACCTGTCGTCGTATATCATTAGCACTTCTCGCCGTGGATCAAACCACCAAGGCCAACTCACAGATTCCTCGCATTAATAGCCACAAACGCCTCCTCGTTGAGTTCCCGGTAACTGTCCACCACATACCCAAACACGCAGGTAGACAGGAACGCCATCGTCATGTTGGCCAAGCCGAAACAGAGCACGGGGCCCGACCAGTGCGTCTGGTAGTGGACTGTCGCGCCGAAGCCGAAGAAGCCCACGGTGCCGAGGATGGTGGCGACCACCATCAGCGGGAGCCGGAACTCGGGCTCGTAGATGCCCTTGTTGCGCTTGGTCAGGTTGAGGCAGATCCAGTCGTTGAGCGGGCCCGAGATCACCTCGCCGATGATGGTGAGGATGAAGGGCGACAGGCTGATGAGGCCGGTCTGGCTGACGGAGAAGCTGTAGGGGGGCGAGACGAAGATGACGCCGTTGACGACGCTGCTGGTTGTTAACTCGCGTGCCAGGTTTTGCGGGTGAGGGGGCAGGGCCCGAACTCCTTACCTGAAGACCACAATCCACGTCAAAGTCGTGCCGTACAACAGGAACGCCCAGAAGACGGCGGGGTAAAACAGCAGAATCACGGGGCGCACGAAGATCTTCCACACCGGTGCGTACGAGTACCGTCCAGTGAAGATGCGCAGCGACTGGACGTAGGTGTGCTTCTTCTCCACGGCAGGCGCGGCGCCGTGCTGCTCGTAAGCCGCCCTGTCCTCGTCGTGCTCGTGCGCCAGCTTCATGTGGCCCGCGGTGCCCTTCTCGTCGTCGGCGTCGTGCACGTGCACGACGACCACCGAGTCGCGCCGGTAGGCCGTCTCGGGCACCAGGAACAGCACCGCGACCATGAGGATGCCGAAGAAGATGGCGCACACACCGAAGGCCCACTGGTACCCGTCCCGCTCGATGATCTGGCCCGCGATCAGCGCGCCGCCGCTGATCCCCGTCAGCAGGAACAGGTTCCACACGGCGATGCGCGTGGCGCGCTCGTGGACGAAGTACATGTCGCCGATGGTGCACTGCACGAGGACCTCGTAGGGGGCCATGCCGATGCCCGCGACGATGCGGCTCGCCAGGAAGGAGCTGTAGTTCTTGACCGCAGCGCCCCAGACCGAGGTGGCGAACATGATGCAGATGGCGACGACGTAGACGGGGCGGCGGCCGATGATCTTGGCGGCAGGGTTGGTGAGGAAGAGGACGAGCCCCAGGCAGAGGATCAGCCAGGCGGTCGCCTGCGAGAGGACCTCGACCGTGATCCCGAGGTTCTGGCTGACTTCGACGAAGCCTGGGGAGAGCATGGGGCCGTAGGCGCCGACTACGGCGGCCGAAAGGCCGACTATCACGAGGATCATCTCTTTCTTCCTGGGGTGAGCGGGTTAGATTGAAGCTTCTTCGGTGAGATGGCTAGGGTTGGTACCATTGAGGCCACTACAACATGCGTATGTTAGTGACGGAAGATTCGCGAGGCCATGTTGGCACGGCACTTACGTTCAAGGGGTCGTTCGGATTGTCCGAGGGCTGGGGCACCAGGACAATGTCCTTGAACCTGCCGGTGCCATGCTTGAGGCGCTCGCGCGGTAGACCGGTGTACTCTGGCGGAAGATCTTCTTGATCATTCATGAAAGCTGACATCGTTGCCCTTGTCAGCATCGGGCGCCGTCATGGTCATATCGCGGCTTGGAGGGACCAACTTACCCGTGCCAGGCACGACTTCCGCCGTCTTGGGCTCTAGTATTCCGAAAGGCATTTCAAACCTGTGCTGCTCAGAGCAACCACGCGTATAACACTCAGCTTTGACAGAGGCGGTAGTTGCAGCTGTCACGGAGCTGCCATGCACAGTGATGCAAGCCTTGCGGCTTGTCCCCACGATATATAGGTAGCTTCCGCCGCGCGTCTGGGGAAGTGAAGATCAACGGACCCCAAATCTGGGCACCCAGGACTGTCAAGGGCTGTTGATTTGCCAATGCCGTCTCAGCCCATCTCGCGCCAGTCCATGCTCAAGCAACTGGTGCATGTCGGCACATCTCCACCCAATCCCAGCTGGCGCCCTGCCCAGACTTGAGGCAAGGTACTTGTCTGCTGGTGTGTTGTTGCCGCACTACTATTGGATCGTTTGTCGTGAAGGTTACACCCGCCAAACTGCCGGGAAGCAGACGCACCTCGCTTGCGGAGAAGGATGCGGAGTAATCTCCGCACCCCGACCTGGAATGTGGTGGCATCGGTTCGCCGGCAGACAATGCTACCTCCGAGGAAGGATTGGGCTTTGGAGAAGGGAGTAATAAGTCGTTACCTGTGACGACACTGCGCCTTGGGGCCATGAACAGAACATACTCATCTCCGCGAGTTCTGTCGCTGTGCTTGGGCCGCGTCGTATCACTCATACTATCATGGAGTCTTCAACTAAGCCCATCAATGTGATCATCGTCGGCGCGGGCTTCGCGGGCCTGACTGCTGCTATCGAATGCCAGCGAAAGGGACACCATGTCACGGTGTTCGAGAAGATCAAGGACATGAAGCCGCTTGGGGATATCAGTATGTAGTCGACCTCTCACTACGAGAATCTCCCACCAAGTGACCGTGTGAAGCTAACACCCTCCAGTCTCCTTCGGCCAAAACTCCTCCCGCATGTTCAACAAGTGGCCAGGCGTCGTCGAAGTGCGTACTCATATCCCCTTCGTCTCCCCTACAAACCCCAAACGCCAAATTGACTTGAGCCCTCCAAGAAACTACTCCCCATAATCCACACGGCCAAAGCAGTCCACTTCTTCGACTCTCGCGGCAAGTTCGTCACCACCCAGGACTTCGCCGGGGAAGAGGAGACGTGGGGCATGCGCATCAACGGCCACCGCGGCGAGATCCACCGCGTTCTCCTCGACTACGCGGCGTCGGTCGGCATCGACGTGCGCTTCGGCCAGAACGTCACGGGCTACTTCGAGGACGAGACCTGCGGGGGGATCGAGTTGGGAGGGGGCGAGCGCGTGACGGCGGACGTGGTGCTGAGCGCCGAGGGGGTGAGGTCGCCGGGGCGGAAGATCGTGTTGGGGAGGGATGACTTGCCGCAGCCGTCGGGTTACGCGGTCTTTCGCGCTTGGTTCCCGGCGGACGAGTTGAGGAAGAATCCGCTCACGAGGCATTTGGTTGAGGGGGATACGCATAATGGATGGATCGGGGAGGATGTGCATTTCTTGGCTGCGGCGATTAAGGGGGGTGATGAGATTAGCTGGGTAGGTCACCGTTGTTCTTCGAGGGTGTGGGTGTAGGTGCAGGTGAAGCTGACTCGTGACAGGTATGTACTCACAAGGATGACTCCGATATCGAGGAGAGCTGGCAGTTCCCCGGGAAGATCGAGGATGTCCTCAAAGTCCTGGAAGGCTGGGACCCCGTCGTTCAGGAGCTCGTCAAGGCCACCCCGCCGGACAGACTGTTTGACTACAAGCTCGTCTTTCGCGACCCCTTGCCGACATTCATCTCGCCCAAGTGCCGCATCGCCCTGATCGGCGACGCGGCGCACCCGTTCCTGCCGACCTCAATCCAGGGCGCGAGCCAGGCCATGGAGGACGGAGCAGTCATGGCGGCATGTCTGGACATTGGGGGGAAGGAGAGAGTTACGGAGGCGGTCAAGGTGTGGGAGAATATCAGGTATGATAGGGTACATAGGATACAGGCTACCGGGGTGACGACGCGCGAGAGCTGGCACAAGGCGGATTGGAACAAGATTTGGAAGGACCCTATGCTCTTGCATCTAAAGAGGGAAGAGTGGATTCTTAACTTCGACGCCGAGGAGGATGCGTATAAGAGATATGAGGAGATTAGGGCTGGCTTGAAAGGCGTCAACGGGCACTCGCAGACATGATGGGGGAGGAGATATATTAGACAACTTGTTGAGAATTCTAGAACCCGCACTGCGGTATGACCCTCTGCTATTGAATGTATTAACCTCCTCAACAATCGTCGATTTGCAGCTCCTCACTTCTCTTGCTTCTTGAGCTTCATCTTGTACGAATAATGCCCAACCGGATCCTTCGCCATGATCCGCATGGCAATGACATTGTTCGAGTTGGTTCCCCCTTCAATGCTCCCCGCCTGCGCTGCAAGCGTTGCGTACTTCTCCGCCTCCTTCGAGTACCCGAGGTAGTTGTAGTTCACAGCCGCCAGCTCGTACGCATCCGCCAGCCTCGTCTCGAGGTGTTCCTCCTTGTACAGCTTGATATACCTGGCAATCATATCCGTCGTCACCCCTCTGCTCTCATGGTCGCTCAGCTTGGCGTATATCCTCTTGATCTCCTTGACGCGCTTATCGGACTCCTTCACGCTGGACGACTCCTTCCCTCCGGTGCACAGTGGGCAACCGCACTCCTCGCCCCTCCACTTCTTCAGTATCCTCTGCCTCTCCAACCTCGTCAAAACTGGATCAATCAGTCTCGAGATAGTCAGCTCCTCTCCTGGCTGAACCCGTCGCGCGACGACCGTGTGGTGAACATGATTCCCATCGATATAGAACGCCACATTTGGCCGGCAATCATGCTTCAACGTCGCAACCTCCGGGTAAACAACATAGTGTAGCTCATTCGGCCGCCCCTGCGCCGCCCAGCCGACATCTGACTCAAACGCGTGCTTGAGTATAACATCCTTCAACACCTTGCTCTTCCCCGCGTCAGCCGCCCTGACCTGCTCTTGGAACTTCTCCCTCGTCTCTTCCGGCAACAACTGGAACGCAGCAGCCAACAGCGCATCTTGCTTGTCAGCCGCGACATCCTCAAAGAACGTCTTCCTGATCATCAACACAGGACTCCAAGCCATCATCTTCTCCCCTCGCTTGACGCTCTTATTCGCCACCATACTCAGCCCCTTCCCGTCCACATCCTTCACCTCAAACGGCGGCTCGGTCTTCTCATTCCTATTCACCCCTTCATCGGCCAGCCGGTCCTGGATTCGCCGGATCTTCTGCAGGTTCTGGACCGTCGTGATAACCGACAGCCCGCGGCCCCGGGCCGCGTCCGGGTTCGCGAAGACGCAGTACTCGCCCGCGCAGATCTTGGGGTCGAGCCAGCCGCCGCCCGTCGTGCCGCCGGGCTTCGTCGGGGAGGTGGCATTGGCGGCGAATTTCACGACGTCGAAGTCGCCGAGGATGCCCTCTGCGCAGGCGAGGCCGTGCTGCGCTGCGTTGGTGTCGTCGAGCTGGCAGCGCTCAGGTATACCGGCTGATGCCAGGGGCGCAAGGGTGGTTAGGGCGGCAATGGCCAGGAGGTGGGAGGGGAGGGTGATCATTGTGGTGGGAACGCAATCGCTTGCGTCTGTAACTCAGTTACACTTGCAGAGAGGAGACAATAGGACGCTGGAGGATGAGGTTGTCGCAAAGTTGAAGAAGATATATACAACATTGTCACACCCCGCGGCACTGCAAGTTGCAACGTGGCCAAACTTTGTATATTAACTGATAATTAACCAAAGCTTAGGCATGTGTTATTGTTGATGTGACATCATGCTATGGTGCGGTGTGTCGTGGATAAATGCGAACTGTGTCATTTAGGCAAGGGAGAACACTCCACTGCTGCACTCGATTGGGAGACAAGGGGCTCGGCAGAAGCTGTACCGACCTTCTACCATACCAACTATATCACTAACACGTCCCATGCCATCCTAATAGCCAGATATATACCATCCGAGCTATGGAAGCTGCTCCCCCCTTTCAGTCTCACCAGCGGGCACCGATCCCAGACCACTTTCACCAAAACTCGGTGAAGAAGCCAGAAATTACACCTCGCTCTTCTCGACATGCGCCTCGACCGGCTTATCCCCGTCCTCAGTAGTGGTGAACAACTTCCCAAAAGCCCGCGCATTCATGGCGCCCCGCTCCCTCGCCTCCTGGATCTCGACGCAGACGTACCGTTCGAACTGCTTCGTCGGCACCCTGTTGCGGAACATCTCGTCGATCTCCTCCAAGGTCCGCCCGCGCACCTCGGGCAGCATGAAGTACACGAACGCCGTGACGATGAGACCCGCCGGGAACCAGACGTAGCCGTACTTGGGCCCCCAGTTGAGGCTGGCCTTGTTGATGAAGTAGGGCGTGGTGAAGGCCGTCAGCCAGCCAAAGGTGAAGGAGACGGCGGCGGAGAGGCCCATGGTGTAGGCGCGGAGGTTCTGGGCGGGGAGTTCGCCCGCTACGAGGTAGACGTCTGAGGGAGGAAGGTTAGAAGGGTTGTAGGGGGGAGAAAGGGTGGTGGGAGGGGGTACTTACATGGTTCGAGGCCGAAGTTGAAGGAGAAGAGGTAGGCACTGACTACAACGATGAGGCCGACGCCCGAGTTGTGGGCGGAGAGGCCGGGAGCCGTGTAGATGGCTGCCATGATGAGCATGCATAGTGTGCAGAAGGTGCAGCCCACAAGGATGATGCGGCGGCGGCCCACGCGCGTGACGACGAACCAGGTGGTGATGAGGCCAACGAGGCCGATGACATTGGTGATGATGGTCCAGGTGAAGGGATCGCTGACTCCGGCCGTCTTGAGGAAGTAGGTCCCGAAGGCAAGGATGAACATGGCTCCGACACCAGCGTTGGCGGTGCCGACACCAACGCAGATCATGGTCCGGCGGAGGTTGGTGCCCTTAAAGAGCTCGAAGAAGAGGCGCCAGTCGTTCCTCGTCTCAGCCTCTCTAGCTGCGATGGCTTTCATCTCCTCGAACTCCTGTTGCAGAGCGACTTCATCGTATGCCCCTTTGCGGAGCCAGCGCAGACTCTTGAGTGCCTGCTCCGGCTTGCCTCGGTTGATAAGCCATCGAGGCGATTCCGGGATGAAGTGCAAGGTGAGACAGAGAATGACGGGAGCCGGAAGACAGGCATATAGGGGAATCTGGTAGGCCTCCCGGTTCATGATCTCCGCAGTGAACTTGTTGATGACCTGACGCGGGATTGTCAGCGTACATTTCCTGGCTCAATGCAAGGAGGGTATGATAGACTGACCATGCCGATAGTGGTACCGATAGTAATCCAGGATGTGACAAGGCCAAAGCAAAGACCACGCATGTATGGCGGTGCTGACTCCTGGAGGTAGACCATGGAGAAGTTCAGGAGCAAGCCGTTGCCAATGCCGCAGAGCAACCTGGAGAAGTAGAGTGCACCGAACGAGGTGGTGGTTATCATAATGACGATCGCGATGATGACAACGAGTGAGGAGACTATCATCGAGTGACGCCTCGAAAGTACTGCGCCAATAGGTCCGCATAGCAGAGAGCCCATGAAGGCGCCGAGGATCATGAACGACGAAATGATTTGCTGGGGAGTTGACTAGAGCAGTAGACAACGTTAGCCACCGTCAAGCGGCTGTGTCATTCGCCGACATACGTGAATATTCCACACCCCTGGCTTGGACTCATAGCCAAACACTTCGAGAAATCCAGGCATGGCCTGGAAACCAGCAATGGCGCCTTTGTCGAAGCCATATTCGAACAGTGAGATGCCCATATACAGGGTGAGAGCAAGAATACGCCAGTTTGCCTTGATGCTGGTCTTGCGCACACCTTGGGTCATGACCTCCTCGACCTCAGGGAGGTCGTTGACCATAGCTGGGGCCATATTGGGTGGATGCTGCCGACAAAGGTGTCACGGCTCGAGGGTGAGTAACACAGTTACACGATACGGCACAAGTCAAGTAATGGGACAACAAAAGCCGTGACAATCGTGCCCGGATGGTGCGAGAAACTCTCAGGATCTGGCGATTCTCTGCTGGCGCTCAATCCACCGGTCCCACGGCGTGGGCCGACCACTTTATACATCTCGCCCATTGTCGCCGAGAGGTCGCGACGACGCCGTAGTCATGTCTGGGGAAATGGGGCGAATGCGGGGGAGGTTCCGAGATTTCCTGGGGAACATGGAGACCGTGCAAGTGAGGTGTGGGGAGCCAAGAGCTTCGGATCCATGCTGACGGGTCTCTCTCCGCCTTTGGACGCTGATATCGACGCCAACAGCACCTCCTCAATTCCAGCGGATATCCAAAATCTTCATGATCAGACACTCCAAAAGTCGCTAGTCTACATCTTGGCCCTTTGTTCAGCAGAAGTGATGACGCCTTGGCTCATGGTCTCTTCCTTGTTGCTAATGCGAAGCTAGCGTCTCACGGACACCATGTCTCTTTTAACGACGTGTGTCGGATATGACGATCCAGGTCCGGCTCCAACCAGCCGGCCGGTACTCCACCACAGGGAAGGCAAGTGTCAGTATAAGGACGGCGAACGATAGATCAGGACAGTACAAGGCAATCACGCAGATAGACCACAGCCAAGAGGAGCCCATATCATCATCTATTCATCATTAAGGCTTATCCTGTCGAGTCCAATTGGTCGCCTGCACATCTTCCCTTACGTATCCTTACAAGTCTCAACAATTTTCGCGAGCCCCATCACCCCGAATACCGAAGACTTTGACTACTATACATCCGGTATTTACTGTCATGGCGGTCACCAAGAAGCACACGCTAGCCCTCCATGAGCGGGAGAATGCCATGGCTGATGCGGTGGTGGCCACATGGATCCAGACAGCCGAACGCACACCTACGCTTGACATCCTGCCACCCCGTCTCGACTCCTCCACATGGGCCGAACTAGTGGTTATGTTCCAAGACATCCTTGGCAAAGATGGTGTGCTGACAGGCCACGAGCACCGTGTCCTCTACCATGACCCATACGCCGAGCACCAGGATGGAACAGAGCAGGAGAAGCGAGGCAGTGCCGCCACTCTTTTCCCGGTCACTGTCGAGCAAGTTCAGGGGATACTGAAGCTCTGCAATGACTACAAGGTACCCATCTGGACTGTGTCCCGGGGTAAGAACCTGGGGTACGGAGGACCGGCTGCAAGGGTCAAGGTATGCATATGCATCTCATCTGAAAACACTGTCACATTACTCAGGAGCTCATTCAACCAGGGTTCTATCATCCTTGACCTCCAACGGATGAACAAGGTCCTCGAGGTCAACGATCGCTACTCCTACTACACAGTTGAGCCCGGCGTAACCTTCTTCGACATCTACAAGGCCATTCAGGAGCAGAAAGCCAACATATGGTGCTCTGTGCCTGCGCTAGGGTGGGGTTCCGTGGTTGGTAATGCCCTCGACAGGGGTTGGGGATACACACCAGCCGGTAGGCCACTTACATCCCCGCACAGCACAGACTGTTACTAACTCACCACGTACAGGCGACCATTCTAACCAAATATGCGGCATCGAAGTCGTCCTAGCCGACGGCAGCATCGTACGCACCGGGATGGGCGCCCTCAAGGACTCCAAAGTCTGGCCCCTCTTCCGCGGCGGCTACGGTCCCACCTACGAATCCATGTTCAGCCAGAGCAACTACGGCGTCGTCACCAAGCTCAGCCTCTGGGCATCACCCAGTCCCGAAGGCTTCATGCAATGCCGGGTCGATGTTGAGGAGGAAGCAGACCTCGCTCCCCTTGTCGACACATTCCGAGACCTCCTCCTCCGCGACGCCATCCAGAATCATCCTCTGATCGGCAACTTGCCGCGCGAACTCGTCAAAAGGGGACAGAGAAATACGTTTTACGATGGTGAGGGCGCAATACCAAACCACATCCTCAAGAAGGTCCAGAAAGAGCTGGGAATTGGCTTCTGGTCTGCCAGATTTGCTCTGTATGGGCCTAGGGAGGTGATTGAGCCCAACTTCGAGAGGTGTAAGAAGGCGTTTGAGAATCTCCCCGGGGCCAGGATATCGGGTATACCGTTCTACCCGCCCGAAGGGAAGCAGTATCTCAGTCCCGAGGACATGCCGCTGGAGAACCGAACCGTCGAGACCGGAACGCCCAGTCTCATGGCGCTAAAGGCTGTCGAGTACCGCGGCAAAGACGGCGGACACATCTCTTTCTCGCCCATCCTGCCTCCGGAGGGCAAGGACGTGCTGGAGTACTACTATGCGGCCAAGAAGACGTGTGAGTCTTATGGATTCGACTTCTTTGGCGGTCTACACTTGTATGCTCGCCATCTGGCTATGATAAGCGTATGTTCCCGCTCCTCTATTCTCTCGTTTTTCTTGAATTTACCTCACACATGACAGATGATCTACTTTGACAGGACGTCTGCCACTGAACGAAAAGACGCCAACAAGCTCTTTGTTGAGATGGTTCGCGTTGCCAGGGAGCATGGCTACAGCGAGTATCGGGCGCATGTGGACTACATGGACTTGGTGGCGGAGCAGTATGACTTCAACGAGCAGAGTCTGCTCCGGATGAATGAGAGGATCAAAAATGCCTTGGACCCTAACGGGATTCTGAGTCCGGGAAAGCAGGGTATCTGGCCGGCTAGCTATAGGAGGAGTGCATAAGTTGTCGTGACGGGGTTGTTGAAGGCGAATTGTTGGCTCTCTATAACTGCAGATAACGTCTGAATCAGACAGCTACATATTCCTCCATTCTTGCGTTACTTTGATTTGCTTGACACCAGATGTATTCTGCAAGTCACTTTCATGCCAGGGCAATGCTATTTTTGCTAACGGAGGCAATGCAGACCCCCAAGTGAAAGGCATCATGTGGTTGTACATTGATCACTGTGGCTTACGTCCTCGGACCAGGTTACTGGAAATGGCTACTAAGACCACCAGTTGGGTTATTGGGGTCGGTTACTAGCACTCTCCCCGACGGCTGAAGACGGTCTAACATAGGCCCCTTAGGAAGTTACGCCAGTGCTGCATTTGGCTTTCAGATATGCAGGTCGAAGCATCTTTATGGGGTTATTTGAGTCGGGGACCCTGCGGGGGTACAGCTTCAATTCTGGCTGGCTCGGCCAGACCAAGGCGTTGCACTTCTGTCTCGGGAAGTTACCCATCATGGTCATCGCATGGATACATGGTGAGATACCGGTTGCCACACCTTCATGGTTGTCTTGGTGACTTTTTGGCTAGCCGCAAGAGGACAGACAGTACCCTAAACTAATAGACTCGGCGTTTTCTAGCCTAAAGCTTGACCACCCATGACGAATGACGAAAACATTGTAGAGGTGCCACTGCTACGGTGACCAAATTCTTAACCCGCTTGAGACAGACCATGGTTCATTAGTAAGTGCTGTATGTCCGGACGCCAGCAACGAGGAGCAGACTGTGAATACCAACGTGGGGTTGCCCATCCTCCGGGCTAGCAATGCCGCAACCCATTTCCTCGTGCGGTACCCTTTAATCTCTGCAAGGCTCCCTGTCAGTAGCTTATCGGAGGTATCACTCCCTAATTCGACTGAAGTTGTGAGGCAGGAAGTCCGGCGGAGGTAAACTGCATATTCATGGTAACTCTTATCGGTTGTATGGATCCGCTCACGGCCGCTCAGAATTGGTCGGATTGCTGGAGCCGATGCCATCAGCTAGTGTCATCATCACCAATACATTGCTTACCATGATTCCGGCGGATACGATGACTTGTCCCGGTGTGCTGACGCGTGTTGTGGGCTGGACTACCAGTCGATGCATAAGACAGACACTACCATCTTCTCATCGAACCATTCCGGGCTTGGCTTGGTGACCAACGACGACCATACGGCGACATGGGTGAACTCTTCAGAATCACCAACCTCATTGAGAGGAAGGAGCTAGGATGTGCTGTGATGGCCGTTGCCGGGGTTCTAACCCATCTACTGTACTTCATCCGCGGTGAACATGACAGACAGGCCTATCAATGGGTCAAGAGAGCTGCATATGGCTTCGGCATACTTTGCCTGGCACTCCTCTACCTAACAGGCTACAATGTTCTCCAGACACTCATTTGCACGCTCCTGTTTGCTCCATCATACTTCGCAGGTCTCTACTCGAGTATCGCGATATATCGACTATTCCTGCATCCGTTGCGGCGCTTCCCGGGTCCCTTCTGGGCGCGCCTGAGCAACTTCTATCATTCTTATACCATCAAGGAGTCCGACAACTACCTCTATATGCAAAAGCTGCACCGGAAGTTTGGACCAATTGTTCGTACGGGTAAGTGATCCCTATCCCTAGTCGCGTTTTAGAACAACAAACCTTATGAGTGACATGTTCAGGACCGGGAAACCTCTCCGTCAGCGACCCCAATGCCATTCGCCTTGTGCTCGCGAACGAGTCCAGGTGCACCAAGAGCCCATGGTACGACAAATCGCTACCGGTGGTCAATTTGCACACAGTGCGGGACCAGAATGTGCACGATAATCGTCGCAAGGTCTTTTCGAAGGCATTCGCCCCCAGTGCCATGAAGGACTATGAGACTCGGGTGGTGGTGCACTGCGAGGAATTTGTCAGGCAGATGCAGCGCTTGGCCGGTCAGCCGTTTGATGCTTCGGCCTGGTTCAAGTACTTTGGTAAGAGTACCAAAGCTGTTAGCAACAACACCGTTTAGCTAATCAAGTGCAGCATTCGATGTAATGGGCGATCTTGGCCTGGGCAAAGAATTCCACATGATGACTTCGGAGAAGAACCGGTGGATTCCTGACCTCCTCGAGATCAGCATGGAACATGTCGGTATCACGACGCCAATTCCGTGGATATCGCCAATTCTGCACAAGTTGCCCGGCGCGGGAAAGAATGCCAGGGCGTGGCTCGACTTTGTGGGATCCCAAGTGCAAGAGCGCGTCGAGAAGCAGGTGGACAGACCAGATGTGAGTTGAACTCCCTTGAACAACTGCAACACTGGAATACTAAATTGACAACAAAAGATCCTATCCCATCTTGTCCAGGCCTACAACGACTCGAACAAGACCAAGGACGACTACCAGTGGCTCCGGGGCGACACACGCCTCACCATCGTTGGTGGATCAGACACCACAGCCTCGACGTTGACGTTCCTTTTCTATCACCTAGCCAAGGATCCCTCGCAGGTGGAGAAGCTGCGCGCCGAGCTGGAACCACTGCTGAACGGAAAGCCGCAGCTCGAGCAGAAGGACGTCTCGAAAGCCAAGCACCTAAATGGCGTCATCCAGGAAGCTCTTCGCCTGCACCCGGCTATTCCATCAGGCTTCCCTCGCACCACGCCTCCAGAGGGCATCACCGTCAGCGGCACGTACATTCCCGGAAACATGACGGTCGTGCTGCCTGTGTATGCGATGCATCACGATGAGGCCAACTACGAGCGTGCCGAGGAGTTTGTGCCTGAACGTTGGTACTCGAGACCTGATATGATCAAGAACAAGGACGCGTTCCTGACTTGGAATATTGGTCCGTTACTCTTTTCGACACGCTGCGCAGTTCTTACAGAGACGGTTTGCTAACATTGCTTGCAGGCACAAACGGGTGTATTGGACGGGCACTGGCAATTTCGGAGATGCGGAACCTGATCACACACTGGATTCAGGCCTTCAAGTCTGTGCGATTCGCACCAGGCGAAGACGGGACGGAGCTCGTTACGAAGACTAAGGATCACTTTACCGTAGGCGTGACTCCATTCCACCTCGTTTTTGAGAAGAAGTAGGTTTGGTTCCGCTGGGCACGGGGGAATGTCACTAAGTGGAAATGTCTCGAGCCAAGTCCGCGTGTCGGTAATACACAACCGATATAGGCAGTGTTACTGCGAGAGCTCAGTGAAGGGTGCGCTAGCAGTGAGGCTAAGAAGCTAGCTCAAAGCCAATTCCTGCTCCCCGCATCCGGGCGCACCCCTTTTCTTGGCTGTCTCCATATCGGGGATGATGGGTCGGATACTTAACATGTGGTCCCTCGCCATATCTTCCTGTCGGCTTCTTGCATCCTAAATCGTACCTGTGTTGAGAAACAACGCCCATGCAGTGCGCCAGAACCAACCGGCAAGATCTAACCCGACCCCTGGAACCACGGTCACGATCCCTTGTTGTGTTGACATGGACACTGTCACGGTCTCACTGAAGCGACCTCGTGAGCGGGGCCAGAGTAATGATGGCGAGCCGGATGGCCCTGAACAGGGCGATGAGCAAGAGAAGCAACGCAAGAGGGCAAGACTGAGTTGTAACACCTGTAAGGCCCGCAAGACTAAGGCGAGTACCAATGACACGGCGCCGGGCAATAAAACTAGGGTCAGCTAACCAGTCCTGCAATAGTGCGTCGGCGTAGGTACGTGATCTCCTAACCGGGAGTTACAGCCATGCATCCAGTGTGCTGACCAAAGCCCCTGCAGAAACTGGGGCGTGCCAGTATTGCCGAACTCTGGGCATCCCATGTGAAGCAGATCCCCGGAGCCGGAAGCGGCCGTTCTACCGGGTCTCGGGGGAAGTTTACGAGTACTCCATCAAGTTACTCCGCCGGTTCGTCTCGGAGGAGGAGCTTCCCGAACTGACCGTGGAAAACATTGAAGCCGTGCTGCAGAAGATCGACAGCGGGGAGAGGCCAACGTCACTACCAAAGCCCGGCTCCGTGACCACGGCGACTCTGCCGGTGCCGACCCCGACGAGTGATGTGTCGGGACTTGTGAATGCCGGTGACTCCGGGAGTAGCACTGATGTGATGGAAGCAGATG
>Ga0209127_100238_pt1 | contig 19587 bp, 25 predicted proteins | sample LakSupMetagenome_FD_187469 | JGI IMG/M metagenome (GOLD analysis project Ga0209127, IMG submission 187469) | Freshwater microbial communities from Lake Superior, Canada - Sta WM archaea (SPAdes) (version 2) | ecosystem: Environmental > Aquatic > Freshwater > Lake | place: Lake Superior, Canada...
AGGAGACCTGGCTAACATGATGTAGAACGAGTTCTTCAGGAACAAGCTTCAAGCCGAAGTCATTCCGTCTCTGTTGGAACGCGGAATCATCAAAGCCAACAAGCTGAAGATCGTGGAGGGGAAGACAATGTTGGAGAGAGCAGAAAAGGCGCGGCAGTTGTTGAGGAACCAGGCGGTCAGCGGAGAGAAGCTTGTTTGGAGGATTGCCGATGAGTAGAGTTTGGAAAGAACGTCGTCGTACTGCCTCGAACCTGCTGGGATCGTAAACCAGGATTCTGCAGAATATGATACCATTGCCGGAAAAGATAAAAGTCGTTACTAGAACCTCCATATCCACACGAATCAAGATATCGGCATGCTTGTGTCTTGGCAGCCAGAAATCGGGACCAGAGTGAAAATGTTGACGCCCTTGTTCGTCGTCTGTCCGCTCGTGTCCATCTTAAATGGTGTCCATAGGAATCCGATATTGCCACAGACCCGAGCCTCGATATCAAACAAGATCTCGTATACCAGTCTCGGAGGGCTCCCGTCCATCATTGATTTGAGTCTCGCAATGAGCTCCGGCCACGTGGAAGACACCAGCAGGTCCATACTCCGTCGAGAATTTGTTATGCCACCCCCTCTTAGGCAGTACGACAGCATCTTCTCCCATTTGTGATTCGTCATGGACTGAAGAAAGTCGTCGATAGGCGCCATGAGACTGGGGGGTGCAACTTTCGAAATCTGCTCAAGTTCAGCCCCCAGTTTGGCCTGGGTGTCTGCAATGCCCGAGATCTTCCATCCCTCGGTCTTCCGGTGTAGGCCAAAAAGATTGACACCACGGCCGACTTCCCTGCCGTCGACCGAGATCTGGTAACCCGCCCAGACAGCCCCAAGATCCTTGTATACCCAGACCTCAGGACCGGGCTCAGTAACTCGTTCTTGGAATTCCTTAGCACCTTGTTCAAGAAGTGCCGCGACTTTCCCCTCGACTCTTGTAATTGTCTCGCCTATACGACCAATCCACGCTTCATCTGGGTGGGAGAGAACACACCAGCCGTTGGGAAGGAGGTGATTCGAAGCTTCTGCAAATGGAGGTCGGGTCAAGGAGATCGAAGCCATGAAGTTTTGGACTGTATCCAGGATGGCCACCCTGTCGTCAGACCCGTCGACTGCATCTTCTTCTGTGTTATGGCAATGATTGCAAGGTCTTTACAAGCTTCCCAAGTAGCATGAGAAGAAGTATATTTACCAGAGCGGCCACAGATGGTTTATATGATCGGACGAGGGGACATGTGATGTTGACAACTGTAGACCGGCTAGTGCTGACGCCATGTTTCGCCCGTGCGGACCTGACATCGCGCACCTGTGCTTACCAGACTTCCTTGTTTCGGGTCACCGTATTTACTCCTGAAGAGGAGGAATGTCTGACAAAACATAATTATCTGTTTCGGTTGTCGACCGAGGCTGCCTTCCAAACGCCAATGATGCAAACCCACCCGTCGCGAGGTGCACGAGCGAGCCCCCGGGTATACGTAGGTTCAATTGAGGGAAGATGACGAGGAGACAGACAAATTGTACACCGACTCGTCATAACGTCAATGCCTGACAATCAACATCGCATCAAAAGCGACGGGTTTGCCCGAACACACCAAGTCCTTCCCTATCCAAGCCGCATACCTTCCACCTCCAGTATCTTCCTGATCTCATTTTGCCCCCTTTCAATATCTTTCTCTTTCAGGTATCTAGCGCTCATCAAAGCTGTGCCTGACCTGACAACCATCGAAGTTGACAGAGCGACACCCGCGAAGGCTGTAGTTCCACTCGGATCTAGTGCCACGGATCCAACCGAGGCCGCCGCTAGGAGAGACCCGCCCACGGCAGCGGTCACGAAGGAGACATCTCGGGTAATGCCCGCTCGTTTGAGCCAGATGTCGAAGAACTGTGGGAAGCGCGCTTTGGTGTCAGGGTCGCCGATCAGCTCAACGAGTAAGCGGGCAAAAACCTGGCAGTTGTGCTCGTCGTATATGTATTTGTTCCGTAAGGACTTCTGCCACACCAGCTCGGCTGTTTCACCCCGGTATGTTAGAGACGACGGTGAAGGGCGCTTGATACTATTCGGGCAGGATATCTCTACTCACCCACTCTTTCAATTGTCCCCCGCGGATATGCAATGTACATATTGCCTGCAAATGTCTTTTTGCAAACCCGGTTCTCGACGTCTTCCTTTGTCCGGGTCCACACCGGCTCTGGCGTAGACCTTATGCCGTATTTTGCTTCCCCTTTGGTCTGAGGTGTGTTTCTCGTCAGCTCATAGCAGCGGCCTTGGATGCAAACTGCCCAATGGGCTAGTATGTCTCTAGGTTTGTTGAAGATGCGTCTTTGGTTCCTGAGCGGCGTTGTGTAGAGGTAGATGGCCTTGGGAGAGTCATAACCGTAGGCATTCAAGTGCTGAGATGTCATGATGTTGGGTTTGGGGTTGTTGTTGTGGCTGTTGCTGTTGATGAATTGTTGTCGGGCAGCGCGGTATAGAAGTTGTCCTTGTGTGTCTTCGTCAGCGGTGTGGTTGTGAGTTGGCTCCGAACAAGCCGGATATAGTCAGATGTCGGCGGAAACCACTGGCGAGTTGAACATCTCGTACATTCAATCTGGTTATTATATCTGCGTCCAGAACCTATGATGTGGAAGACTTGCAATGCTGGGTTCGTGCTCATTTGTGTGTACATTTGGTGGCTGCCTCCTTTCAACAATGACGGTCGCACAACCCGACTAATAATAGCATGTCCACCTATCCGAATGCGATGACGCTAAAAGTAAGCAATCTTGGCGCCCGAGGACAGGCTCAACCGCAGACATCCGTCTCATTAGGTGACCGTCAGCCCCCAGAGTCCCATGCGCCGTTCGCTGTGGTTGTTGCTGCGCCACTTGCAAAGGGACAGTCGTGATAGGCAATCCCACCAGTGCTCCGCCCCGCTAAGTCTACCTCATAGGGACCCGGGATTCGGATTACCGTTCCCTGCCCTCAGCGAAGCTTTTTCTCATCGCACTCGGTTAGAAACCGAAAATTGATCGACGTCTCGCACTCGCGACTCGTACATGAAGCTGAGATTGTGCAAGGCAGAATACTCATTACGCTGACATCAAATTGCTGTATATTATTGTGATATAACTGGGTTATTGCGCACACAATGTCCCATCCAGGGACCGCTTACTGGACATGAACGTAGCAATGATTCGAAACTTCCCGCAAGCCTTTACTAGTGTGCTTTTGGCCGTGTTGACCTTAAGCTATTCCGGAGCCTACGCACACCACACCCTGAACCCGATCGAGGAGATCAGAGGTCACCAGCAGTACGAAGGGCAGCTACTGCGATATGATCTAATAAATGCACTGGCTCGCTTTCGACACCTCAAGAGCGAGGAGCTATCCTTCGTCTCAAAGGCAGTGAGTCAATGTTGACTCGTCCATGCATTTCGGCTGCGGAAAACTGACTTACATCCCTCGTGCAGGCTGCCTTATCCGCAGCAGCCGTGATCGGCGTCTTCTCATGGCCTACAGCGGAGACGACGGTGTGGGCTGCGAAAATGCTCTGGCACTGGAGTTTCTTCATGTCTTCCTTCGCCCTCATCAGCTCGGCTCATCAGCGGCTGCTTCGGCACCTACCAGGAAAGGATGACCTGGATTACGACGAGGACAAGATCATGCTCGCCCTCAACCTGTTCTTGCAACCACCGTTAGCCCCCGCAGACCTAAGTGCCAAAGTTCAGCCACGTCAGATAAGCAGGAGGATGCTCTGGGTTTGGCAATGTCCTACAATGCTTATGAGCTACTCTTGGGTGTTGTTCCTCGTGGGGTACGCGCTGCACGTGTTAACCCCTGTCTTCCATCCGTCGCAAGCAGAGATCTCGCCGAAGGTCAGTTAAGGAAAGATCTGCGTTTACCTGACCATGCGCTAATTCTAGGCGCAGATTGCTCTTGTGACCGTGTGCGGCTGTGGGCTGGTTGTACTCAACTTCATCTTCTGTGCTTGCCTGTGCCAAATCCGTTTGCAGAAAGGGGCTCAGGGCTAAAGATGCCTTGAGCTACGTGGAGTTGGATTAAGTGTGCACCACTCAAAGGATAAAAGGCAGCAAAAGCCAACGTGACACCGAGACAAAAGGGCACATCAAGCTTCGGAGTTTGATAGGAGCTCGATAGAATGGAGGAAAAGGTACTAATAGAGGTCCCAATATATTAGATTTGTGTTTGGTTATCTGTGGAAGAATCTACCTTGCACGCGCATCTGGACGGTCTTTAAATGTAAGGCTTTGTTGATGGTGTGTGAATAGCCTACATTTGCTAAAAGATGGTCATCTGCTTGCCATGTGCCCGCCATTGGCCTACTGATGTTCTCTTCGAGTCCTAGACAAGCGACGCAGGAACCCCAGCTTGAAAACCGGGCCGTCTGCGTGCCTTCTCACGTATTGGCTGGGCGAAGCCTATTCCGTGGGGCGGCAACACGTCCGTGGAACCTAACACAGTGATGTGAGCTGCCCATCCTGGGCTGATAAGCCGGCTGCATATACAAGGCAAGGAGGAGCTATTGTATGGTGATACGAACCAGACCGATCAGGCTTCAATGCTGAGGATGTTGAGACAGGGGCATGTTTGTAGCGTTGCTAGTTAGCTAATGTGTTCACCAACCCAGGGGTTTCTAAGCCGAGCTCGGGCAAGGAGTGACCGACAGATATACAGCATCAGTGCGCACAGAATCACCGTTGTGACCCGGTGATGCTGTCGATTGAGCATTCGCAGTGGGGTTGATGTTTTGGATAAAGTGATTCGCTCGGATATACGTTGTGACGTATGGTGCCGGCTGGGGCTCCATCAATGGACATTTTCTGTCCAGATTAGGCCTTGGAGTCGAATCTCCGCTCAGAGAGAATTGGGCCAGCCGCTTCGAGGACCGACATTTCGCAGTAGCAGTTGTAGTTAATCCGGATAGGCACATGGTAGCATCACTGGACTATGGAATTCGCTTTTCCCACGAGTGGTAGACGAGGGATTAGACATACTACACTACCTGGACCAGACCACGATGGCTCCATTACATACTATGTGTTGGCCATGACAAGCCTCAACAGTCCTCCCGTCGGTCCTCCCTGCAGTCCTTCATCGTTTGCCTTCGAATATGTTATCCTCCTCTCTTCCAGCATTGTTCCTTGCCCTCTCAACAGTCAATGCCGCATTAACATACCGCGGCGTCGACTGGTCATCCATCTTTGTGGAAGAGCGAGCGGGCATACAATACAAGACAGCATCTGGCACCGCCCAACCGCTCGAAAAGATCCTCGCGGCTAGCGGGGTCAACACGGTCCGTCAACGCGTCTGGGTGAACCCATCCAACGACGACTACAACCTAGCCTACAACATTGCGGTCGCAAAGCGAGCGAAAGCCGCGGGACTGGGAGTATATGTCGACTTCCATTACAGCGACACGTGGGCTGATCCAGGGCACCAGGCCATCCCCAACGGATGGCCGACGGCTGTGGAAGACCTGTCGTGGAAACTTTACAACTATACTCTAGATGTGATGAATGAGTTTGCTAGTAATGGGATCCAGCCAACAATCGTCTCGCTAGGGAATGAGATCAGGGCAGGTTTGCTGTGGCCGACGGGCGGCACCTCGTCGTACGCCAACATCGCAAAGCTGCTGCACTCGGCCGCATGGGGCGTGAAGGACTCCAATGTCAACCCGAAGCCGAAGATAATGATCCATCTTGACAATGGCTGGAACTGGAGCCAGCAGCAGTACTTCTATAAGACGGTGCTAGCTCAGGGGACGCTGGTGGAGTCTGACTTTGACATGATGGGCAAGTTCCATACCATGGTCATATTGTGCTACAGAAACGTTGATGGTCTAACGCTAAACACAGGAGTTTCATATTACCCCTTCTACAACTCAGCCGCAACGCTGTCGAGCCTCAAGTCCTCCCTGACCAACATGGCTAACACGTGGGGCAAGGAGATCGTGGTTGCAGAAGTCAACTGGCCCATCTCGTGTCCCAACCCGGCATATGCCTTTCCCAGCGACATCAAGAGCATCCCCTTCTCCGCAGCGGGTCAGGCGACGTTCCTCAAGGACGTGGCGGATGTGGTGGCTTCCGTGAAGAATGGGAATGGCTTGTTCTACTGGGAGCCGGCGTGGGTGCAAAATGCTAATTTGGGGTCGTCTTGCGCAAATAACTGCATGTTTTCATCTTCGGGCCAGGGGTTGTCGAGTTTATCTGTCTTTAGTAATATGTGAGAACCTGTTGAGTGTGCTTGAGGGCGCTGGCATCACCTCATGATGAGGAAATTCTGGGGAGACAATAGAACAATGGCGCATGAGTCTGCTTGTGAAACCGAGTGCATCGTAGAACAGCATTTGTCCCGGTTGTTTGTCGTCAAGTGCAAGGTATCCGGGCGAGTCCGACAGTCCCTGTGTCTTTGCGGCCTCAAGTCAGTTACCGACAAGGGAGGTCGGGTTGCAGGGGCTATCAGGGATTCTGATAGATGTACCATCCCTTGGGAAACCCCACGAATAACCAGGAGGTTACGAGTCATTCCAAACGGTGAGCTCAGGCTCCCTACAGACCTATTCTAGTGATACCGCCTCAGCCACTTCGCGGAGCCCGAGGGCATTAATGGCATCAGCATGGGGTTCGATGTCGTGCTCATCGATACTCTCTGGGGGGGCAGTATCCGGGGTCCATTTGTCCTATACTGGTTGGCGACCTTTCTCCAGCTGTCCTCGACGTTGGTACCCATGACATACTCCCCGGTCACACGGCAGCCGACGGTACCCCATCGATCTAGCACGCGGTAAGACAAGGCATTGGCGATCCGTCTCCATCCCCACCAGATCACCATTTCCGGGAGCTGAGGCATTCTGAGCGCAGTCTTAGCAGCTTCCTCCAGCATAGCATTAGTCTGAACCAAGTCCTCGTCTCCGGCCAGACTCAGATACCGCGGTGCCAGGGCCAGTGTCGCGAGGTTAGGCCACCTCCACTCAGTCTGGGCCACGCAAGTGTTGAAGTAGTCCGTCCACTGCATCGGCCATGTACGAAGCAATGAATTTGTGTAGTTCCAGGCTCCTCCGGGCCAGAGGGGCGGCGACGCACAGCGACGGACAGGGCGGCGGCTCTGTCCAGCTCGAGATATCTCGGATCGAGTCCTGACGACTGTCATCAGACCGAGGCTGTTGAGATGCCAGAGAAGCAGGGCAACGTGGAGTTCATCAAAGACCTCAAACAAGGCCGTTGTGCGCACCGCTGGAGACAGCGCTTCCTCGATGTCACGATACACTATCAGCAGCTATCAACACCAGAAAGAGCGTCAGTAGACGTGGGAGATGATAGGGCCAAGTAGGACAATACGGCTTACCGATCATGAAGTGTGTCGAGGATCCTGATTTGGATCTCGGGTGGGACTCGACGCCATGGGAAGGGAATGTGAACAGAAGCGGTAACAGGGATGCCGGACGGGCTGGCTGCGCGGAACGAGTTCCCTTGCTCGGGCACACCGATCAACGTTAACGTCGTCCTCCGGAGACCTGAGAACGGTCGCCGCGTTCGGGGCCGCGTCGACCGTCGGTTGCACTGAATCAAATGAAGGAGCAGACATGATTGCAACCCGACGATAGTGGTAGTAGCATGGGATACGAATTAATTCATGGCTGAGTGTTCTAAGTTTGAAGTTTCAAAGGACCTCCCCTTGGAGATGTTATATTCGGGCCCGGAGAAGCTGACGTTTCCGCACCAAACTGTGTCTCTTGTCACTCCTCGCAAAGACTTCAGTGTCAGTGCCGGACAGTAAAGGCCGAGGTCCACAGAGCGCTTCCATGCCGCCGTCAAGCCCAGGTACATTGGAGTTTCGACCGTGCGCCTTCCTCACGCGTCACATTGCCGAACAGTGAGAACCCCTCGTCACTCACAAGACCAGCTGAAGGAGACAAGACAGATACAGAAAGGTTCTGTTGTGAATGTGCCAGGCTCATGACAACATCTGCATCTCCAAAGCATCGTCGAAGCTTCACTGTCCGGACTGCCAGCTCGGGACAAAGTGGGCCTGGCTCACGTGAGGCGGGGCAGAGGGCAACCCAACCCTACCGCACTTGCCAGCCAATTTTCGGCGCACCTGTGGGTGGAGCCCAGCCCAGTTTGCCCGAATCCAAATCAGAGGGACCCGCTTTCCCAAGCACTTCCACCAACAAATCGACCAACACCATCCAAATCGGATTTTCGCTCTTTCGATACGCCCAGCTCAAGCATATCGACCAAGAGCGAGATCTTGACAATCCTCCATCACCGCAATCATGGCTGACGAATACGTATGTCGATATCCTGTTCCCCGATATGGTCCCTCGAGTTCCATTCCCCTTTTGCGCCTCTTCGACTCAGAGCGAGCGGCGATACGGCAGGAAACGGAAGATCAAATCAAGTTGTGATGCAGATTGGCTGACACGAAATGGATTCACAGAACGCCGAGGAGGCTGCCGAGATCAAGAAGAAGAGAACCTTCCGCAAGTTCTCTTACCGCGGTATCGACCTCGATGCGTACGTTGTCCCCCGATATTACGATTACATATAACAATACGAAATGATGGGCTGGCTGGCTGGCTGGTCATGGGCGATGAATGCGAGCGCTGACCTTGTCTCTTGGAAAATAATACAGTCTCCTCGATCTCGGTTCGGATGAGCTGCGCGACGTCCTCCATGCCCGCGCCCGCAGAAGGATCAACCGCGGCCTCAAGCGCAAGCCCATGGGCCTGATCAAGAAGCTGCGCAAGGCCAAGCAGGAGGCCAAGCCCAACGAGAAGCCCGACCTCGTCAAGACCCATCTCCGCGACATGATTGTCGTCCCCGAGATGATCGGCAGCGTCATCGGCATCTACTCCGGCAAGGAGTTCAACCAGGTCGAGATCAAGCCCGAGATGGTCGGCCACTACCTGGCCGAGTTCTCCATCTCATAGTACGTTTAACCCCCCTTTTTCTCTTGGGTAACCAGCAGCCTGCTAACCGCTGTCTCGGTAACACAGCAAGCCCGTCAAGCACGGTCGTCCCGGTATCGGTGCCACACACTCGTCGCGTTTCATCCCCCTCAAGTAAACGGGCTCGAGTCTCTTTTGGTGGATGGACAATGGACGAAGCGGTGGTATGGCAGGGTGCGGATGATGGTTCTTGCATTCAATCAATCATGGTCAAACGGCGAAAATGGACGGTCTTGCTCGGAATGTGTTATGCTATCCACACAGATGATAGTGACCCGGGCTTCCTGATTGAATGAAGGATTGATTTCTCTGGTCCCAATGCTGCTGTGCCCCATGCTTAGCAGTCTCGTTGTGATATGCCTGTGCATGCTAGCCGATGATGGGCTTCTGGGCGCGTCTGGCTGATAAAACCCCTGCGTGCGTGCTGGTCTTGAGCGCAGTATACCTGGCCCAGCGTAACAGACTCTTGGCTTCATCCCAGGCCGAGAGCGCAAAAGGGAACGCTGTCTTCAGCTAAGGCAAGAAGAGCGCAGACGTGGTGCCCCGAGTCGCACGGGTATGTGACATAGCCGCGGGAATGATGGATCTGTCTCGTGCTGGAACCAGGTGCCCGTCAACTCTTGACGTGGATGCGTCAGATATCTACTCCTACAACCACCAAATACTCACAAATCGACACACAATCACGGAGATAGCTTGCATCGACGAACAGCAAAAAGCTCCATTGGACGAATATATGTGCAATTGTGCTACAGCCTCTCTCCCAAGCCTGTCTCCCATCCCATCATTTGCTACACTTCCTCGCCATCCCGAGCTCAAGGGTTCGGTTGCGGATCCCACTTGCTCCTCGCCTTGGTCGCCTTCCTCTCCTCCTCGTCCAGATGTTGTTGCCTGTAGTGCTCCACCACCTTGTCGAGGTTGGCGTTGTGGCCGGCCGGCACGTTGAAGGGGGAGCCGGCGTGGAAGACCCTGTTTTTGTTGTCAGCCTTGCACCATAATCAGTGCCACCACTGTAGGGGCTAGGCCACGGAAGGACATATCCACTGCAGAGCTGAAGAAGGTAGGGTCAAACGTACTCGGGGAACTTGAGCTCAATGTGCTTGTTCCGCGGGGCGTTGTACAGCAGGTGCTTGTCGTGGGCGGCCTGCTCGATCATGGCCGTGCGCAGGGCGTTGCGCTCGTTCCACGTCTCCGACATCTCGGTGTACTTGTGGATGAGTCCCGCGAAGCCGGTGGGCTTGCCGTCCTCGTTGGGGCGCGAGATGCTGTAGAAGAAGATGGAGAGCGGGATCGCGCCGACGGCGAAGTAGAAGGCGGCCTGTTACACACACACGCCAGGAGAGCGGTTAGCCTGGGTACACTGGTACACTAAGTGACGGGGAAAATGCAAGAAGCAGGACAAGGGGGCCGCAGACGTACGCCTAGAGGCTCCTCCTTGCCGGCAGCATGGTGCTCGCCGTGGCCGTGTTCCGAGGCGTAGGATCGCGTGTTGCGGATGGTCGTCGGCCTTGAGCGCCGAGCAATGTGTGCGGCCCGCTGCCTGAGCGCCGACATCTTCAGTCAAGCCCGTTGCGGCGGTCAATTGGGTCGTCGCTGGGCTGGTTGAGGGAATGAATGGTCGTGGATGCGGGCAAAGCTTCCAATCGAAGCTTGGTTTGGTGATGTCGGACCGCAAACGCATCCGGGCCCCGCTTGACGCGCGTGTGGCGGCTACCGGCAAACCCGCCAATGAAGAGACGCCAAATAGATGATGCTCGGGTACAAAGATACATTGCCTCTTGAAGAAGGTCAAGAGGCGAATTCGAGATCACGACGCCGAGAGTTAGATCTGTCCTTTCTTTGTGTTTCTTTTCTTGAGTCATAGCTGGGTGTTGTCGTGTCTAGGCCGAGAGTCGTTTTTAAGGCGTCGTCGCCTGTATTGCCACAGCTTCTGTTCATCCTCCTCATATTGTTATTTTTTTTTTTTTCGGGGTCTCGTCCACATTCGCTCTGTTTAAGATCACTTCGAGGGGCACTCGTTCGACCAAACCGCCATCTAACGCACATTGAGATGCCTCTTTCACGGTCGCGGACATCATCATCTGGCCTTTGGGGCCTTATTGGCCTCCTGTTTCTTATGATTATATTAGTGGCGGCGTCATCCTCCGTACCTTCATCCTCATCACCATCGGTGCCAACACCATCACAAGCAGCAGATGTTGATCTAATATGCCACACCGACAACCCGTCAGAATGTTATCCAAAGGTCTTTGTCCCAACAGACGAGTTCCAGACCGTTCATGACGACCAATATCTGCCACCAGGTCTCCACGTCCGTCTCAATGTCTGGACCGGCCAAAAGGAAGCCAAGATCAACGTCCCAGACGAACAGAACGCCGAACTGGAAGATCTCCCAGTCGACTCATCCGTGGTAGTTGTGGAACCAAGCGAGGACGGACTCCAAATCCCCGCCGGCGCACCAGTCTACGAGCCAGTAGGCAAGATAAAAGAGCCCCCCAAGTCCGAGGAGTCAGACTCCTTCTACCAGTCCCTCGACATTCTGGGTAAGGGCCTCGACATCGACCAGTCCCTCGAGCAGCTCGAGGAGCTCTCTCACGACATCTACTACGGCCTCAAGATCGCCGAGAAGTACGAGACGGTCAAGGACCTGCTCTGCTACGCCGTCGCCGATAGCCGCGAAGGCCAGTCCGCCGTGAGCAGGGCCAAGACGGCGGCGAACACGCTGGCCGGCGCGCTGCAGAACAACGCCAAGGCCCTGGCAGAGGTGGAGAGGCACTGGCCGCGCTTGAGGGATGTGCAGTGTGCCCCGTCCGAGGACGCAGATGATCAGACCTGGGATGAAGGAGAGAATAATTTGGCCAGTTCGACTTTCCGACTTGTGGGTGTCGGTGGGAGATATCTGGCACCTGGCATACAGCATCCGTCGGTCGTCAGGGCCAGGGTGGCGGCGCTAAAGGGCCTGCTGAAGAGCGATGTCCTGCGCAAGGACTTCCTCAAGAAGCGAGGGATGGAGTCCCTGCTCCATGTTCTTGTGTCCATGACGGAGCCAGAGTGGGAGGCTGTTAGGCAGAAGACGGCGTTGCTGGTACAGGACATCTTTCTTGACAGCGATCTAGGGGCAACTCTGGGGGAGTGGCCGGTGGACGACCAGCACAGCGAGGGTGTCTGTGCAAGGGGGAATATGCAGGGTCCTCTGCAGGAATGCTGGGACTATGAGGCTAAGCAGTTGGCGCATGCGCATAGGGCTGATAAAGAGCATTGGAGCCAGGAGCTCTGGGAAAAGTTGAGGGAGGCGAGGAACGGCGTTAAGGCGACGGAGAGGTGGCGGGACGAGTTGTAGTGGACTTGTTTTTGACACAGATCGCGCATATACCCTTTATTTCACTCAAGTAAGCCAATAAAGCTGTTGCTTTGCATTCTTATCTCGCGAGTGGGCTGAGCTACAACCGTAGAGAATGTTCTTTTGCCATTCGCCCTGTTGTGCGTGTTTGCTGACCTTGAGGATCTCCACATCTCGGGTCCCGTCCATCGACATCATCACCTCAAAACCCAAATTCCACGCCAGATCACCCAGTGTATCCGGAAACCGTTCTGAACCATCTCGATCAGTATTCAATCCGGAGAGTACTCAATCCATGCTTATAAATAAAGCATCAGGAGTTCTCGCCTGCTTTTTAGCCGTGTAGAACAAGTTCGACTATCTGGATGTCACTTGAATTTCGAGTGACAGCACATCTAGCACCAAATCCCCGAGCTTCGACACCACCTCGACCACTCAGCCCAGGGACAGTCGCATCCAACTGAACATTCAACACAAGAAATGTCCAACACAAACCTCCGCCTCTCGGGCACCCGCAAGGGCCCCCGCGGCCGCAGCCTCCAAGCAACCACCACCCTCCCCGCCGGCAGCGCAATAGCCACCTTCCCGCGCCCCCTCCTCTGTCTCCCAGACGCCTCCCACACGCGCACGGCATGCGACTGGTGTCTCAGGCCGGGTACCACGTCTCCCACCCTGTCCTCCTCTTCCACCTTACCCTCCACCCCGCTCTCCCCGTCCGCATCCCAGACCAAGCTCTCACCCTGCTCCCGCTGCCGGTACGTCGTCTACTGCTCCAAGAAATGCCAGGCCTCGGCCTGGAAAGCCATTCACAAACTCGAATGTCCCCGCCTCTGCAAGGTCGAGGACTCCGTGATGGGCGCTACCCGGGGAAGAGACGCCAATGGCCGGGAGGAAGAGTGGTTGCTCCCGACGCCCGTGCGGGCCGCGATGCAGATCCTCCTCCGCCTCAAGGCAGGGGATGAGGCGGTGAAGGATGCGGTCGGAGGCGTGCCCTTCGTCGGGGGCAGGACGACGGCAGAGGGGAAGTTGGAGGGGAATGTGGAGGGGTTCAGCAGCGACGAGGAGCTGTGGAAGGATCTGGGCATGCAGGCCATGGCAGCGTTGAAGTTTGCTGGGGTCGAGCTGGAGGGTGAAAAGATGGGATTTGCGGCCGAGGGGGTGAGGGCTGTACTGTGTCTGCTGCAGACGAACGCGTTTGACAGGCGGGACGAGGATGTTGGTGCCGCGGGCGTATTTCTGGATGTTGATCTTGCTATGGCGAATCACTCTTGCGTGCCAAATGCGTATGTCTGCTTTGTGGGAAGGACGGCGGTGCTGAGGGCTGAGAGGGAGATCAAAGCTGGCGAGGAGATTGAGATTTCTTACATTGGCAGGTCTTCCGTCTCCCAGGTTCATTGGAGGCTATGTGAACTTCGCTAACTCTCTCAGACAACACACTATCTAAAGCTGAGCGGCACAAGGCTCTAAGGTTGTACCACTTCGAGTGCCGGTGTCAACGCTGCACGGATGACCTGGACGTCTACCAGGTGTGCCGGGCATCATCCAACATCCCGCTCAACGTCTTCAGTCTTCAGCCCGACCTGGGACTCTATACCAAGCCTCCTATCGACCGCACAGCCCTCGAGTCTGTTTCGCCTCCAAAGACAGTCAATAACAGCCAGCACCCCTGGGCACAATGCAGACCCCTCCTCGAAGCAGGGATGTACGCCATCGAGCCCCTCCCCTCCATCCTCCATGACCTCGTCATCCGCTACGAGACGGCGGACCAGAACTTCGCCTACGCCCTCTCCCTCGCCTGCTTTTTGGCAACACAGTGCCACCCCTACGCCCACGTCGCGCCGTTCAAGCCCTGGCGAGTAAAGGGGCTGATGATGATCGCCCAGCTACTCAGCCAGACTGCGCCCCTGTCCGCCATGGGCGAGCTGGGAACGACATGTCCCGACCAGAGATTGGTCGATAGACTGGCCAGGATGGACCAGGTGTCCATGTGCGAGGCCGTGCTGCGGCTGGTGGTGCACTACGGTCCCATGGGGCACTCGGGCGATTGGGAGGTGCTGAAGAGCGCGAGGGAGCTGCTGGATGACATCCAGCAGCTGCAGGGTCGGGAACGCGAGTCAGCCATGATAGGGGCCTGGGCGATGGACCCCGGGCGGCCGGACGCGAGGCATTTCATCGACGAGGTCATTCTGGGACCGATCAAGGCGCTGGCGGAGTTTGCTCTTGAGATAGTTGAGAGGGAGCTTAGCAGCGGAAACGATGGTAGGCTAGTGTTGAGGAGCCAGCCTGCATCATTGAGACGGCTCGTGTACACGTCTTGAATATCGTAACTTCGAAGAAATGCCACGAAGTCTGAAGCTCATAAGCTCACCCTCTCCGCTTCGATTGATGTGCCTTGTCGTTGACGTTTGTTCCGATCAGAGATCTTCTTACCGGCCGCTGCGGCTTCTTATCGATTTTGCCACTCTTGGTTAGTCGAGTATTATCCGTCCTTGTCCTGGTTTCGGCTACTGGTGAGCTGGTGGGGGTGTCGCGCCATTGGGTTGCAACAATGGTATCGGCGAGGTCCGACGAAGTAGCAGCTCGCTTAGAGCTGGTGTCGGGAAGTGGCGAGGTGTCGATTCCCGAAGATGGCCTCTTCCTTCGGGAGGAGCGTAGTTCTTGGGCATGGTAGTCGTGGTCGTCGTATCGATCGTAGGCCGATGTCGGCTCTGCAGCGGAAACCGGAGGCTGGTGACTCTGGCCACCCTGAGCAGCAGCCTCCATCCTCTGCACTCGGCCTTTGAAGATCTCAAACTCCATCTGCAAGCTCTCCACCACACTCGCGCGGTTGCCGATCTTGGCGATGTTGCTGGTTAGAATGTCGAGCTCCCTTGACGAAAAGGAACCAGGCGGTTTGGATCTGCCCTCCTCCAACTGCTTCCGCACCTGGGCCAGCTCGCCTCTCATAGCAGCCATGTCTTTAGCGTGATCTCTCGAGGACACCCGGTCTCTCAACGAAGACTTTATGTCATCAATGTCCTTTGAGTGCTGCCGTAGTCCTGCCTTCACTTCGTCAAGTTCATTTTCGAACTTGCTTGCCAGTTCTTGCAGCTCTTGCCGTATGGCTCTGACAGAGTTATTGGCCGAGTTGAGCTGTTCCTCGAGGCGCTTGACCACTGTCCGGTCTTGCGCATGCTTCTTGACCTCCTTGATCTCCGTCTTCAACGACGCCATGTCCTCATGACTGCCCCGAACTTCCTGTCGTAGCCCGGACAGCGTGTCCCGGATCTTGCCGAGGTCGTTCTCGACACGGTTGACTGCGTCGTCTAGCCCTGAGATGACCTTGAAACCTGCACTGTCGATCCTCTCAATATTGCTCCGTTGCGCTTCCAGCTCGGCCTGAAGGAGAGACAGCTCAGCAGATGAGCCTCCTCCTGGGAAGTCATTGGAGGCTTCGTTCACAGAGTTGTCTCTGCTGGACCTTGGGCCTTCGCGCAGCTTCAAATGCCGCTTGACAACAAGGTCAACCGCGCGGTTATCATGCTTGCTCAGGGCCAAGACGGTGGTCGCCCGAAAGAGCATCTGGTTTCTGCCCAACGTGTGAGTTCCATGTGGTCATTACTGTGCAGAGAGCTGTTGTACATACTCATCGAGAACATGATTGACAGGGCTACTGGTGCATCTGATGCCGAGCACGACGCCACACGGAGAACAAGCAATGTCTTGTAGTTGGCTGAGAACAGGTATATAATCAGTATAAATGACTTTGGTCACAGACGCAACACCACGCTGTATCACACTCATACCATCCTTCAACCAGGGTTCCCTTCTCCCCGGACCTCAATGGCCCGTGCGACTCGATGTCGGGCGACTGTTGTGGATCGATAATGGGGCTGAAGTAGCTCTTGCCGACCTGTGTCCAAAAATTGGTAAATTCACCCAAAGGGGATTCGCAGCTTCTGCAGCGAATGCTAATGTCCTCCATCTTGGCGCATTACTATTGAAGTCGCCGCGATGGCTGTCGCTAAGACGCGTAAAGTGAAGCTATCGCGTTGTGGCTGGAGACGGCCGGTCCGTGCTTGGCAATCAGATGCGCCTCTCTCACTTGCTAATAATTTCCGAGTATCAAGCCACACTGGACCGAAAACCGAACTTTTTGCGCCACACCCCGCAAAGGTCCCCCCCCCCCCTGGCGATAGTTTTATTCTTGTAACTATTCTACCAAACAGACCAGCCCAGGCCCGACAGGATACACACCATGGGCAAACCAGAAGAACCCCTTGTTGGCGTCAACATGTCGACGGCAACGGGCGCCCTCGAAACCACTGACAGCGCCAACACATCATCGGAGGCAATGGAGCGCAAGTCCTCCTCCTCGGGCAGCCTGAAGCGGTCCAGCCCACACGACGGCCCCGACGACGACGAAGGCTGGAGCGTCATACGGAACGGCCGGCCCGTCAAGAAGTCCAAGAAGACGCCCAAGCCCGGGTCCGGCAGCTACCCGGAATTCCACTTCGCCAACACGGCCAAGCTACAGGCCAAGATCAACCTCTCCCAGCTGCGCGACCTGATCCTCTACATCTTCGCCGACGGCGGCGGCCCGCAGTGGATCTCCGTCAAGCACCGGCCCGAGTTCAGGAAGATTGTCGCTATCTGGGTGCCGGGGCTGGAGGAGGCCATGTTCAAGCCGGGCGTGGACTTTGGGACGTACAACAAGAGGAGGGATGATGGCACAGACAAGATGGTCACCAGTCCGGACGATTACTACCCTCGTCCTCTTAAGAAGGAAGAGTTGCCCCGGGCGCTCAAGCCGTTCGCCGACATGTTCAAGCACCTCTGGCCCGTCAAGGCACCGGGCGACGACAAAACGGGCAGGATACACAGCCCCATGCAGACGTTCCTCACTGCTCCACTACCCAAGAGCCAGAAAGGAAACGGGCCACAGGCGGTCAGGGAGCCAAAAGGATGGAAGGACGAGCGGACGAGGATCACGGAGTTCCTGGTCAGTCCCCAGGAGTACATCGAGCACGGCTTCTTGACACATCCCGCGCTGCTGTCCGAGGAGCTGAGAAAAGAATGGAAGGACCCAGAGGGATGGGTGCATACTCGCGTCGAGACGCTGGAGGACGGCGATGTGCCGGAGAAGGAGATCGAGCAGGGCAGTGTCACCGCTGGACGGGAGATCCTCGCCCTGGACTGCGAGATGTGCATGACGGGCGAGAAGGAGTTCTCGTTAACGCGCATCAGCCTGGTAAACTGGGACGGCACAGTCGTCCTCGACGAGCTGGTCAAACCGGACAAGCCCATCATCGACTACGTCACGCGCTTCTCGGGCATCACAGAAGAGATGCTGGCGCCGGTGACCACGACGCTCAAGGACATCCAAGCCCGCCTCCTCGACATCCTCCACCCCCGCACCATTCTGGTCGGCCACAGCCTCGACTCGGACCTCAAGGCCATGCAGCTCACCCACCCCTTCATCGTCGACACCTCGGTCCTCTTCCCGCACGCCCGCGGCATGCCCCTCAAGAACAGCCTCAAGTTCCTGGCGCAAAAGTACCTCAACCGCGAGGTGCAAAAGGGCGGGCACGCCGGCCACGACAGCGTCGAGGACGCCAAGACGTGCCTCGACCTGGTCAAGAAGAAGTGCGAGAAGGGCAAGGGCTGGGCCGCCAGCGACATGCAGGGCGAGAACCTCTTCAAGCGGCTGACGCGGGCGGGGACGTCGTACTACAACCAGGCCGGCCCGGAGGCCAAGGGTGGCGCTGCTACCGGCAAGACCAGCGCGGCTGTGGACTGGGGCGATCTGGAGAGGAACCAGTGCAGTGCTGCTACGTACAGGATAGCGTGCACCTCGGATGCGGAGGTCGAGGCCGGCATCCTGCGGGCTGTGCACGGTGACCCGGACGGGCTGGAGATACCGGGAGGCGGGGTGCAGTTCGTCTGGGCGAGGATGAGGGAGCTGGAGGAGCTGCAGGGCTGGTGGAATCGCAACAAAATGACGGATGAGCAGACGGGCGGACCACCTCATGCCCCGAACGGCAGCCCGGACGAGGACGGGGACGAGGGGAAGAAGGGAAGCAAGCTAGAGGTCAAGTTAACGGAGCTTACGCAGCGGCTGGCGAGGATACATGCCGCACTCCCGCCCTGCACGGGATTCATCCTGTTCAGCGGCACGGGAGATCCAAGGGAGATGAGCCGGCTGCAGGCGCAACACGTCGCGTTCAAGCGAGAGTATAACACACCCGGGTCCAAGTGGGATCAGCTGAGCGTGCAGTGGACGGACGTGGAGGACCAGGCTCTGAAGAGAGCAGTGAGGAGGGCTAGGAACGGTATTGGATTTGTTGGAGTGAAATAAATAGCCCTAGCAATAACCCTAGCAATAGCCCTAGAAGGTCCAGCCGTTGAAGTCGTCGACGAATCGCACAGCAGAGGCAAGATACCTATCGTGGACGTCGCCCCACGTTCTTGCCGCCTCCCTCATGGCCCGTATCGCTTTCACGTAATGCGCGTCAGTGGCCCAATCCGACTTTAGGGCCCTCTGCTCGACATACTTCCACCCCTTGCCCGCAAGCTCCGTAGTAGGTACGTAATCCGGGTCGATTTTGGGCCTCAACTCGGCCACGTACACGGCCAGCACGAGCAGCCACCACTGCCGCACTAGGCTAAGATGGAACTTCACTGGAATAAGCGGCAACAGTATCCGCACGGCGTGGCTCGTGGTGAGGGTGTGGCAGACGAAGAAGTTGTAGGAATGCGTCCCCGGCGGCACCGTGGCGACCAGCAGGGCGACCGCTGCCTCTTGGGATTCTCGAAACTGCTTGACCGGATCGTCCAGCTTCCAGGCGTTCCAGTACTCGAGCACAAGGTCCTCGTGCTTCTCGAATAGGGGCTCGATGTTGTCGAAGCCCGGTTGCTTAAAGAGGTCGTCAAAGCGCTTGTCTGTCGAGAGCTGGTTCAGGAGCTCAGTGGGCGATGTAGAGCTGAAGGGTGACGGTCTGGTGTAAGACGGGTCGTCGGAGTATCTGTGCAGGAAGTTGTACTGGACCGCCGTCAGGGCCAGCGCCTCCATGGCTATCTCTTTGCTGTCGAACTCGAATGCGTAGCCCAGGTGGATTAACGGATGGCCAACTGTACCGGTGTCAGTAGTCTGAACAGATCGAACGCGGATTTATGGCGGACATCGAGACGTACGCCCTCCGATGAGCCCATTGACAAGCGGCTCGTCCCCCTGGAACATAAAGCGCTCAACCACCTTCTTCCAATCGTATCCCACAG
>Ga0209127_100239_pt1 | contig 19554 bp, 20 predicted proteins | sample LakSupMetagenome_FD_187469 | JGI IMG/M metagenome (GOLD analysis project Ga0209127, IMG submission 187469) | Freshwater microbial communities from Lake Superior, Canada - Sta WM archaea (SPAdes) (version 2) | ecosystem: Environmental > Aquatic > Freshwater > Lake | place: Lake Superior, Canada...
ACTCATGATGGGAGAAAAAATATCGCATGCTCAACATCATCGACGAGTTCACGCATGAATGCCTGGCGATCCGCATCGATCGAAGGTTGAAGGCGATCGACGTCATCGACGTGCTCTCGGACCTGTTTATCCTGCGCGGTGTGCCGGAACATGTTCGCTCAGATAACGCCCGATGTCGGGAAGCAGCTTTGGGCTTTGGCCAACAGGTCTCATAGCGCCGGCAGATCGCCGACGTCGGCAGTAAGCTGATCCAGATGGTTTCCACCGCCAACGGGATCGCTCCCAGCCATAGCAAACACAGGATCCAGCGGCATTGACACGGCCGTGGTCCTCACCGTCCTCAAGACGAGATACGCACCCAGGTGGAAGGCCCGAACATTATCTACAGGGTCGCCTTTGGCGCCCTCACGGCCCTTGCAGAGAGGGGTCCTTCCACCTGGCACCCGGTCGCTCCAGGAACGGCCGGTATTCTGTCCCCGTCTTGACGACGGCATGCGCCACCCGCGCCATCTTGGCGGTGAGCGCGGTCATCGCCTTGCGACGGCGATCGGCATCGTCCGCGTGGCCGGCAACATAGCGGCCGAGCTTGTCGCGGAAGCTGTTGTCACATTGGCGCGCGGCGACCTGCGCCGCCATCCAGAACGTTCGGCGCAGGCGGGCATTGCCGTACTTCGACAGCTTAGTCCGACCGCGGAATGTGCCGGATTGGCAGGTAGCGAGGTCGAGGCCGCAGAACTTCAGGAACTGGCGGTGGTGGCCGAACCGTCTCAGGTCTCCGGCCTCGGCGAGGATTGTCAGAGCGTTGATCGGCCCGATTCCCGGAATCCGCCGCAGCAACTGGTAATCGTGATGATCAGCCAGCGTGACCTGCGCGATCTCCTCGATCCGGTTGCGCTCCCGGATCAGGCCCCGCGCCTGGGCAATGATCATCCGGAACATCGTGATCGCGGTGCTCTCCTCCGGCACGGGCAATGCAATCGATGAGCAGGCCGTCTCGTAGATGTCGTTGATCAGCCGCGCCTTGGAGACCTAGCGGCCGACCAGAGGCCAGGCCTCCGTCACGAACGCTTCCCGCTCCAGCGCGAGGATACTGCCGGGCGTCGGGAAGCGCTCGATCAGTGCCAGGAACCAATCCGAGCGGCTATTGCCGGCGAAGCGGCCGATCTCCGGGAAATACAGCGGGAGATAATGCGTCAGGATACGGTGCCAGGTCTGCGTCTTGGCCTTCGAGATCGTCTCGTGTGTCTTCGACAGCTCCTGGAGATCGTTGATGCCGTCGGCCAACGGGTCGACATAGACCTGCGTGGCACCGATCCGCAGCATGTGCAGGATGACCTGGGCGTCCTTGGGATCGTTCTTGTCCCAGCCGTTATGGACCGCCTCTCGCGTCCGAGCCAGCGCGACCGACGAGATTAGCCGCAGCTCGAAGCCTGCCGTCAGCAGCCGATAGGCGAGCGTGCGATGGTAGTTCCCCGTCGCCTCGAAGCCGACGAGGATCGGCCGCCCGATCGCGGCAAGGTCCGCAGCCAGGCGGTCGTAATCCGGCTTGGTTGCCATCACGGTCATCCGCCGGCGGCGACCGCCTTCCGGCCGCTCGGTCAGGACCTCCTGGCGGTGCTTGGACATGTCGATCGCTACCAGCACGGCGCCGGTCGGAGTAGAAAAGCGCTTGGTCATGGTTGGCCTCGTTCCAAAGTGTTGCCTCAACAACTTCACTTTAGAGACCTGCTGGTCGGCCATGACCGCCGTGACGGCGCGCTGCGCTACGCAAGGCTTCGCGCGCCGTCAGCCAACGGTCGAGCCTCTTCCCAATGTGCTACGGCACCGAGTTCGTCGCCAAGGCCGTGCAGGGTTGGATTAGCGCGGTTGGCGCGAAGACCGCCTACATCGCGCCCGGCAGTCCCTGGGAGAACGGCTTCATCGAGTCGTTCAATGCCCGGTTGCGCGATGAACTCCTCGACGGCGAGATCTTCTACACCCTCGCGGAGGCGAAGATCGTCGTGGAAAGCTGGCGGCGGCACTTCAACACCGTCCGCCCGCGTGGCTCGCTCGGATACAAGCCTCCCGCGCCGGAGGTCTTCGTGCCCGCCATGACCGCGCGGGCGACTGCGCAACCCGAACCAACTACGCCGCCCGCGCTGGCCGCGAGGCCAACTCTCCACTAACAATCGCTTTGGACCAGTCGGCGGGGGCGGATCAATGTGAAGGCCGACGATCTCTCTTTTTCCGTCAGTATCGCCGGCAACCGCGATTATCGCCGCAACCGAGACGATGCGCCCGCTCTCGCGCATCTTCAGATGGGCGGCTTCGAGCCATAGATAGGGCCAGTCGCCGGACAACGGGCGCTTGAGGAAGGCGTTCACCCGCTCGTCGATGTCCTTGCACAGCTTCGACACCGACGATTTCGAGATGCGCGTCATCCCCATGGCCTGCACCAGTTCATCGACCTTGCGGGGCGAGACGCCGTTGATCCAGGCCTCCTGGATGACGGCGACCAGCGCCTTCTCCACCGTCTTCCTCGGCTCCAGGAAGCCGGGGAAGTAGGCTCCGCTGCGCATCTTCGGGATTTTCAGGTTCAGCGTGCCCAGCCTGGTGTCGAGCGTCCGGTCTCGGTAGCCATTGCGCCAGGCCTGCCGGGCCTCGCCGCGCTCGTAGCACCCGGTCCCGATCAGGCCATCGACATCGGCCTCCATGATCAGTTGCAGCACGCTCTCGGCAATCGTCCGCAGAAAATCAGGGTCGCCGCTCTTCGCGGGAAGCTCGGCAAGCGCTAATCTGTCCTCGGTCATCGGGTTCTCCGTTTCGCTCAGGTCGAAGTCTCGCAACTCCACCTTCTCAAACGGGCCCGGTGCCCACACCGGCTCAGGCCAAAAACGCAGCGGATCTCCACTGCCGTTTCCACGGGAAGCGCTCCGCGAAATTACACAATCTGCGCGGACGCGATCTTCGGCATCCATAGGCATTCGATGAACTTCGTACCGCTTTCGTATATCGAGACTGAATGACGACGGGTTGGCACGAGCGCGGCGAGGCGACATTGGCTGCGGTTTCCGTCGCGCGTTATGGCGAGCGTGACGGGGTGATTGCGGGGCTTTCCGCGACGCTTGGTGTTGCGGCTCAGACATTGCGGCGCGAAGCGGCTGCGGTGCGTTTTCTGCGCGACGAATTCGACGGCCCCGGCGAACTAGGCTCGCGGCTCCGGCTCGCGCCGATGGCGTCGGTCGAGTTCATCGCGCGCTGGCAACGGCACGATCGGCAGGGCGCGCTGGTGGCGGCGCGGCGTGTGGCGGATGGCGAGCTGAGCGTGCGCGCGATCGCGCAGGCGGAGCGGGCGGCGCGTTCGAGCGGCGCCGATCAGCCGAGCCCGGACAGGCGACCTGACCAGGTTTTTCGGGAGGCCGTCGCTGAGAGCTTTGCGGCGATCGGCGGCAAGGTCGAACGCTATGTCGCCGGCGGGTTCGCGGTCCCGTTCGATCTTTGCTGGTGGGTTCATCCACGATGGCCGGTCTTCGTCATCATCGTCGGCCCCTACGGCGACCGCGAGCGCTACGATGGGCGGCGGGTCGACTGGTGCCTGCGGGCCCATTTTCACAGCCGGCAGAGCGAGGCGCTGATGGTCCTGGCGGAGCCCGGCGCGCTGGCGTCCTACGAGGCGTTCAGGGATCGCAACGGCCTGAGCTTCGATGTCATCGCATCGACCACGGGACGTTTCGGGATCGGCGCCGGCCAGGATGTCAGGTCGGTCTCGCGCGGACGGTGGAGCCAGGCCATTGTCCCTTGCGCCGTCTGATTCGATGATAACGACCGTCCGATAATAAGGGGCGCCCAGCGGCGTCGGTCGAGGTCAGCCATGACGAGCCTTGTCGAAACCCATGCCCGGATGGAGCGTCTGCTGGCGCTGCTGCCCGAGAGAACCCCCTCCGAAGGGACGATGCGCCAGTACCGTGGCGTGCATGAGCGGATGCGCCGGGCGGGCTGCTACGACCCGATGGCCTGCGCCTGTCCGGCAAGCTACAACCGGGCACGGGCTGCGCTGCACTTCTGCGCCCGCGAGACCCTGCTGCGGCTGAAGGCCGACCTCGAAGCGCGTTCGCGCGCCGGAGAGCGCAAGGCTGCGAGCCTCACTGCGGAGGCGCTGGCGCTGTACCTCGATCGGGTCGAAGCGGCGATCCTGGCGCACCCGCCCTGCGCCGTTCCGGACTACCGCGCCGCCTCGCCGTTCCGCGCCAAGCCGGACGCGCCCCGCCGTGGCGCCGGCTCGAAGAAGCACAGCCTGAAAGACAAGCCGGCCGACTGGCGCGAGCAGGTCTTCGCCGCGACGCCGGAAACCAGCCCCTACAAGGCCGCGATCGCTGCGATGTGCCTGTCGACCTGCCGCGTCGGCGAGTATGCCGAGACCATCCGCGACCAGCAGTACTCGCCCGGCGTCAGGGTCATCAAGCGCGACGGGTTCCTGGAGATCTTCACGATCGCGCAGAAGAGCCATGGCGGCAAATACGGGCTCAGCATGTCGGGCGTGACGGTCGCCATCGCGCAGGGTGGGGCGCCAGCGGCGCATCTTGCGACGATGTGCGACGAGGCCGGCGGCGCGATCGAGATCGCGGTCGAGAGCACGGAGGGCCTGCGCAAGGCGGTCGGCCGGATCGCGGCGAGGCTCGGCTTCAGCAATGTCTCGCCGAACTCGTTTCGCGCGCAGTGCATCGCGGACGGGAAGGTGACGCTTCCCAACGCTGAGATGGTCGCCGCCGGCGCTGGCCACTGCAGCATCCGCAGCCAGTCGCGCTATGGCCGCGCCGAGCATGGCCGGCGCGGCGGCGGCGGGCTGGTCGGGACCTTCAGCGAGCGGCAGCCGCGGCCGGCGTCAGTCGAGCGCATGGTTCGGTTCGAGGCGATGCGGCTGACGCGCGCGATCGAGCGCGGCCGCGCGCCGCCGCGCTTCGCGGCCTGATCGTCACGGACTGCCGGCGGCCTCGGCATCGCCCCCGCCGGCCGAAAGCTGCAGGCGCTCCATCAGCGGGCGCAGCACCTTGAGCTCGCCCTCGCAACGGACGATCTTGTCGCGCAGTTCGGTTTGCTGGTGATGAGCGGCGCGCAGCTTGCCGGCCGCCTCCTCGAGCTTGCCGCGCGCCTCGGCGAGCCTCGCCTCGCCAACCTCGACCTGCGCTTCGAGCGCGCGGATCGCGCCTTGCGCCTCGTCAAGCATCTCCCTGGCCGCCTTGCGCTCCTGGACCAGCTGGCCGTTGGCCTGAAGGACCGCCTCGCGCCAGAACTCGGCCGCGAAGGAATGTCCGGTCTCGATCAGCTTCTCCGGCAAGGGTGGCGCGAGATCGAGCGACTTCGGCCGCCAGGTCGCGCGAAAGGCGGTGATGGTGGTGTAGGAGCCCTTGCCCAGGAGCTCGCGGATGCCGTCATGGGTCGGCTTCTTGCCCTGCGCGTTCAGGGCGTCACAGGCGGCATGGACATGGCGCTCCTCGACGCGCTCGTCCTCGGTGGGACCCTCGGTGAAGGGCGGCGGGTTGATCTCGTGCTGGTCGTCGTCGGTCGACATGGCGGTTGTGGCTCGCGTGTGAGGAATGTATAACGCACATTACCACGATTCGCACCGCCGTCCAAGTTCGACTGACGGCTCTCTCGATCGAACGGTTAACTCACCGCTCCAGCCCCCTCCGATCCATGTAGCGCCTGTAGGATGTAGGCTACGTGCTACAGGCTACAGAGCTGAACGCGCGGCGGGCCAGCTGCAGGGCTCGCAAGCGGTGCTAGAATCAGCTGGCTCGGCCCGGCCTCGACCTGTCGGCGGTGGCCTGCAACGCGCTGCGGACGCTGGATGGTTCCAGGAAGCGAGATCGAGCCTTATTCCGCCTCTCGCCGCCCCGCGACCCTGGTCTTTGTGATGCTGTCTGCGGCCCTGTCGTAGGTGATCTCGAAGACGCCGAAGCGATCCTTGATCCGGCGCTTGGGGGACCTCTCCCCGACTGTGCGGGGATAGCCGCTTTGATGATCATCGCACGTGACGGCGAGCCAGGCGGATTGACCAAGGGTCGACCTCATCCGCCCGGGTGCGCCGCACGCGTCGCAGGTGCATTCGGAACGCAACTCGGCGAGCAGGATCGCCTGATCGATCGCTGCTTCGGTCTCAGGCCCGACGGGGGCGAGGATCTCAACACGAAGTTCGCCATATTTTTCCTTGATGTCGATGATGACGATTTTGGTCGATGGTGGCTCGCCGGCGAGCGCCTGAGAAATCCGATCGAACAACCTTGAGACGACATCCGCCCAGCCGTCGCCGACCGACATATGCGGGCGGGTGCCGGCGATCCAGCCGGCGTGCTTGTCATAAATCTCGGCCTGCCAGTCGGCATGCTTGCGGCGTGACATGAGCGTCTCCATTAGGATCGACGGTTAGCGCGATGCGCTGCAATCGCGAATGTGTGGATGTGCGACGGTGCGCCGACTCGTCCGCTGTCGGGGTGTCCGGGCGATGACACGCAGGCGGCTGTGGCAGCGCGCGTGGTTGCTGATCACATGTCGTCAAATCCTCGTTGTCGCTGGCGGCGAGACGGCAGAGCCAAGCCCGTCCGCCTCGCCACCTCTGCGATTGACGATCGCCGCGAGCTCATCGCCATCGACGATCTGCTGGCGCATCAGGGTCTCCGTGATCGCTTCGATCAGGGTGCGCTCGCTGGCGACGAGCTGATGCGCCTGCCGCATCAGGCTCTTGAGCCTAACGTCGATGGTATTGGCGAGCGCAAGATCGCGCCCGACCAGCGCGAGTGCGCCTTCGGGGCTTGAGCGGGCAACGAGCCCGTCGCCGAGCCCGAAGCTGACCTGGGCTGCGGTGAGCAGCCTCGTCGCTTCGCTGAGATCACTGGCGGCGCCGGTGTCGGGAGCTGCGCCCGTCAGCATGTTCGCGGCACGGCCGGCGAGCAGGACGAGGACGCGGCGCTCGATGTCGGCGAGCGTCGAGACGCTGGGGATCGCGTGTTCGGTCACGCCGCCGGCTGTGCCCTCGCTGCGGATCGAGACCCGCGCGACCTCGAACCCGAGCGCGAGCGCGACTGCGGCATGGCCGGCCTCGTGAACCGCGACATGACGACGCTCGGTCTCACTGCGCCCGTCCGCCGGCAGGATGGCGCGGTGGAGATCGGCGAGGTCGAGCGGGCGCCCTTCGCTGCGGGCGAAGCGACGCGCGGCCTTGACAATCGCGGTGACATCGGCGCCGGTCGCGCCCGGCATCAGGCGGGCCAGCGGAAGAAGATCGAGCTCAGCCAGATCGCCCTTCAGATGCGCGCGCAGGATCGCGGCGAGGCCTGCGGTGTCTGGTGGCGGGACGTGCAGCTTGCGGTCGAAGCGGCCTGGCCGCGTCAGCGCCGCGTCGAGATGCGACAGGAAATTGGTCGCGGCCAGGAGCACGACCCCGCGCCTGGCGGCACGGCATCCATCGATCCGGGTGAGAAGCGCCGATACGACGCTTGCCCACCACTCCCGCGACCGGGCATCGGCGACGGCACGATCAGGCAAGGCGTCGATCTCATCGAGGAAGAGCACGCTCGGCGCCAGCGCCAGGGCTTGCGCAAAAACCTCGTCGATCTGCTGGATGACGTCGCCGAGATGGCCGGTCTTGCGCATGAACCAGTCCGGGACGCTGGTCGCAATGAGGGGGACCCTCGCACTCCTGGCGAGCGAGCGGGCGAGCAGCGTCTTGCCGGTGCCTGGCGGTCCAAAAAAGATGCCGCTTTCGATCTCGCCATAAGAGATCCTGCCGGCGCGAGCCTCATCGAGCGCGGCGCAGAGATCGAGACACCAATCCTTTGCTTCGCCGAGGCCTGAGAGTTCGGAAAGCAAGGGCGTGTCGTCGATCGCGTCGGGCACGGCCTTGCGCGCGCTCGCCTGTCGCAGCCGGCGCAGGCTCGCCTGCGGACTGGAGGACGGCCGGATCGCGGCGGCGATCTCGATCAGGTCGAGGCCTGCGATGTCGTCCGGCTTCACGACCGGGCTGCGCTTGCCAAAAAATCCGGCGATCGCCCGGCGGATCAAAGCGGGGCTCAGCGCCGGGATGATCAGCTCGGCATCGGCGCTGGTGCGCAGCAGCGGCGGCAGCAGGCCGGCATCGACACTGAGCCCGACTACGCCACGCCCGTCCTGCAGGAGATCGACGACGAAGGCATCGCTCGGCTTCTTGTCGCCGCCCTTGCGCTTGCCCTCGAAGACGATCGCGCCGGTCTTCTCGCGATCGACGATCGCCTTGATCGGATCATACCAGATCTCGGAGGGGGTCTTGATCAAGACCGCCTGGCCACGCTTCATCCGCGAGATCAGGCGCGGGCCTCCGGCCTCGTGCCAGGCGATCAGCGCGAGCAGGTCGAGCGGAATCAATGGCGTCGTGGCGACATCCCTGCCGCTATCCGACAGGCTGTCGACACCGGTGATGAACGCGTCGTCGTCGGCAGTGGTGTGGGCGCTCATGACAGGGCCTCCATGAGAGCCTTGATGGAGGCGCGGCGGATCGCGGCGCGGTCGTTCCTGCGCCAGGAAGCGATCAGCCGCTCGACATCCTCGCCGAGATAGCGTCGGCGCTGCAACACGAAGGCGAGCGTCGTGCGCGCTGCATCCGAGCCGGCAAGCGCGTGCAGCAGGACCAAGGACATCACGAGGTCGTGGCGCGGGGTGTCGAGCACGTCGAGCCCGGACAGCTTCAGCGCCGCAGCGACGGCGGCGGCCGGGTCGCCGGCGAGCGCCTCGCGCCAGTGCTCGACCCGAAGCGGCGTGACGGCGCAAAGCAGAGCGCGCAGCTCGACCCGGTCGCGATCGGCGATCGCGTCGGCAGGCACGCTGCGCCAGAGCCGCAGCAGCGGGGCCGAGCCGCCAACCTCGCAAGCCGAGGCGGCGATGGCTACGTGCGGCATGGTTCGGGTCGTGGCGGGATGGGCAAGGATGGCGGCGGTCATTGGGGCGAGCTCCAGCGATCGCCGGCACGGGGCCGGCGTCGGGTCAAAGGTGAGGTAAAGACGAAGGCCGGCGGCGGCGAGCGCCGCCGTCAGATCAGGCGGGCGGGCTCAGCGCGAGGGCCGGACCAGCCTGGCGCCCGCTCAGCATTGCCAGCGCGCCGCGGCCGGCGCGGCGGGGCACGGGTTCGGCCGTGCGGTCGGCGAGCCGCTCCTGCGCGATCTGCAGCATCGGCGGCACGCGCGCGACCATCCTGGCCTCGAGCGCGGAAAGCGCCGCGTCGATGGTCGGGATCACCGGCACGCCGAACAGGTTGTCGAGCCCCTCGCGGGTCACGGTCAGCTCGTCGCGGAACCCCGACCGACCGTAGAAGTCGATGACGTGGCAGCGATAGTGCTTCAACTTGATGCCCAGAAGCGTGCGCAGATAGGAGGCGAGCTGGAGCCTGGCGCAGGCGAGATCGCGCTCGGTCGCCTTGCGCTTCTTGCTCTCGGTGATGCCGGAGCCCCTCTTGATCTCGATCACCATCGCGACCGAGCGCTGCTGGTCGATCACGATCATGTCGAAATGCCCGACCCGGACGGTCGCGCCGTCGCTGGCGAGCGCGAGCTCGCCGACGCGTCCCGGACCGTTCTCCTGGACGTACATCTCGGCCGCCCTGGTGATCGGGATGCGCACCTGCTGCATCACCAGGAAACGGCGATTGCGCACCAGCGCGGCATAGAGAGCGTCCTCGATCACCGCGCCCGAGCGCTTGACGACCGAGGTCAGGAACGACGTCACAGCGCTGAGGCTGTGGCCGAGCAGCGGATCGACCGCGAACTCGGCCGAACCCGCGCCCGACACCGCCTTCTCGATCCGGGCGAGCAGATCGGCCGGCAAGGCGCGCGGCGGCGAGACCGGCGCAACGGTGGGGATGGCCGGGACGGCGGCAGAAACAGGGCTGGAGGCTGCGTGATGCATGGCGTAAGGTTCCTCTCGTGAACGGCTTGTCCACGAAGGTCAGACTGTCACATCAGGCGCCTATTGTCACTTAAAGTGATAAATTATGCTTAACAAAGCCCAAGTGCGTGCGGCACGCAGCTGGTTGAACATTTCTCAGGATGAGCTGGCTCAAGCCAGTGGTGTCGCCAAACGGACCATAATCCGAATTGAACAGGGGACATCATCTTCGCATGACCGCACGCTCCGCGACCTGCAGATTGCGCTCGAACAGCAGGGCATCGAGTTCCTGTTCGAGAACGGCCGCGGCGTCGGTATCCGCGCGAAACCCCAGACCGATAGCCACGCCGGCGAATAGAGTGCTCACCATTGCGGGCTTCGCGCCGGCAATGCGCAGCCGGTCTCGGCTAGATGGGCATCAGTTGATGCCGTTAGACCACATCGGCAATGCCGACTCGCAGCGTCACCGCTAACGGTCCGGACCCGCGAAACTCGTCCTTGAGGTCGACCCATCGGTATGGGTTACGACAAATCCGCTCGGGCCGAGTACAACGTGATCGACCAGCAACTTGAGGCGCTGCTGAAAAGCGGCACGGGTCGCTAACTCGTCAGGATCGGCATTCAGCTTATTGTAGACCGCCTGCAATCCTTCGGTCGCGCTATCCACGTCAGCGGGCTGCGACTGCCGGAAAGCTCGGTCCAGCACCACGATCTCATCGTCGGCCGCGTCGACTGCGGCTTCGAGCGCCTGGACCTGTTTGCCGAGGCGGCTGCCGCCACCGGACGCCTGAACGAGTTGAATCAGATTGTCGAGCTGACGCTCAAGGTCGTCGCGGCGGGCTTGCGCCGACGAGAGCGCGGCTTTTGCCTGGCTCTGCCGGTCGGTGGCTGCCGCGATCAGGCCTTTGCGGCGCTGGCCCAGACCGAACACCACCGCGAGCTCGACGCGCTTGTAGTCGTACATCGTCCGGTGATCGCAGCCGGCGCTCGCATGTGCACGGCCGCATTTGAGCTTGTGACCGCCGCCGCGAACCGTTTTGTCGATGAAGACAAGGTTGTTGCTGCACGCCTCGCAGCGCACGAGCTTCGACAGAAGGTTCTTGCGGCGACCTGGCGTGCCCTTGCCGAAGCCGCGAGATTTTGAGGCAGCCTGTGCCGCCCAAAAGGTCGCCTCGTCGATGATTGCCGGAAAGTACCCGTCGATCGGCGCCTCCGCCGTCGCATCCGAACCACCGGCGAGTTTGCCGCGCGGGATATAGCGTCCATAGGCCGCCGGGTTCGACAAGATCTTTGCGATATAGCTGTCATGCCAGAACTGGCTGCGCTTCCTGCCGATGCCCCAGGTCGGCACCTCCTTGTCGTTCAGCTCTTTTTGAATCGTGCGGCGTCCGATACCGGCGATCGTGTCCGCAAACATCTTTCGGACGATCTCGACGCGCTTGGGGATCTCGACATAGCGCCCGGATCTCGGCCCACCGACGAGCTCGAGCCAGGCGGGGCAGCGCGCCGTCATCGCCTGCCGCTCATCGGCGGCACGTTGGCGTTTAGCTGCCCAGGCATCGGAAACGCGCTTGGACTTCATCGCACTCTCTTCGTGAGCGCGCGACATCACAACGATGCTGATGATCAGTTGCGTCTGGTCGGCACGCAGGCTCGCTCGCGAATAGACCCGCTGGTCGGCCAGTGTGACGATGACGATGCCGTTCCGGGTCAGGCCCAGAAACAGCTCCAGCGCATCGACGACTTCTTCGCGTGACAAGCGATCGAGACTCTCGACAAGGAGATACGACCCCTTGGCGACGTCGCCACTTTCCACGCGCCTTAGGAAAGCGCCCAACGCTGCGCGCTCATCGCGGTGGCGGCCTTTGAAGGCGGACACACCCTCGTCGCGGAAGCTCTCGTCAAGATGCAGGCCATGCTTGGCCGCATAGGCGCGCGCCAGCTCAATCTGCCGGCGAAAGCTCTCGCCCCGAGCCTGCTCCGGCGTCGAAAAGCGCACGTATGAATACGCGAGAGGCTTGCTCGGTGGCGGCTGTAGATTGGTCCTGGGTCGTGCCATTTGCTTGCTCGGGTTCAGACATTGTGCATTAACTCGCACCCACCGACAATAATAAAGCTGATATTAGGAGATTGTGGCCGCCGGCGGCCGCGATCTCGAGGACGCGCTTGGCGCTCTCCTGGCCCTTGATGTCGCGCAGGTCGGGCAGCGGCCCGCTCTGGCGGGCGACGGCGGGCTGCGGCCGCGCCATCACCTGCGTGCCCTTGAAATGGTTGGCGAGCTGGATCAGCGAGCGGGGCGCCAGGATATCGAGATCGCCGGCAGCCCAGGCCGCTTCCGGCCCGCTCGCCGCCGGGCAGATCAGCCCTTGCCCTCTGCCATGGGCGGCGATCGCGGCCGGCAAGACACCCGCGACGGGCGCGATCGAGCCGTCGAGGGCGAGCTCGCCGAGCACGGTGTAGCCGGCGAGCGCATCGGCCGGAATCGCGCCGATCGCCGCCATGACGCCGAGCGCGATCGGCAGGTCGTAATGGCTGCCTTCCTTGGGCAGGTCAGCCGGAGCGAGGTTGACGGTGATGCGCTTGGCCGGCAGCGCCAGCCCCGAGGCGATCAGCGCGGCGCGCACCCGCTCCTTGCTCTCGCCGACAGCCTTGTCGGGCAGGCCGACGAGAATGAAGGCGACGCCGCCCGGCGTGACCTGGACCTGGACATCGACGGCGCGCGCCTCGATGCCTTCGAATGCCACCGTCGCGACCCGCGTCACCATTCCAGCGCACCCCGTCCCCGCGCAGTGACGCTAGCGGAAGCGCGTCAGGGTTGCAAGAACATATCAGGAACCGCTAGGCAGGCGCGACGACGGCCTTGCGCGCGGGCAACTGCCACAGGGTGGCCGGCCCGGCGAGGCTACGATCCAGAAGATCTGAAGCAGACGCCGCGCCAACACCGATCGCATATTTGGCGCAAAGGCCGAAGGCGTCGATCATCCCAGCGAACCGTTCACCGCCGGGTGACGATGCCGATTACCGGCTTGGGTGCCGCACCGAGCCAGAGCAGCAGCAAGCCGAGCAGCAACCCGGCCGCAGCGGTCGGCACGTGGAGGAGGTTTACGAGGATAGGGTCCCAGAGCATGGGATGGAGGTTGCGCTCGACGGCGGGCTGCAGCAGCCGGAAGCGCTCGCCGACCAGCGTGATCAAGGTCTCCACGAGCGGCGTGAAGCGCAGAACCGAGTTGGCGATCGAGCGCGCGCCGTCGGTGAGCAATACGACGAAGCCGCCGGCAACGAGGAGATAACCCAGCATCCTGACGAGAAACCGCAAGCTTTCCCCCATCCTCGCCACAGTCGGCACGGCGAGTGCCCGACAACCCTGCGCGGCGCGTCCGCATGTGTCCCCTCTCCCGCGAGTATGCAACGGCAAAGGACAATTGCACGCAACCCTGTGCGGCCCGCGGCTTTAGGTCTTGAAAGTCGCGCGCATGGACGCCATAAGCAGCGCGCCGGACAGGTGGCCGAGTGGTTGAAGGCGCACGCCTGGAAAGTGTGTATACGGGAAACCGTATCGCGGGTTCGAATCCCGCCCTGTCCGCCATCTTCGCGCTAACGCGCTGGAACGTCAGAACTTCTTCAATATCAGCCTCTTGCAGATGGCCCCCTGGTACAAGCAGGAGGTACAAGTGGCACTGGGCATGTCGCGACCGTTCAAGCATCCCACGACCGGCGTCTACTACTTCCGCAAGGCCGTTCCCGAGGACCTGCGACCGCTCGTAGGCCGGCGGGAAGAGAAGCGGTCTCTCCGAACCAAAGACCCCAAAGAGGCGCGACTCATCTTCGCGGAGGTCGCCGCGGAGGTCTCGAAGGAATGGATTCGCCTGCGCTCAGAGCCCACGGCGCTCTCCCGCAGGGATGCAACCGCCTTGGCTGGCAGGTGGTACCGCTGGTTTACGGTCCAGCACGAAGACGCCCCAGGCGATACTGCCGAGGGCTGGGCCATGCTCTTTGAGCAGCTTCGAGATCTCGACAGGTTCGGCGTGGGACATCCCGACGAGCCGGACGAGTATGATAGGACGCCAGCCACGCAGGAACGAGTGAACGGGTTCCTTGCGACTCAGGGGCGGCTGGAGGAGTTCCTCGCTGGCGAAGGCGTCAAATTGTCCTCGTCGTCGCACGGCGTCTTCTACGAGGCCCTGGAGGCCGAGTTCGTGGCAGCTCTGCGGCTCTTTTCGAGGCGTGCCGAAGGCGACTACGGCCGCGATAGGTGGTCGGAGCGGCATCCAGAATGGCGACCGGATAGGCACGCGGCAGTCAGCCTTGCATGCAGCCTCACGAACATCTTCGACGGCTGGGCGAGAGAGACGGAACCTGCCAGCAAGACCCTCTACTCGTTCCGCCGGATCAAGGACCAACTCGCCGCGCATCTCGGCCATGAAGACGCCTCTCGGATCACCACCGAGGACCTGCTTGGCTGGAAGGACAAGCTAGTCGCTGACGGGAAGTCCAAGAAGACCATCCGGGATGCCCAGTTGGCACCGATCCGCGCGCTTCTGGGATGGGCCGTGAAGAACAAGAGGCTGTCGCAGAACCCGGCGACCGGCATAAAACTCGCCGACGACAAGGGCGGGCCAAGCCGACGCGGGTTCCGCGATGCTGAGGCACGGGCAATCCTCGAAGCGGCAAGGCGCGACACCCGCCTCCACTATCGGTGGGTTCCGTGGGTTTGCGCGCTCTCGGGGGCGCGCATCGCCGAGGTGTGCCAGCTACGCGCCGAAGATATCCGTGACGAAGACGGCGCGTGGATCATGCATTTCTCATGGGATGCTGGCCGGCTGAAGAACACGGGATCCGACCGGCGCGTTCCGGTGCACTCAGCGCTGGTGACCGAGGGCTTTCTCGACTTTGTTCGGACGATCAAAGCGGGACCGCTCTTCAAGGAAATCAGCCCCGACCGGTTCGGTAGCCGTGGCGGCAACGGGACCAAGATACTGAGCCGCTGGGTCCGAGAGGTCGTGAAGATCACCGACGAGAACGTCGGACCGAATCATAGCTGGCGGCACCGCTTCAAATCCCTCTGCCGCGCGCATGGCATAGACAAGGAGTTCCATGACGCGCTGACAGGGCATCGACCTGGGGACGAGGGCAGCAACTACGGCGAGGTCCCAATTCCAGCTCTGGCGCGCGAGATCGAGAAACTTCCCCATCCTCTAGCTTGAGCAAGTGAGACAGCGGGAGCGGCGTCCTGGGCAACGGCGGCGTATTTGACCTTGCGCTCCTGACAACCCGGCCGCCCCCATCAATGTCTGCGCTTATCTGTCCTATGGGTGGAGGGAGGGAGGAGCATGAGCTGCCCGCTACTCGCCTACAGCCTTCTGGTGGACAGGGATGCTGATGGAGCAGATGTCAGCCACGGCTTGCTCCATCACCTTCTTGGCCTCTTCAGCCTGAGAGCTACGGACGAGCAGGCCGTCATGAAGGCCCAGCGCCACGATCCTCCGCGACCGCAGCTCATCGAGCACCGCGGCCATCACCTCGCTCTCCGTGTGCATCAGTGACAGACCAACTCCTCTTCCAAAGCTGTCCTTGATGGCGGGATGGAGGGCCAGCACGGCTCGGCGTAGCTCCGGGACCGTCACCCTATCGGGCTGCGGCGTCTCTGCATCCTTGGGCCAAGTCGTCCGGGTGTGCTGGTCGAAGAACATCGCGTTGACCAGGACCTTGACTGCGTCACGCGGGACCACGAGGCCGGGGATGGCGTACAGATCACCCTCTGGCGGCTGAAGCCCTGCACGGGCATAGGCCAAGCGCGTGAACATCGACGCGTAGTCGAGAACGACCGGAGCCTCTCCCTCGATCCTGATGGCCCCCCGCCGCTTGCGCGCAAGGTTCTGCCAGAAGCCCCCATACAGACGTCCCGACAGGTCGAAGCGTGTGCTGCTGTCGGGCGTCACGAAGTGGCGACGCATCCTCCTGTTCGCCGGGTCCACGGGCTCCTCGCCATCGTGCTCGAACGTGATGTCTGCTGCCGCGAGAAAGCTATTCAGGCCGCGTAGGCGGTCCCGCATTTCCATCGTAGGCGGGGTGTCGGGATAGTCGACCAGTACCCGTGAAACCGGAGCTGCGGATCCGCCGGACATCTGTCGACTGGTTAGCAGGATGACCTCTTCCCGTTCGTCTTGACCGATGTCGAGTTGCGTAACCCCACGGCTCGTCAATTCGGATCGGAGTGAACCTGTGGGTCGGATCGATGACGCCTCGCCTCGTTGGGCGCGAGGCCCTTGCCAATCCAACACGTCAAGTTCTGCCAGCTCGAAGAGCAAGTCGCGGAGCACCTTGCCTTTGGCTGGGCCGCTGTAGCGCGGGATTCGGCGGCCGTTGTTGCCGGTGAGGACGGCGAGACGACCGGAGGGACTGGGGGATAGGGTCTCGTACGCTAGGTTGGCTATGATGACACCTAGCGCGGTCTCCCGGTCAGCTTCAGCCTGTCCCCGGCGCTTGCGGAGGCGCTTGTTGGTGGCCAGCTCACGCCGCTCCACCAGCGCCGCGTACGTGGCAGCTAGGCCGTGCAGCCGCACACCCACGGGGATGAGCCACGGGTCGAACCAGCGGTGGCGCTCGGGGATAGGCTTGATCTTCATGTCAGCTAGCGAGTTCGCGGAACGATAAACCGATGCAGACCCGGGCGGGGACAGGCAGTCGAAAGCTCGACTCTGAACGATGCCCGGCGCGCCGGTTTATTTCCTAGGGTGAGGGGTAATTGGAAAGAGCCGAGGAGCTGCACATCTTCTCCTAGTGTGGGTGGTAATCGGCGAGCCGCTCCAGCACGCGGGACACTTGCACAGGCGACCAAGCTCCGCCCCGAGAGGTCGGGATGCCCTTTTCGTTCAACGCGCGGGCAAGCGCGCCCAAGGAAGAAACCCCGGCCGCGGCTAGCTCCCGCAACATCGGTTCGAGATCAGCCGCTCTGGCCTGGGCTCTGGCGCTCTGGAAGGCCCGTCCTGCGTCCTGGGCGTTGCGTGACGGGGTAACTCCACGATGGCCGCCTAACACCGCTCCTCGCGCCTTTGCGGCGGCCAGCGCGGCCTTGGTGCGGGCAGAGATCATCTTACGCTCGGCCTGCGCCACGACCGCCATGATTCCGACCACCATCTCGTTCGCCTCAGGCATGTCGACCGCTGTGAAGCCGACGTCCGACTTCTGGAGGCCGAGGAGGAAATGCGCGTCGCGCGACAGGCGGTCGAGCTTGGCGATCAACAGCCGAGCACCATGCAGCCGACATAGTCGCATAGCCTCGGCGAGCTTTGGGCGATCTGAATTGCTGCCGCTCTCGACCTCGATGACCTCGGCCACGAGTTCCCAGGCGCCGCCGTTCAGGAACGCTCTAACCGCCTCTTGCTGAGCCTCCAGACCCAACCCGGAGCGCCCCTGCTTCTGGGTCGATACCCGGTAGTAGGCGACGAACTTGCCCTCTGCCATGTCTTACATCCGTCTCGATGAGCGTTGAGACAGATGTAAAGACCGACCTGAGCTGGCGTCAATGCGGAGTGCATCAGGCGGCCGGGAGCTTGTTGAGCTTCCCCAGGTTGCAGGGCCAGCAGATGATCCGCGCGTTCTCATAGGAGTTGTCCCCGCCGTGCTGCGGCGAGACATGATGATCGAAGTGCCACGGCGTGTTCGGATGCTGCGCATGTGGTTTTATTTCCGACCACGCAGTGCTGCAGCGCGGGCACCGCTCCGGATGTTCGGCCACCAGCCGGCGTTTGACCTCGACGGAGAACCGCGGCGTCCGTGCGCTGTACTCCTTGCTCCGCTTGCGCTGGCAGACCATGCAGCGGTTGTGAGAGTTCCAAGGCGTCTCGGTGGCGCAGGCCGGGCAGTACTTGCGGGGGCGCTCGGCAAGCGAGATCCGCCGCCCGCCTTGGCCTTCTGATGGGGGCACGGGGGGAAGGTCGATTGTCCCACCTTGTGGTAGCGACTCAGATTTTTCCGCCGAAACCAAGCGTCGATGAGGCGCTCTATCGGCCTGGGCTGTAAGTGCAGCACTGCCAGACGCGAGGGCCCAGATCCCTCTTGCCGGGCTTGCCACCTCACCACCGTCGAAGAGGTCCTTACGCGCCCAGCGGATCGCCTTCTCGAAGAGGGCATCCTTGCCGTCAGGGGTGACCGTGGCCAAGTCGGACGCAGGAACGGCCTCGTTGGCCCGCACCCAAGCGTACACCTGGCCGGGCGTTGAAGGGCCCAGCGCCTTGAGCGCGTTGATCACCCAGGCCCGATACAGCTCTCGGGAGGCTTCCGTCTCCATAGTCTCGCCTCTCCAGCTCAACCCAGCTCGACGCCGAGGCGGTCTCGCAGGACGTCAAGCGTGCGGGGCTCGCGCAGTTTGCAGACGATGTTCTGGTTGGCGAACATGCCCTCGAACCTGACGGCGTCGGCGATAGGAACCGTCTTCACCCAGTCCACGGCCACCGCGTATTCGGCCACCTCCGGATCGTTCCGATCATGTGCCAGGTTGGGCTGGGCCAACGGCTGATCCAGCAAAGGGCCAGCCTCGGTGACGAAGTCGCGTGCCATCACCACGGGCGCGCTCACCTTGCCGTAGCCGACATAGCCCGCGCCCTTCTGATAAACCGCGATGGGGTCGCCAACGCTCAGACGTCGTAGCGGGCCGGACCACTTCTCGCCGCCGCCTGCGGCTACGAACCCGTAACGGCGCATATCCTCCCAGGAGCGGGTGTCCCCGTCACCGGCGTTGACATACCAGAGGCCTTGCCAAGGCGCCTGGACCTTGGCTTCAGACCTGACGGCCACCTCTTGCTGGTCAAGCAGCCAATCCGTCGTCAGCAGTGTCTGCCCGGCTTCCTGGAAGACGGTGAAGAACGCCGTGTTGATGGCGATGCCGTGCGTCTCGGACAGGTAGCGGACGATCCGCTGCGATGAAGGGTCCAGGGCGCTCGCCACGATGACCATGGAGTGGCTCTGATTGAGGCGCTCCGGCGGGCTCGAACCGAAGCGCTCTGCGAAGGCCGTTGCGAGATTTCGCCCAAGGTAGGTTTGGGCCCTCTCGTAGATCTGCGGCGTCGTCAGGGACTGGACCCAGCTCGCATAATCCAGCACCTGTGCGACGATCTCGCGGGGCGTGCGGTCCCGCTTCAGCTCGACGATGGAGAGGTTGCCGTCAGAATCGATCCCGAGGAGATCGATGCGGCCGCCGAAATCTGTGATGATCTGGCGGCCGATGATCAGGACATCGAGGCCTAGGAGGGACGGCTGGTCGGCCACCCACCCCTCGATCATGTCCTCACTGGCGAGCTGGCCTTGCGGAACGGGGACGAGCGCACCGTTAGTCAATTTGTAGAGGCGGGTCACGCGTCACCTGAGGCGGCTGACGACCGCCTTCCTCTGCGACGAGGAATTCCGCCAGCTGCCTCGCGCTCGGCTCGGATGCGGTCCAGCAGGGCGCTCGCCGGCTCGTCGTTCGGATCCTGGGGAACCAGCTCGCCGCGGAAAGCTTTGGCCAGGACGGCTTGATCGAGACGATCAAGAAGCACTAGCAGGCTGTTGAAGAAGTCGCTCGCCCGACCGGTGTCGGCGTGATTCAATCGTCCTGACTGGCTTGGGAGGGTTGATTTGCGGGGATCGGACGAGAGCACGGGGGCGCTGTTCAGCTACGTTGACCTG
>Ga0209127_100240_pt1 | contig 19538 bp, 28 predicted proteins | sample LakSupMetagenome_FD_187469 | JGI IMG/M metagenome (GOLD analysis project Ga0209127, IMG submission 187469) | Freshwater microbial communities from Lake Superior, Canada - Sta WM archaea (SPAdes) (version 2) | ecosystem: Environmental > Aquatic > Freshwater > Lake | place: Lake Superior, Canada...
CCCCCTTCATCTCCCGGTGCAGGTCGAGCCACGTCCCCGGGTCCGCGGCGGCCACCATCCCGCTGGCCGCCGCGGCAGCCACCACCCTCGTCGTCGTCCCGCTCACCCCGCTCGCTGAAGCGGCGCTCCCCGCGGCCGTGCCGCTGCTGGGCAGGTTCAGGAACGCCCGCCAGACGCTCGTGTCCCGCCACCGCCTGTCCGGCGTCTCGGCTATGGCCCTGAGGTACGCCTCGAGCGCCTTGCGGCGGTTCTCGGTCAGCTCCGGGGAGGAGACGGTGGACTTGAGCCAGGACTTCCCCGGAAGGGGCGCGGGCGGCGGGGAGCCGACCTGGGAGGTCAGGGCGGAGTGGAGGGCGAGGAAGTCGGAGTAGCGCTTCTGCACGACGAAGGAGCGGAGGGGGAGACGGAGGGTGATGTTGTAGAGGGTATAGGGCTTTGAATCGGGCGGGGAGGAGAGGGAGGTCGTCGGGATGGATATCTCGGCTGGTGGTGCCATGGTTTGTGCTGCTGTGCGCTGCACAAAGGCTTGTTTGTCGTGGTGTCGGGTTCTTGGTCACGCGTGACGGGGAAAAATCGTCCCGCGAACTGTTGGGTTGCGGGTCGAAGGTAAGTAAGTCGTTGTCAGAAGTAACTGTTGTGGAAGAAGACGAATTTCCGTAGCAGGAGCAAATTGTGGTGCTTGCTCAGTGCTGGTGTTTGTGTAAAGGAGAGAGATGACGATGTTGCTGCACGTCGGGGTTGCAGATGTCATAAGGTACTGTACGTACCCCAAATTCGGGCCGCGTTGGGGAAAGCGCGTCACGGTTCAGCCATCCAGGTTGCCTGTGTCGGTACTGGTACGTGGGTACATCCGCATTTCGGACACGTGCCGGACAAACTCAAAAGTCCAAGGCAGTGATGCCGAATGGACATGATTGATGATAGCGAGATGTTGTTTGAGGCAGCATCGAGGTTTTAGAGACCCGAGACTTGGTACTCGAAATTTATCGCGTGCGGTAAATGCAGGTCTTCCCGATCACCAAGCGACATTTGAAATGAAGAACAGAAAGTGTTTTGGTCTATCATCATCATGATTACGCGGAATTCCCTTTGCGTCCTATAACCGGACGCCATCACCATGTCTCTTCGTTTTGCTCCCGCCTGGAGAACCCTGGAAAGAGTCAGAGCGTCCTCCGAGTAATGCCAACCGTGCACCTTTGCTATAGTGCCACATACAACCCATTTCCCGTTCCACATGCCCACCAGCTTCTCAGGTACACAAGCGCTGAACATCTGAGCTGCGGCACCAGACATCGCCAGTTTTGGACACCCACACGCACCAGCCTACTGGTCCCGTCGTCCTCGTCGAATCCCCTGCAAGGAGGCAGCGCTTAAAACGTCTCCTGGTCGTCAAGCTGCTCCCCCTCGGGGATCTCGAACCCCTCCTCGGTCGAATACAGAATAGTCTGAATCTGCTTGATGAGCCCGTCCTCCTGCTTCTCCAGCTCCGGATCCTCCTCGCAAGCCTGCTGGATCAGCAGCTCGATGTCCCGCAGCTTGCTGAAGTAGAAATCCCTCTCGCGCTCTAGGCCCACCACCGTCTCCTTGAGCGTGTTGTTCTCCGCCTGCAGCGCCGCCGTGGACGGGCCGCCGACCTTGGCGCCGAGCCGCGGGCCCGTCGTGGGCGTCGTGCCGCCACCCCTACGTGGACCGGCGGCGGCGGCGGCAGCCCGCGGGGCGGCGGGGCCCGTGGAGGAGGGGATGGCGGCGCCTTTCCGGCGGCCGACGGCGTCGTAGTCGCCTCCCGGGTAGTACTGGTCCCAGAACCGCTTCGTCCACTGCAGGAACTCGAGGTTGTCCTGCATTTTGCACTTGATGAGCGACTCGACGGGGATGGAGCGGTCGATCTGGTGCTTCGTGAAGGTGTCTGCGGGAAGACTAGGTTAGCGGTCGGATTGGGCCGTGGTTGGAAAGTGGGAGGCCTACTCTGGAGGATCTTGAAGTTCTGGATGTAGGCGTACTCGGTGTTGACGTTAAACTTCACACGAGACATCGGCACGTCCATGAAGATGCTGTCGTAGACCTGGCAGAGGGCGGCTCTGGGAGACGGTGCCTGTTAGCTCTGGGAATCGCTGGAAGTGGCAGCCACCGGCGATGGCAAGTATCGCGAGCGGCGGGAGCTGGTTTGGAAGGCAGGGACTGCTTACCCAGTACCGCATTGTTCGACCTTGGTCATGTTGAGCTGGAGAAGGCTGTTCAGCCATTGGATGAGCTCCTGTCTGTAGTCCACAGCCGTTAGTATTTAGCCCGAGGACCTTCTCAACCGTCTCCTTAGGTCCCAAATCGATTACGCACCTTGATTCACCCATCGTGTCTGAGTAGTCGACGTGTGGAAAGAGAGGGAAATGCGGAAAGCCAAGAGGAGAGAGAAAGCGAAGATGCAAAGGGTATCAAGAACCGCAAAGAATCTGGCGGACTGAAAGGAAGTCACGCGACGAGGCTGTGTGTATTTTGAGTTTGTCCGGAAAATGCTGTTGACTTGATGCCAAAGTTCCCCGCGACTTTTTGGAGGCAAATGGAAGCGAAAGACCCAAAACAGTCTGGCGTCGTCCAATCAACCAGAAATCATATGGAGGGGTACAATGTCCGGCGCGATGGCATTGTCGGCATGGTCCGTGCCGCTCCCACACGTGATCTTGGATTGGAAGTGGAGGCCCTTGTTCTCTCTCTGCGCTTGGCGGTTCAACATCCATCCATCACACACTTGTTGCTGGAACTGAAGCCTGTAGGATTGCAGAACCAATCCTGACACAACAGGCAGGAACACCGAACCCACGGGTGTCCTGAAAAGGGGCCATGTCAACCTTGCCGGTGATGATCTCGGGAATTGATTACGACTGGCTGCACTTGTCCCCATAGTTGGGAAGCTTGGGATGGGCACGCTTGCCATGTCGACCAACACCAGGGGTTATTGCTCTGGCGTCTTATTTTGAGCAATAAAGACTTCCAACGCAAGCCTACCATAGGGTTATTCCAGTCTCTCGAGCTCAAAAGCCACGTCTAGAACATGATACTCAAGTCACGGCGCTCACATGGGTAATCCTAACACTTTCGTACCGTGTCAGAGGCCGAGGCCGAAGTTTCTTATAAGTACAGTACAGTAGGTACATCTCCCCTCCCTGCCTGCTCTCCCTGCTCTCTCGACATTCATACCCTACTCTGCTGAGGCGCTGCAACAACATCATTGGTGACGTCGACCAGTCGTTGCGCGCCTTGCCCTTAATGATACATTACTGCCACCTGAGTGGTCAATTGATGTTGGAAACCCGAGACCGGCCTAAGCATCCTTCGCCTAGACTGAAACCTCGAGCTCTTTGTCTCGGAGCTCACAATGGATCCAGTCGATTTCCCGCGGCGTGTAGCGCCAGATATTGTCCCAAGAAATGCAGGTGCTGCCGTTGCGCATGTCCGACGGATTCATGTTGACAGTCCCGAAGGCCCAGGCAAGGCCCTGCGCATGTTTCGTCAGTAATGGAGAGATTGGACAATCTTGGGAAAGGGAGGGGAAGGTCACTTGCAACAGACGGGTGAACATGGGACTGGATCACGTCCACCTGCTCGCTGTCCTCGAAGAAATACTTAAACACTGTAACCACGAGCGGCACCCCTTGGTGCGGCTCCTCCGCAGGTCCTCTTGTGTGCCACAATCGTCCTGTAGTGGTGCGCCTAGTCGTCGTCGAATGTCATCTCGAGCACCTGCAGCCGCCCATCTCGGTGGAGATCGAATATCTCGACGATGGATTCCAGGTGCTCCGGATCCCGTGGCCCAGTGTGTCGGTCACCCCGTCGTAGTGGATGATCTGGAGTCCGACCACACGATCGATGTAGTCCTCTGGCGACAGCTAGGCAGCGCAGTCGCCGTCCGGGGCAGGATCTTGGCCGCGTTCCACAGGCTTCCGGAGGTGTGGGAGTAGTACGCTAGATGACCGTCCTCCAGTGCCCTGTAAGGCAGATTTGTGCTGAATCCGGCATCGGTGTTCACAAGCTCGAGGTGGTCATGCCCAGGGACTGACGTGGCATTGATGTTGTCTGCTTGTGCCACTTGCATGATGCCGATATCTTGGAAAACGCCTCTCTCGCAGAAGTTTGCGATGTCGAGGACGAAGCCGGTGAGCTTGGTTTGCGGTTTTGCGTTCAAGCATACCAAGGCGTCGATTCCTTCAATGAAGTTATATAGGCGCCCTTCCCCAGTTCCGAAAAGCTGACTGCGGCCGCAGGTTGTTGTTACCTATCGACGGCAGTTGTTAGAAGGATACGGTGTCATAGTAGGTTATAGCAAGGTCAGAGGACTGCTTTGTGAAAGGGATCGGTGATGGCCCAGTGTCCTTGCAGGCCTGCTAGAGGGTTGGGAGATTGGAAGTCAAAGCCGATGTACGAGGCACTTGAGGTTACCACAGGTATTTGTTGACGGCGAGGCTTCACCTCGGATCGACGACTTTCTTCTCTTCAGCTGGACTCATTTTGGAGCAAGTTTGTAAACACAAAACAGCGCTAGCCCCGTTCGAACAGAAATTTGGTTTGTAGCTTCTTGGTCTCGCTGTTCAAGTCCAGGAGACACGCTAGATGTAGGTTAAATCTGGGGAGTGATGACGTCGTCGGTATATGAGTAGCCAGCGAAAATCTCTATCTAGATAATAACGAGAGTATATATCTAACCTGGATAGTAACAAGAGTATATATCTGTTACTTAACGACTGAAATAGCCACTGAGACATAGTTATAGCGCGTGGAGGTACTCTAAAGTACCCCCCTGAACACAGTTCCACCCGGGGCATGTATGCGTGTGATCGTGCTCTGGCTTCGTAGCTATGAAAGAAGCGGTTCAAAGACATCCGGCTCGATGGATCAGAACATATTGTCTCAACTAGTAATGGGGGCATAGTCTAGTCTTTTTTTTTTGGAGAGGGGGAGGGGGGAGTTCATTGAGTGAATATGTTAAAAGAAGCTTCTTGTCCTACCCGGGAGTAGCCAAACTTGGTTTACACGCAATTCCTTCATCATCCTATAACCTCTCCTCAGAAAAAGTCCAGTAACTCCTCTGGAGGAGGACAAAGGCCGGATGCCCTATGTTATGATGCTGTACAGCGCAACTCCAACAAACAGTGTGTTGCACATACGGCTGGGCCGCTGGCTCCCTTGTCACCAGGTCCTAAACGTCGCCGATCCCAAGCCATGGCCTTAGATGATAGCCTCCAGCTCCGGGTATCCCCATGACGTTGCCACAACATCCAGATACGGCTTGTAATACCAGACCTTGTCCCAATGAGGAGCGTCTTCCACATCGTTCTTCCCCGGACCAAAGATCCAACCGAGACGCTATTCACCAAATTAGTAAACGAGACTTAACCTTTGAAAGTGTGTACTTACATAGCCGTGGTGGATTGTGCATGTACTTGCTGCATATGGAAGTTGGGACGACTTATACAGCTTGGTCATCTTTGGTTCACCCTCATCAACTCCTCGATTGGCATTGACCGCGGCGATACAAGTCAAAGATGAAGCCGGCACTGTAGAGACTGTGAAGTCCAAGCTGGTGAGATTCCCGTCCTGCGCAGAATTATAGAAGGTGTGCGCCACAATGTCGCTGTTCTCTAGGTCCCATTGTCCCAAGGTGTCGACTGTGCCGTCAAGGTGCTCAATCTGAATTCCCAAGACACGGTTATTCCCCTTCTCCAGGTTCTCAGGAAGGTGGTAGCGCTGAAGTCGCAGCTTGGCCACATCATCGAGGGTGCCCCAGGTGTGGTAGTAGAGTCGGCTGCCTTGTTCGTCTCTCGTTGGGTGTTCGTCGAATTTCTCGTCTTCCGGCGCCTCCATCCACTCCATCTCGGGCGAATGCACGCCTGGTTTGATCACTTCATCGACGAAATCTTTCTCTGCGGTCACTTCCAATCTCGTGGAAGACGTGGTTCAGACGATATGTCACGGCGTCAAAGATGAACCCCGTGATTCGATTTGGAGAGCGGGCACTCAGACATGACCAGCGGTCGGAATTCGAAAAGCTGTTCTGGTCCTCCTCACAGTCGACTGGCCCAAATTGGTTTGTACGACCTCGACTAGTCGTAGCCTAGATGGCAGGTCAGTTCCCAATGTCGGTTAATGGTGCGGGGATATAGACCTTACTTACCGCAAGGATCATTTCAGAGCCTCGGAGCTGTGGAAGTCCTTTCTTCTTGAACTTGCAGCGTGAGTTGACCCAGACCGAGGTGAGATACTCTCCTTTCGCGGGGGCAAAGTGTAGGTTATACCCGTTTCGCTCGCCGAACATGGTAGAGCCCGTGGGGAAGTGCACTCTCATGCCATGAAGACCTGCTTTCGAGCAATAGACAGTCAGGCCAGATGCATATGTGCCATCCCTGACGAGTGAGAGATAGTTGAGGAGCCGAGAGCGCGGGTAGAAGAATATCGCAGGGCTCCTGGCGCCCCTCCGCAACAAGGTCGAAACTTGGCCCTCGAGATAGGGCCTCATATCTGTGTCCCAGTAACCTAGAGTGAAATGTTTGATGCACTGGTAAACCGATCCCTTGAGGCTCTGGTACACTGGGCTGTCCAACACCCATCTGTCATGATACACCTGGATTATACGCAGAGTCTAGTTATCAGACAGTCAGTACGAAGGCCAACAAGGAACACTCACGAGACGGTCCAAAGACTTACATCTGATCGTAGCTCCCACGTTGTCGACTGGGGGCGATGCAATGTTCCGAGCCAGCAATCGGCTGGATCACCCAGCCATAATGACGTATGACCACCCCAGTACAGAACACGCAAGGCTCGCACACCGAAGGTAGGGACGGCGATTTGAAGCCCCGTTATCCTGGTAGATCTCATGACCGGAATCGATATGGCGTCGCCCGCCTCTGGTTCCCGTCCAGTCCGAATGCGAGCCAAGTAAGTGTCGCCAGCGATGTTGCTCATACCCACAGAAAGAAAATCAACTGCCCCGGATGGTTCAAGTAGTGAGCGGGTGTACCCGGGAGCGGCGGTATTGGCCGAGGAGCCCCGGGGTAGCATCGTGGCAAGAGTCAAATTCGTCTTGGAGAGAGCCCCGACCACATACCCTCCCAAGTGAACCAATATCAAATCCAGGAGCTCCTGCGGCAGCTTGGCCATGCCCCTCAGCAGGGTTGAAAGTGGGGTTGCTCTGTTGGCATCCACGCTATCCAGGGGGATGAAGGAGAGCATGTCTTTCGTGGTTGTCCTGCCCTCTGTCCTGGCTGGTATGGGCTTAGTCCGATGCGCCAGACCCACGAGCTCGAGTTCGCGAGCCGCAAGCTGAGGTACGGCCTCCCGACGATGTGTTGTGGCCAGGTTCCAGCAACACTGGTGGGTCATGTGGAGACATCGTTCGTGGTTGACGTCGATTTCCGAGCATAAAATGCCGTGACCTTCATCGGCTGAGCATGTTTGGATGTAGGAAGGCTTCTTTGTAGACAATTCGTGGACGTGGAGCCTACAATGAGGGCTCTTGATTTGAGTCTTGATGTAGTTGATGTGGTCGTAACCGTAAAAGCGAGGGACAACATGAGCATCGTGATAGGATGCGGTGACTGTCCGTGCGGACCTGTCAGTACGTTGGCATTGAAATGACGGAAGAGGAGATAATCTGCCCGGACTCACAGTATCGAATGCCTCCGTTGGCTATGGTAGAAGGTAGGAGCTCCTGTCTGACATCGTCACCGCATAGGAAACATTGGAAGATGACGCCGTAGTGCATGTGCGTACGTATGTCATCTGGGAGGTCGTTATGAGGCCGGGTGGCCTGTGATCTAGTCGCCATTTCAGAGAGACCTCAATGGGAGAGAATGGTCGATAATCAGATTCCCGCGGAACCGAAAGTTAAGCGTTGATATACGCGTATAAGAAAAATAGAGAGCTGTGAGACACGAGATACAAGACGTCCTAGGAAAGAAATGGGCAGAGGTTTGGAATATACAGCAAAAATCTAGAAATCACCTGCCCATGAAACAAAGACTTGTGGGAAAGGACCAATGACGTGAATTCCGTGACTGGATTTTCACCGTCGGGTGCGACGTATGTAACCTGTTCCCAAGTTCAGTTGTCCAACTCTCTTTCATCTGGTTTGATTGAAACTAAGAGGCATCATCTTGCAGTTACTCTATTCGCACTTGGGCCACAAAAGCATGATCTTAAAGTGCTCAGCAAGGTGAGGAATCTCAGTGTTAAAAAACTGTGCCTAGCATCAGCTTGCACCGAGGATTTGGGAGGTGGTTGCCATCCAAAGGGATGTCCGTCTGATAGTCTCCTGTGCACATTCATGACCTATGTTCCCGGCCTAGGGGAGCATAGGTGAGACTATGAATACATGTCCCATTATGCGCGAGAGGAAGTTAGTTGCATAGATGCCAGCCTCCGCAGTGCAACACTCGAGGCCGCGTCGTGGCGTTGCGCTGTCAGAGCAACAGTCGAGGATGAGTCCAGGGAAGTGGGCAGTAAGTGCTGTTCCTGTGAACAGGTAAGCCCATTTGTAACATCTATTATCATAACCCCAGATAATTTGGCTGACAATCTATGCATGACCTTGCACTTTGAAGGGGTTGAGGGTGCAGGCAGATAAGATGCATCGGATACCTCGCCTTGCCGCTTTCATGGGGAGAGATGGAGGAGCGAACTCATACCACGGATCTCCCACCAGTTAGGATCATTTCGGAACTACCGATCGCGTTGCAGAAGGCCGGGGTCCCACTACGCAGTGTCCTCATCGGCGTTGCGCAGAACCGGAACCCTCATATCTTCGTCCGGCCCTTCGCAGCTTATATCAACCGCGATCCCGAGACGGGACAGGATGAGGGATCACCGACTATCCTCCAGGTTCCTGCCTGGCATGAGCTGCTCGCGGCTTGCCAGTGACTGGAGAAGTTCCACATGGATTACGAGTGCTGGCACATGGCATCCGTTCTGTTATTTCCTGAGACGGTGCAAAACGATCTAAGGAATACCCGCATCAGCATATCCCTAAGCTGCTTCCTTTGCAGTCCCCTCCTCGAGGATCTCTGCCTCGACATGTTTGCCACACACCGATGCGAAGATTACCGTATGGGACCGGTGCTCGCCGGTTTGCCAGCTCTACCTAGCATCAAATCCGTCGAGCCCCGAAACATTGAGGCTGAGGAAGCCCATCTCGTTAAATTCTGCAATGGACTTGGAGCAATCGGTTGGTGAGTTTGAACGTACGCTCCGTCTATGTGGCAGGCAGGCGCGAGGTGATAAGGGATATTCTGGAGCAGAAGTTTGGCACTAAACGCCATGTTTGGGACCGACGCTGGGATAACGAGATAAAACCTCGCGGGACCGGGACAGGTGTCGTTCCGAATTGATCTTGCTGCATAGTTGTGCATAGAGGCGTTGACTGGCGTAAACGGAGATTGGCTTAATATGAGAGACTGAGGTCGTTGACAAAAATCTAGGCTATGGGTGGTTTAGGGTCTTCTTGCATGTCTGCGAATAAGATCTTGTTGCTTTCATGTTCACTATGGGAAGACTTGTACAGCCACGGATGTATCTTTCGGCTACACTTATTGAGACACCCAGGACTTGACTTTCACACCATATCAGATCTAGTTCACTCTTCGATCCTCTTATCTCACTGCCCTGTATATTCAACCGCATCAAACCCCAAATGGTGCCCATCTGAAGAGTGACAGAGACACATGTATGCACTTGCCCAGGCGGACCGCCCTTACGAACACGTGGGTCCATCCCAACTGAGGTGTCATGAGAACAGCCATCCATATGGGGGTGCAGGAGTTATTCGAAATAGCAAGATGCTTCAATCACGCCGATAGTAACGCCTCAATCCCAGTAACACACCCCTTTCGCCGATGCACTTCGAAAATCCGTGTAGGGACTGCCGCAACTATCGGAACGTTTGGGGTTTCTAGAAACCACGTGCAAGACATCATTCACACCGGCCATCGTCATCAACACTACATGGTAGTATCTGCTTCTCTAAGAAGTGAAGAGCAATACACTCTACGTGATGATGCCTTACGATGGCCGGTATTCACTCAGTAGTCCTGCAAAAACAGTGATCGCCATGTCAACTTGAGTATAAATACCCAGCGATATCCAGTCCAAGGCCATCTTCTCTACATCTCTGGAATTGTACATATCCCGCGGGATCCCACTTGTCGCTATCAACCACCGGAGCCCTGAATTCCAGCATCTGCCCATTCGAAGGATACAGTGCGACCCTCGGATACTATCTGTCAGGATGGATCCTTTTGGCTACCTTGCTACGGGATATGGCATGGCTGGAGGCGGTCCGCCTAAAGGAGGCCCCCCAGCATATGGACCGCCAGCACCAGGGGGTTCTCCATTCAGAGTACGGCCCTCCGCCATCGTATGGACCACCGCCACCGGGTTACGGTCAGGGCTATGGCATGTATGCAAGCTGTCCGTACGACCAGGCAGCATATGCAAGCTATGGCTGTCCGTACGACCAGGCAGCATATGCAAGCTATGGCGGCCCGGGGCTACCTCCAGCTCCTTACACCCAAGGCGGTTACCCAAACGCCGGCTCTGGACATCCTCCTTGTCCTTTCAATCAAGGGGTGAACCATCAAGGTGGCCAAGGGAATGGTGGGAGAGGATACTGTCCTTCTTGTCCCTGCTGTCAGGCTGGCTGTCCTCCGAACTTTTAAGGAAGAACACAGACGCACACGGACCGGGTCACGCCTGTTGGTGGTTTTTGATGCGGCACATGATGGGCAACCCCATTTCTGGCACACACACCGAGTACGACTTCCATCGTTGGGCGGAAGTAATGGAAGGCGACTCTGGAAACGAGATAATGATGGAAGATAATGATAGCACCGAAATAGTTCAACATGAGCAAGCCCAAACCCGGATATTGGGATGCAGGCCTCGAGTTGAAAGGTTCGATCTGACTTCAGACAGTGAGCGTGAGGCCGATTGAGAAGAAGGGCGTCTTGATTGTATTGAATGCCTTTATTAACCGTGAAAAGCAATCTAAATGAACAGCATTCATCCAACTTTTCGAGGGTATATCCGCCGTACCTATCGTCCTACAACCTTGAGCTCCAACCATCTTAGCGGGAAGTACGACACAATCGTGAACCCGGTACCAATCCACACACCCACATCCGCCGGGCCCGAGATAACAGCCAGCGGACCGGTATACCAAACCTGGTACATACCGAGAATGGCACCGACCCAGCCCAGCAGAAAGCTCGCGAGCGCCGCATATCCGATGGGCAGGTAGCTCTTGTCCTCCCACCTGCTCCAATCAAAGCTCTTCCCCCTCCTGAACACCAGGTGCTCCATCAAGACGATGAACACCATGAACTCGACCCAGTAGCCCATCAGCGCGACGAAGTTGCTGATGATGGTGAACAGCGTGTTCCGCCCCGCCAGCGCGAGCACCAGCTCGATGAGGATGAGCACGCAGCTCCACACCCACCGCGGCACGGCCTTGCCGTAGCGGCCCATGACCTGGCACCCTAGGGCGGCCGAGTAGGTGCCCGGTATCGAGTTGGAGATGACGCCCAAGGCAAGAACGACGGCGCAGAACCGCCCAAAGCTGCCTAGGGGCCCGTACCCCGCGACCAGCAGCGCGCCGGCGGAGACGGCGTTGGCGTCGGCCCAGGCCGTGTTGTGCGTGAGACCCGTGGCGAGGCCGATGCCGAGGAGGAAGACGAGGCAGAAGGAGAGCCAGAGGCCGGCGAGGGTCATGGTGAAGATTTTGAGTTTGGAGGACTTCTCCGGGTAGTAGACGTAGAAGTCGGAGGCGGCGGCGCCCCAGGAGTTGGGGACGTAGAGGCAGAGGGAGAGGAAGGAGAGGCGGTTGGCGGCGATGATGGAGGGCTCGCCGACGGATTGGGCGGTTGTGTCGAAGGAGGGGCCGGCGGTGCCGATGAGGATGAAGAGGACCAGTATCTGGGGAATCCAGGCGAATCTGACGGTCGGCGTCAATCCTGTGCTTGGATGAGGGCGATGCAGGAGGCTTACCTTTCGTAGTGGTGAAAGAACTTCATGCCGAATACGGCGACAACCCAGCTGATGATCTGGACGACGACGATACCAACGACGATGGACAACCCGCCGCCATTGACGGCGGAGAGCATTTGCCCTCCGATGATGGCATCGATAGTGCAGTAGCCGAGCTGGGCATTGGGTTAGTAGTAAAATCAGTGGAGGAGTGAAAAGACCATACCATGAGAATAATATTCAGTGCCGTCGGGATCTTGGCCGGCCAATACCCCATGAAGTAGCGCAACACAACCTTGAGAGTGATTGGGATCAGCACTCGCACCATATCAGGTCGATCTACGGTCCCACTCCAAGAACCCTTGCATGAGAACAACTCACCATGGTACGGTTCCCGCTCTGGGGACCCCAGATACTCATGTACGCCGTCGACAGCGCCCCCAGCAGAGAGCCAAAGACGGCGCACATGGCAGAGTCGAGAAAGCCCAGCCCAAAGACGAGCGGCCCGAACAAGCCGACGGCAAGGTTGTTCATCGAGATGTTGGCCGAGAACCACAGCAGGGCGACCGAGACATCGTCCCAGAGCGAGGGTGGGTTGCGCTCCTCCGGCTGGACGCGCGTGATGCCGCGCGCCTCGAAGCCGGAGAGGCCCTCGATCCAGTCGTTGAACTGGCGGAGCTTGGTCGGGGCCGGGATGTGCACCTCGTGTTCGTCCCGGACGGCGACGCTGCTGGCTGCTTTCTCGTTTCTGTGGCTGATGTCCGAGGCAGAGCTGCGGGGAGCTGCCGCCTCGGCGGCGGCAGCCGTCGTCTCGACATCTACCGGTGCCGACGCCATGGTTGAGATCGTCCCGTCTCTCTACCGGATTGGTTTGCTCGGGAAAAGAGATGGATGGTAGACAGTTGGAGGCTGGGAAGAAGGATGGTCACAGGCACAGGGACGGGCTGAGACAGAGCTGCAGGAAGATGCAGCTGGTCTCACGGTCACAGTGACAATATCCTGCCGCGGTGACACAGACACTACAAGTCTCTTATCACAAGACGAAGCAATTTGTGAAGTGAAGCGAAAAAGGAGAAGGAACCAGGAAGGGCCTCCTTCTCTCGAGGAAAAAGATGCACTGTTCAGGGGGGGAAAGCTGGTAGAAGCTGCCGCAGAGAGATAAAGATAGAGAGACGGTATATGGCGGGGATGCCTGGACTTAACGGAGGTCTAATAATGCATGATGGCCATGCAGATGCAGACCTAGTGTAGGTGGGCGAGAAAACCGAACCACCAAGAAACAGACCCTGTTACATATCAAATTGACCGACAGAAATCAATATCAACTGCTTGCAGCAGGCTGCAGCAGTCCCGGCTCAGAGGAAACGTTGTCAGAACGATCCCTGCATATTGAATGAGGCTTGCAGGTCAATCTCGGTCTCGACCGTCCAGGTCACTGCAGGCCTGCAACGGCTCCCAAAGGACATCTTCTCCGATGTTGCATTGCCAGATCCGGTACTGCTTGAGAAAGCACGGATTATCCCGGCCACAAGTTCGTACCACGGAGTAGCAAAGCGAGACATGGTACTGGCCAGTTGCTCGTGCAGTTCGCGTTAGTGTTGGCCAGCAAGGGTTCCTGTTCGTTGCAGTCCATTCCCTGATCGCTACCAGATCGGCACTTCTGGGGAAGCTTGTCGATCTCTCTGTGAGACAAGTCCACAACAGGTTGACAAGCCTGACAAGCTTCACAAGGTGAAACTTTGCAGTAAGGGCTGGTCTGCTTGTCTCATTCGATTTGGACATGATGTGCGTGAGAGAGAAGCGGGAACCAGAACGTCTCCCTTGTCTCCCCCACGCTAAGGCAGACCGACCACAACCCTGGAAATACTGTGTACTGGCCGGAGCTGATCCTTGCCTCTGTCGGCCGGCGCAAGCTTTCTTAGCATCCGCTTGGCTGGCTCGGTCGAAGCGATCCAAGGGACGAGCGAGAGGGGAGGCTTCCTATTGGAAGACCTAGTGGCTTCTGCCGCAATTTTCAGCCCTTGGCAGCCGCTAGTCACATTGAGAGCGACCGGATGGATAAGCTTATATCGGGGTGTAAGTGTTAAGCGAGCAATGCCAACCAAGCCTCGGAAGAATCGTGACTGAGGAGAAAGTGTATTACCGTGATCCTTGGAGTGGCAGACGCAAGTCTTTGCGTGATTTTCATCTTACTGCGACAGCCGTCCGACGCTGACTCCTAACGATCCTGGGCTTCATCCTTGCAAAGCGAATGCCCCTGGACAGGTTTGGAACAATGATACCATACGCTGTGGACAACCGTACCATACATTCCTGATACATTTGAAGTTCAATCCTAATCCGTTCCTTGCTCTGTTTTATGGTAACGAAATAGTAGCTACTCTAATAGCGCGCCTGCGCTTTTTGATGTAAAGTGTACAGCCCTATCTAAAACAATGGAATAAGCAGCCTATTACATGGCATGGGAAGCATCCGACTGACGCTTTGGCTCCGTCGTCGATGTGATCTCGATAGTCCGGATGATGTTGACTTGCTGCTTCTTGTCCGCCCCCTCGTCCGTTGTAGAGTCGCTACCACCAGAGCTCCTGGTTCGCGAGGCATGGATCGTCGTGTGGCTGGCTTCTTGATGCCAGCCCGGCGTCAGCTCGATCGTGCTGCTCTGGTCTTCTGATACCACCCCAAGCTCGTTTCGATACACATGCTCCTTGCTCGAGTCGACGCCTTCCACATCGTCCATCTTGTCCCACTGCGTGTTCCCACCTCGCGTGATGGTCCACAGCGACGAGTGCGCCGAAGGTCGCTTCCTGCTGAACCTGTCGCTCCCGATGGTCCTGGCCGTCCTGGTGCGTGGCTTGTTGGGGTCCGTGACGCCGCTCGAGGCGCCTCGGCTCCAGGAGCTGCCGTGGACGATCCGGCGGAAGAGTGGCCAGAGAAGAGGAACATTGCCGACAAACACGGCGGTGGCGACTTCTGCGACGTAAAAGTAGACGTATGACACGGAGTCTGGGTTGTTGAAGTTGTAGTACCGATTGAGGATGGCGATAATGATGTTCAAGACGCCGAGGCCCAGTACGCTGCAGAGAATGATTTTCCGTTTCAAGGGCAGCTGCGACTTGGCGATAACCGGAATGGGAACACACAGCAGCATGAGGTCGGAGGATATGTTCCACGCCGTCGCAAACATCATGTGGTGGTAGTATGTTGCGCATTGGGCTATGACTTGGTCAGTATCTCCATGCGGATGACGATGTCGCAGTTAATTGAGAGAGCCAAGACGTACAGATTCGTACAGGTACTGCCCAGTACTCATAAATCGGAGTACACCAGTAGCCAAAGTATAAAGCCATGACAAGAACGTAGCCGACAACACAATAGGCAGCAATAAGCTTGACAGCCAGTCGTTGTTTGCGGAAGGAGTCTCTGCCAGTCGAGATGGCGCGTCAGTATCAGCACAGGAAAAACTGTATGGCAGTACTTGAACTCACGTAAGTCTGTAGTAAAGGAGTAGTAGACAGGCCTTGATTGTCCATAGACACGTCAAGGTAAACACCTCGAGGACCATGGTCATCTTGCTTCCGTACACAGCTGCTGCCACGCCTGCCTCGTCGAGGGCGAGGGCCGTCTCGAGGGACATGTAATTGCTTCCATTTTTGGCAACCTCATTGACCGCGACGATGACTCCTGTGAAGTTGATCCCGGCGAATATCATTAACCAGTCCTCCCATTGCAGCTTCCATGTGCCCAGTTTTATTCGTCTCGAGATTCTGTTGTGTTGTCTTGGTCAGTGCCTGCCTGGTGTTGCACGGAGACGGCTCTCAAGGATGGACGAGGTAACCTACAGCCGTGCCGCAATGAGGAGGATTCCGATGGAGAACAGAGTCCACGACTCTATCAAGAGTGTATGAACGAAATCTAGCTGCGCCATGGCAGGTCTGACCACGCAGCGAGCGGCAAGACAGGGGAAATGTTGGTGCAGCCAGGTCTCAACAGACTTTCGACCTCGAATTAAAGGAGTGAATCGGGTCTCGAGTTAGCATGGATGGAAGCCATAAATAGGAACAGCACTCAGATAGGTATTGATCTTCTCCTTTTGGGTGCTGACGGGCTGCCAGATCGAAGATCAAGGGAGGGATCACCCAGAGATCAACATTGCCCTGGCATGGCGGAGGGTGACCACCAGGCAGGAGTGATGCAAGAGGGAAAATCCCAGCCATGCATGTGTGAATAAAGGCATCCCTGGACGCCACACCACGGTGGACAGCGGACAGCTGGACATCGAAGCCAGGGTTCCGTTCTGAGACAAACGATGTGCATACCTGGGACAATGCCACCCCCGGTCCCTTGGCTAAGACATCATAGCCCCTGATAAGACGGAGGCGGCTTGTAATGAATCAGAGTGGAGGGCGCGGGATAGGCCGACACGCTTGCCTTGCATCCGCCGTTATCTGACGTCTATAAGCATATCAGTCGGCCGAGCATATGCACTTACGACGCGTGCTAGTTTTGTGCAAGCGACCTGGGAAGGCTTGTCACGGGCCCACCCAAGCTTACACGTGTAGAAGACATTTGATTGGTGCCAGGGAACCCCCTAGGCCATCCAAACTAACCTCCGCGTCCCGAGCGCGGGATGGTGGATTTTTAGTCACAAATACGGTGAACATGGGTGACGACGTCCGCTAACCTAATTTGATGGAGCAGGTTGCTCGTCGAACCGAAGACAACATGCGAATGGCTCCATCATGTCCACAATAAGCCAGCTACCTACCGGCCGGCCAAGAAGCCATGTACAGGACATACGTACATGCATATAGGGGGAACCCGGACGAGGCACCAGATTCGGTCCCGGACGAGCACCATTGTTTTGGGAGATTGATTGGAGCGGGATATATTGACCGTCGAGGACGCCTGTGGCGGTTTCGCTTCAGGTAGCTTTTCATCACTCGTCAGCACTGCTGTCGACTCTGACTTAACCGGTTTCAGCCACTGGCCAGCCATCGTTCAGCTGGCGCCAGGGTTCCAAACTATCTCCTCCAATACTCTCACACTCCCTCCCGCTGCCATGGCACCGTCACCACCCTCAGTCGCCATCCCGCGTATAACAGCCGCGGATTTCGCGGGCCGCTCCTTCGACTACCTGGTCGTTGGCGGTGGCACAGCAGGACTGGTGGTTGCCGCTCGACTCTCCGAGGACCCCTCCCTGACCGTCGGCGTGCTCGAGGCCGGCTCTGTGGGTGTCGGCGACCCGGCTATCGATGTGCCCGGCCTCTACGGATCTACCTTGGGTACCCAGTACGACTGGCGATTCGAGACCGTCCCCCAACCCGGGCTAGCAGGCAGGTCCCTGCCGTGGCCTCGCGGAAAGGTCCTCGGCGGAACTAGCGCCTTGAACTTTATGACCTGGAATCGCCCGAGCCGGGACGACTTCGACGCGTGGGAAAGGCTTGGCAACATTGGATGGGGTTGGGATGGATTGCTGTCAGTTGTCGCCTTCTTCTTTGCTTTTTCTCTGCTCCTTCGCTGCACTATTGGTTGGCTCGTTCTCCTGGTCTTGTATGGGTCGGGTAAGCAGCCCGTGTTCGACGCTATTGTCTCCTTGCATCCCCTATTGTTCATCAGGTTTCTTCCCCGTCCCAGGAACCCATGACCCATGTAACTTGATCGGGTGGGGGGACCAGTAGTCCTGGTATCCCTCTCATGCAGCATCCTGTGTCGCCAAGTCTGCAGCGCCCACGCCAGTTCAATTTTTTCAGTCAGGCAGAACATGCAGCTGTCATCAGTCACACCTCTTTTGCGTAATGCTTGTTCCGGGTGGTCACTGAGCCGTTATCTGCTGCAGACCGTTCTACAAGAGAGCAGAGAGGTTTCACGAACCCAAGAGCGAGCAATGCAAGCAGAAGAATAAGCTCATCTGGGATGCCGATGCTCTTGGCAAGTCTGGCCCGGTGCAGATCAGCTATGCTACGGAATACTCAGCATCCCACGCCCTCTGGCACGCCACGTTGAACACCCTCGGGGCCGAGACCAACGAGGCCCACCTCGCCGGGTCCAATGTCGGCGTCTGGACCAATATGGGCTCGGTAGACCCTGACACCTTCACTCGATCATATTCGGTAACGGGCTATTACTTACCTAATGCATCCCGCCAGAATCTCGTTGTGTTGACCGAGGCTCTGGTCCACGAGGTCGTGTTGAGCGACCGGAGTGGTCAATGGACCGCCACAGGAGTACGCTTTCAACACGATGGCCTGGAATACATTGTTTCAGCGAGCCGAGAGGTCATCCTCTCAGCCGGAAGCGTGCAATCACCTCAGATACTGGAACTATCCGGTGTCGGCAACCCTGATGTCCTATCCAACGCTGGGATACCGGTCAAGGTGGCGAACACCAATGTCGGAGAGCACTTGCAGGAGCATATCAGTATGTCACACATAGACATGGGGTGCTTCCCCCTGATTTCAGATACCCATCGTCTTGTGCTCCAGCCTAACACCACACAGTGATAGCAACCATCTTCGAAGTCGACCCATCGCTCGCCAACCCGGACGATCTCAAACTCGACAAAGCCGCCCTCGCAGCAGCAGAGGAACTGTACAGATCTTCCAAGTCCGGGCCCCTGACAATCCTTCCAAACTCAGTCTGCTACCTCCCCTTCTCCCACATCATCCCACAATCCCATCTCCAACCCCTCGTCGCCCGCGCAGAGTCCCTAACCCAATATGCCGCCCCCGAGAAATCCATCCTCAACCACCGCTTCGACCCCTCCGCCAAGCTAGGCCAGATAGAGTACCTATTTCACCTAGGCAACTGGAACCCGGCTTTCCCACCCCCAGCCTCCGACGGCGGCAAGAAGAAGTACGCCACCTGTCTGCAGATGCTCCAATACCCCTATTCCAGAGGCAGCATCCACATCCCGCCCAAACACCCGGACGGGTCCCCCCCAGGACCCCTGGACAAGCCCGTCATCGATCCCAGGTATTACGAGGGCCCCCACGGAGCGCTCGACCTCGACGCCATGACGCACTGCGCCGTCTTCGCGGACAAGGTCTCCAAGACAGCACCCCTGGCGGAGATAGTGCGCCGCCGCGTCTTCCCGCCCGAGGAGGTGACGGACTTCGAGGAGTTGAGGGAGTGGGTTGTCAACACGACCATCACGGATTGGCATCCCGTGGGGACGTGTCGCATGGGCGGGGACCTGGGGGCCGGGGCTGGCGTGGTCGGTGACCGGCTGCGGGTGTATGGTGTCCAGGGTTTGAGGGTTATTGACGCCAGCGTCATGCCGTTGCAGATTAGCGGGCACTTGCAGGCTACCGTGTATGCCATTGCTGAGAAGGGGGCGGAGATGGTTCTGGAAGATTATAGGGCGTCTAAGGGAGGGGTGTAGGGATTTGAGCTGTTTGTTTGCTGCCATTGTCCCGGGTCGTGGAGCTACACTGTCTCAGGATACCCAGCTCTCATATAATAGACAAATGCATGTTCGCGTTCGAGGAACCCAGTCTAATTTGAGGAAAAGCTATCAGTTCATGGCTATGCCT